>Ga0180432_10004697_pt1 | contig 18555 bp, 13 predicted proteins | sample SS_ome_10_FD_132414 | JGI IMG/M metagenome (GOLD analysis project Ga0180432, IMG submission 132414) | Hypersaline lake sediment archaeal communities from the Salton Sea, California, USA - SS_1_MS_2 metaG | ecosystem: Environmental > Aquatic > Non-marine Saline and Alkaline > Hypersaline >...
AGTAATACAGCCCGTGATTGTTTGTCAAATTAAAATAGTTGACATATCGGCATAAAACGGTATAATTTATAAGTTTATCTTGCAATTTACCTTTACCTGTGGGAGGCCGCCATGTCCCTCAAGGAACAACTTGATACAGACCTGAAGGAAGCCCAGAAAAGTCGCGACTCGATCCGGGCGAACACCATCCGCATGCTGAAAACGGTTATCAAAAATCGCGAGGTGGAAAAGAAGGGAGAGCTGACCGATCAGGAGCTGCTCCAGGCGGTCAATTCGCAGGTCAAGGCCCGCAAGGAAGCCATTGGGGAATACGAAAAGGCGGGCAGAAATGAGCTTGCCGAAAAGGAAAAGACCGAGCTGAAAATCCTGGAGGCGTATCTCCCCGAGCAGCTTTCGCCGGAGGAGCTGGATAAACTCGTAGACAACGCCATCAATGAGACCGGTGCCGGCGGCCCCAAGGACATGGGTGCCGTCATGAAGGCCCTGATGCCCCACGTCACCGGCCGGGCAGATGGGAAGACCGTCAGCCAGAAGGTCAAAGAGAAGCTGGCGGCGCTGTAGCCCGTTCATCCCGGAACAATATCACACACAGTTTCCATCCCGTCCGCATGATTCCCGGACCGAGCCGTCGATATCCGTATCCCCACGGCTCATGATACCAGTATGGACGAACGCACAAAAGAGGTACTTGAATACCTAAAAATCAAGTCGATCCTTTCGGACTTCGCCGCCACCGGTCCAGGTACGAAACTGTGTCTCGAGCTTGAGCCGGAGACGGAGCCGGATGCCGTCCTGCGGCTGCTGAATACGGTATCGGAGTTTCGGGAGCTGGCCGCCGTCGAGGGTAATGTCCCCATGGGCGGCATCAGCGACATCGGCCACCTCCTCGACCAGCTCTCGGTGGAGGGGGCACACCTGTCTTCCCATGAAATCCTGGATGTGCTCTCCAACCTGGCCGCCTACCGGCGAATATCGTCGTTTTTAACGAATCTCACGGAGGATTACCCCCTGGCATCGGCCTGTGCGGAGCCGATCGTGACGACTCCCGACCTGGAGAAACGGATCGAGGAGTCCATAGGAAACCGGGGAGAGATCCTCGACACCGCCAGCACCCGGCTCAGGGAGATACGCAAAAATATCCGCGCAAAAAGGGACAAGCTCCAGAAGATTCTGGGCGCCATCGTCGGCTCCGCGGCGTCCACGGGCGTCCTCCAGGACGATATCGTCACCACCAGGAACGGCCGCTTCGTCATCCCGGTCAAGGCGGAATCGAAGGGTAGGATACCCGGCATCATCCACGATCGCTCCCAGAGCGGCGCCACCGTCTTCATCGAGCCGCTGGATATCATGGAGGACAACAACGAGCTGTCGTTTCTCATCAAGGAGGAAGCCGACGAGGAGATCAAGATCCTCAAGCGCCTCTCCGCGCAGATTGCGGAATATGCATATGACATCGGGGAGAATCAGCGATACGCGGCGATCATAGACGGCATGCTGGCAAGGGCGGAGCTGGGACGGGCCCTGGGGGGAATCGTCCCGGAGATATCAGAAGACGGCGCCGTCCTCTTCCAGTCGGCCCGGCATCCGCTCTTGGCCCACAGCGGCCGGGAGGGGATGAAGCATCGATTCGACAGCGACACGGTGGTGCCCATCGATATCTCCATCAGCGGCGCTACCCGCACCGTCATCCTCTCCGGCGCCAACACCGGCGGAAAGACCGCGGCTCTGAAGACCCTGGGACTCTTGTCGGTGATGTTCATGACCGGCATCCCCATCCCGGTGGCCGAGGGGAGTAAGGCTTGTGTGTTTCAATCCATCTACGCCGACATCGGCGACGAGCAGGACATCGAGGGGAAGCTCTCCACCTTCTCCGCCAAGCTCATCCGGCTCAACGACATCCTCAACCGGGCGGGAAAAGGATCCCTGGTGCTTCTGGATGAGATCATGTCGGGGACCGATCCGGAACAGGGAGGTGCCCTGGCCCTGGCATCATTAGATTTTTTAAGTAAAAAAGATGCAACGACTCTCGTTACCACGCATCTAAACACTGTGAAAGCCTATGCCCTGAACCAGGAGGATGCCGTCAACGTATCGGTGGTGTTCGACGAGGTGACCCACAGTCCCCTCTACCGACTCCACTACGGCTCCCCCGCCGGGAGTAACGCGATCATGGTGGCCCAGTCCCTGGGGATGCCGAAAGATGTCATACGGGGTGCACTGGAGCAGCTGACCGAGGAGGGAAAACACCTGGGCGATCTGATCGCCGATATCGAGCAGGAGCGCCTTCAGGTTATAAAAGAGCGGGAGGCGCTGAGCGCCATCAGACGGCGGCTGGAGACACTGGAACGTGAATCCCAGAAGCTCTTCGACTCTCTCGACCGCTCGCGAAACGATATCCTCGACTCATTCTCCTCGAAGCTCTCCGAAACCGTAGGGGGATACGAAGGGCGATTCAGGGAGATCTTTGACAAGATGGATTCCGCCGCCGTCAAAAAGGGTGAAATCCACAACGAGTTCTACCAGACGAAGCGGGAGCTCCTCTCGGCGGTTCCGCGGCCGATGGAGCCGAGGATCGACGACTCCGCCGTCACACCGGGGGACGACGTGACCCTTCGTGGCCTCTCCACCGTCGGAAAGATCCTCTCCATCACGGGAGACAGGGCCGAGGTGGACATGGACGGCCGGAAGGTGCTCGTCGATGTAGGACAGTTGGTTAAATCGACCAGAGCCCCCCATTGGCAGGGGGCGGCCCACTATGACGTATCATCGGACCCGATAACGGAGGTGAACATCATCGGCATGCGGGTGGAGGAGGCGATCCCTGTGGTGGACAAGGCCATCGACAACGCACTGCTCTCCGGCATGAGCCAGATAGACATCATACACGGCATCGGCACGGGCCGGCTCAAGAAGGCCATCAGGGAACATGTAAAAGATCACATGCACGTCGTCGATGTCAGGCATGTTGAGGCAAACGCCGGGGTCACCACGGTAGACCTCCGATAAACAGAGGGGTAAAAACGGGGAAAGATGCCTCTTTCTGCATCCCGAATCAGCCCCTTGATACTGACGGTACCGAGGTGGAGAGGTGTTTCCACCCGGCTGCGGGGTGAAAGTAAAATAAAAAGCGGGACGATTTGATCAATAGACAGAATGTACGGGGAGACAATCGTGGCGGGAATGATACCGGAACGCACCATCGAGATGATCAAGGAGCGGGCCGATATCCTTGAGGTGATATCCCGTTATGTCCCCATGAAAAGGGCGGGGGCGAATTACGTCGGCTCGTGCCCCTTCCATCGAGAAAAAACCCCCTCCTTCACGGTCTACCGGGACAAGGGATTCTACAAGTGTTTCGGCTGCGGCAAGGCGGGGGATGTCATCGGATTCCTGATGGACCTGGAGGGTATGAGTTTCGTGGAGGCGGTAACTGAGCTGGGCGGGAGATACGGGATCCCGGTGGAGTCGGTTTCATCGGGCCATACGAAAAAAGATGAGAGGCTCTCCCGCCTCCTTGAAATAAATCGGGGCGCACAAGACTATTACTACGAGCAGCTCAAGACTCCCGAGGGAAAGCGGGCGGTGGATTATCTCAAGTCCCGGGGCATAGAGGGAAAGACGGCGGCGGTATTTGCCATCGGGTACGCCCCCAGAGGCTGGGAAGGCCTGGTGGGTCATTTTAAGAAGAAGGGAACGGACGGCCGGCTATTGATCGAGGCGGGCCTTGCCATACAGGGAAACCGGGGACCTTACGACAGGTTCCGGGATCGCATCATCTTCCCGATCAGAAACCGGAAGGGTGAGACGGTGGGATTCGGCGGACGGGTCATCGACGAGGGTGAGCCGAAATACATGAACAGCCCCGAGACCCCGGTGTATCACAAGGGAAAGGTCCTCTACGGCCTGGACGTCACGGGACCTGACATCAGAAGGGCGGGACGGGCGGTGGTCGTGGAGGGATACATGGATCTGATCGCCCTCTACCAGGGCGGAGTCCAGAACGTCGCGGCAACCCTGGGAACAGCCCTGACGGCCGATCACCTGGGGGAGCTGAAGCGCTACACGAAGGACGTTTCCCTGGTATTCGACGCCGACGAGGCGGGGGCCCGGGCCGCGGAGCGCACCCTTCCCCTCTTCGGGGAGGGCTCGATGTACGCCACGGTGGCGGCGCTCCCGGACGGAGAGGACCCGGACAGCCTCATCAGAAAGGGCGGCGAAGACACCTTTCTGGAGCTGATCGATACGGCGCCGGATCTTTTTGATTTTTGCCTTGAGCGGGTCTTTTCCCGCCACGATATACACAGCGCCCGGGGAGTATCGGCTGCGATGGAGGAGGCGGTACCGATCATCGCCGTCAAGCGTCAGCCCCAGGAGCGCGACTATTACATAAACCTCGTGTCGGATCGTTTGGATGTGCGGCCGGAATCCGTACGAAACCGCCTTGTCCATACAAAGACCATAAAAGCCGCTCCGGAGAACCGATACGAAGACAACATCCCGGACGCAAGAGACCCGGCGCCAAAGCCGGAGGCTCTCAAACCTTCCCGCATCGAGCGGGATCTATTCAAGGTGGCAGTCAACTATCCGCACCTGGTGAACCGTGCGGGGCTGACGGGACAACACCTGGATCTTCTGGAGACCGAGGCAATCAGGGCGACGCTGAATCGTCTGTTGGAGTATGAGAGAACCGACGAACCGGTCAGCGTGGCGTCTCTGATCCCGGGGGATACCCCCCCGGAGCATGTTGAGATCCTGGTGAACATCGCCGCCGTCGATCGAGAAAAGAACGAGATCCCGGACGAGGAGACGGCGCTATCGATGCTGAACGGATGCATCCGAACCCTGGATCTCCGGAAGAAAAAAAGGGACATCCGGAGCATCGACATTCAGCTCCAAAAGGAAACCGACGAGAAAAAACAGCAGGAACTGCTGGAACAAAAAAATATAATTATCAGGCAAAAATAATTCATGAAGGGGTGATTGTATGGCAAAGACTTCCGGAATTGATGAGGTCAAGCAGCTCATTGATTTGGGGAAAGAAAAGGGATACCTCACCTACGATGAGGTCAACGACGTGCTCCCTGCGGACCTCTATCCCGACCAGCTGGACGACATCATGAACATGTTCGGGGAGATGGATATCGACATAGTTGATTCATCCAAGAAGGTCAAGGTCGCGCAGCCCAAGGGGAGCGAGTCGTCTTCGGACGATGACGACGATGACGATTCCGATCAAGAGGATGTGGAATACCTCCCCGGTCAAATCGGCAAAACCAACGACCCGGTTCGAATGTACCTGCGGGAGATGGGCTCCATTGCGCTTCTCACTCGAGAGGGCGAGGTGGAGATCGCCAAGCGTATCGAGGAGGGAGGTCTCATTGCCCGGGATGAACTTCTGAAAACCCCACTGGCCATAAAGGAGATACTCCTGCTGGGAGAGCGACTCTCCCGAGACAAGATCAAGATCAAGGACGTGGTGAAGGACCTCAACGATGAATACGCCCTCAACAAACAGGACGAAAAAGAGTTCAAGGACAACTTCATCGCATCCATTGAAAAGATCAAAAAGATCGACGAACGGGTTAAGAAACACAAAAAGAATCTCTCCTCGGCCGAAGACAGGGAAAAGGTCAAAAAGAATATAGATCAATCCCAGACCCAGCTCTACAACCAGATTAAAAAGCTGGAGCTGGAGAAAAAACAGGTCTCCCGGTTTTCCAACAAGCTCAAAACCGCCAAGGATCGCCTGGACGCGGCCGAAAAGGAGTTGCTCGATATCGAGAATAGATACGGGACGCCGATCAACGACCTGAAGAGAAAGATCAGAAACTCCGCCAAGGAAAAAAAGGAAAGAACCAAGCTCGCCCGATCTCTCAAGATAAAATCCGACGATGTCGAAGAGCTGGATAAAACCATTCAGAACATCCAGCGGAAAATCCGGCGCATTGAACAGGACACGGACATGACAGCCCACCAGATCAGGCAGACCGTCAAGAAGATCGAAGAGGGCGAATACCTTGAGCAGGTGGCGAAAAACGAGCTGGTCAAGGCCAACCTACGGCTGGTCGTCAGCATTGCGAAAAAGTATACGAATCGCGGCCTCCAGTTCCTCGACCTGATTCAGGAGGGGAACGTGGGGCTGATGAAGGCGGTGGATAAGTTTGAGTACCAGCGGGGCTACAAGTTTTCCACCTACGCCACCTGGTGGATTCGCCAGGCCATCACCCGGGCCATTGCGGACCAGGCCCGCACCATCCGCATCCCGGTGCACATGATAGAAACCATCAACAAGCTCATTCGCACCTCCCGCTACCTCGTCCAGGAGATGGGCCGGGAGCCCACACCGGAGGAGATCGCTGAAAAGATGGAGCTGCCCCTGGAAAAGGTCAGGAAGGTCCTGAAAATCGCCAAGGAGCCGATCTCCCTGGAGACACCCATCGGGGAGGAGGAAGACAGTCATCTGGGCGACTTCATCGAGGACAAGAAAATTCTGTCCCCCAGCGAGGCGATCATAAACATCAACCTGTCCGAGCAGACCAGGAAGGTCCTGGCAACCCTTACCCCTCGGGAGGAAAAGGTCCTCAGAAAGCGCTTCGGCATCGGGGAAAAATCGGACCATACCCTCGAGGAAGTCGGTCAGGATTTCGATGTCACCCGGGAGCGCATCAGGCAGATCGAGGCCAAGGCCCTCAGGAAGCTCAGGCACCCCTCACGGAGCAAGAAGTTGAAAAGCTTTATCGAGGGATGATCATGCCGGCTGGGGATGGTTTTTTGTCTTGACTCATCACGGAGCATAAGATAACATAAAGATTTGTGGGGGCCCATAGCTCAGTTGGTAGAGCCACCGGCTCATAACCGGTCGGTCCCAGGTTCGAATCCTGGTGGGCCCACCATCTATACCGGAATTTGGGTTTCCGGACACCGGTCGTGTTTTCATCTGCGAAGATATCCGGTGCACGGATCGAAGTGAATACAATAGATACGAGACAATGAAGAAACCGGGCACGCACACACAAACGCATCGTGAACAACGGCCGATGCCCGAAGCGGAATCCACCGCAACGGCTGTCCACACACACAACGCCGCCTCATCGGAAACGAGCCCGCGGCGACAATAGATGAAGGGGTGCTTTCAAAAGCACCTTTTTTTATGGCATGGAACCGACTGTACAGGACATCATCACGATTTTAGAAACCCACGCGCCTCCCCACACCGCGGAACCCTGGGACAACTCAGGATTCCAGCTGGGAGACAGATCCGCACAGGTTAAGAAGGTCGCCCTCTCCCTCGACGCCACCTCGGCCGTTATCACGGCCACCCTCTCGCTGGGCGCCGACCTGCTGGTGACACATCACCCCCTGATCTTTCCTCATATCTCGAACATTGACCGAGCCACCGCCACCGGAGACGCACTCGCCCGGGCCCTGTCCCACGGACTCTCCATATACTGCTCCCACACCCCGCTGGATCACTCCCCCCGGGGAACAAACCTCGCCCTGTCTCAAACGCTGAAGCTTCTCAATCCGGCGCCGCTGCCGAGGCGATTGGACGAGGATTCGGCCGACGGCATCGTCTTTACCGGGACGCTGAAACGCCCCATGGCCCTTGAGAACTTCGCACGATACGTCAGGGACACCCTCGGGGGGACCAGTGTTCGCTATGTGGGAGACGGAGCGACTCAGGTGCATGTCATCGCCGTCTGCGGCGGAAGCGGTGGGGATTTCATCGACCGGGCCTTACAACGCGGCGCCGAGGTTTTTTTGACCGGGGAGATCAGACACCACCAGGCACTGGCCGCCCTGGATATGGGAATAAACATCGTTGAGGCGGGACACCACCATACAGAATGGTGCACGGTGCCCCACATGGCGAACATCATCAAAGAGGAAGCGGAGCGAAACGGCTTTTCCATCGATGTAGAAATCGTTTCGGCCCCCTCCCCCTTTGTATCGATATAGAAAGGAAAAATACATTCCTTGTCGGTCACATACCATGCAGCGGCGAGGGATGAAACATAGAGGAGGTACCGTTATCGTGGAAAAAACCCTGCAAGAAAAAGTCGCACTGCTCAAGGGTCTGCAGGAGCTCGACATCGAGATATCCACATACCGAGCGAGAATCGAGGAGCTGCCGAACATCATCTCTTCGCTCGAAAAGGAGCTGACAACGCTGAAAGAGCTGATCAACGGACTTCAGGAGCAGGTCAGGGAGTTGGAAATCGAGCACAAGGTTCGCGAGCTGAAGCTGAAGGAAGAGGAAGAAAGCATCAAGCGGGCCGAGGAAAAACTTTTGGTGGTCAAGACAAACAAGGAATATGAAGCGGCCCTGAAGGAGATTACCGATCACAGGAAGAAAAACTCCACCCAGGAAGACTACCTGCTGTCCCTGATGGAAAAACTCGATACATTGAAACAGGAGATAGAGGAAAACAATCAGCTTCTCACGGAAAAAATCTCCGAAAATACCGAACAGGTCAAGAGCCTCAATGCCGAAAAGGATGATATCTCCCAGAAAATGGGAGGTAAGCAGGAAGAACGGAAGATCCTGGCGGAGCGCCTGACTCGGGATGAATTACGGCGTTACGAGCTGATGATTACCAGGACCCACGGCCCCGTTGTTGTTAGGGTGGAAAAGGGAGTTTGTTCCGGATGCCATATGAACCTTCCGCCTCAGCTGTTCAACGAACTCATGAGGGATCGGGATCTGAAAATCTGTCCCAACTGCAGCCGAATGATCTACTTTCAGGACGACACGGGAGAAGAAGCCGTATAATCGATGGAGATCGATGACAACCTATGAGCGACCATACAACAGACCAGGAAGCCGCCCGGCTTCTCAAACGCCTCAGTGGAGACGATGCCGCCCGTATGATTTCAGAGTTTCTGGGGGATATGGACGGCGTACGTGTCTGTGAGCTCCTCACATGGGCGGCGGATCGACTGGAGGCGTCCATCCCGAAAGATCATAACAGAACATCTGAAACAGGAGAGGCGGTATTTACCGCATATATCGACGGCGCGTCCATCAACAATCCGGGGCCGTCGGGAATCGGCGGGGTGATCCTGGATGAATCCGGCGGAGAGCTGGAGCGGTTCTCCGAACACATCGGCGTCGCCACGAACAACGTTGCAGAGTATCGCGCCCTCATCCATGTTCTGGATCGACTTTCGGCCCTGGGCGCCGGTCACGTCCGAATATTCACCGATTCTCAGCTCCTCCAGCGCCAGACGACCGGCGAATGGAAAATCAAGGATACCACGCTACAGGAGCTAAATCGTGAGATTCGAAGCGGCATCCAGCGTTTCGCGTCATTTGAGATCACCCACATCGGCAGAGAAAAAAATCGAACCGCCGACCGACTGGCGAAGCGGGGCGCCGAAGGCTGATCAACCGCCTTGCCGTTTGCATCTATGTGATTATTCGGTGATTTTTAACCGCTGGGACGGTTTCACCATCGATGCCGGGGCACTTTCCTGTTTATCTTATCGGCTATTTGGCTTATAATACCTACATTCTGTTTTCACACATATAATCCATACACAAGGAGAATGAATATGTCTGCACAGCAAAGCGGCGGATCCGGCGGAAGCCGGAGGGGAGGCGGCGGAGGCCAGGGCAGGTCCGGAGGTGGCCAGGGTAGATCCGGGGGACAGAGCAAATCCGGCGGACAGAGCAAATCCGGTGGACAGAGCAGGTCCGGTGGACAGAGCAGATCCGGTGGACAGAGCAGATCCGGCGGCCAGGGGAGATCCGGAGGCGGCCCGTCCCGCCCCGAGAGCGATCGAAAACAACCTTCCGCCGTTGAGCAGGGAACGGGCAGCGGTCGGACACCATCGGCGGGAAGAGACCGACAGCCCAGTGGTGGCCCCTCGACCGGTCAATCCGTCGGTGGAGGCGGACAGCCCGGCGGCGGTCGGGCCTCGACCGGTCAATCCGTCGGTGGAGGCGGGCAGCCCGGCGGCGATCGGGCCTCGACTGTTCAATCAACCGGCGGCGGGGACTCGTATGTGGACACCACTACGACAACCACAGAAGAATCCTCAGGAAAGAAGAAGCGAGGATGCTGCGGCGGTGCGATCGTTACAGGTATCATCGTCGTTGTCATCGTCATCATCCTTATTAAAGTGGTCGGCAGCTAAAAGTAGGTATCCATACGGTATCATGCGTGAAATCTCCCGACTATGCGGGAAGAGGCAGTACACGCACCACACGATGCAATACATGTGAGAAACGAAGCAGGCGAGGCGATCGTCGGCGAAGAGGTTTTGCGGCCGCTTCGCGGGAGGAAAGTCCGAGCTCCTCAGGGCAGGGTGCTGGGTAACGCCCAGTGGGGGAGACCCCAAGGAAAGTGCCACAGAAAATACACCGCCGGAACCCGTTTCCGGTAAGGGTGAAATGGTGAGGTAAGAGCTCACCGCGGCTCGGGCGACCGGGCCGGCACGGTAAACCCCACCCGGAGCAAGACCAAATAGGAAGACGATGTCCCCCGATCGGGGGACTGGAGGGCTGCCCGTCCGAGTCTTCGGGTAGGTCGCTTGAGGCCCCGGGTAACCGTGGTCCTAGATAAATGATCGTCGCCCCGGCCCATCGGGCCGGCGGAACAGAACTCGGCTTACCGCCTGACTTCGGACTTTTTCCGGGAGAAATACCATGTCGTCCGGACGAACAAGAAAAAAAAGAGGATGCATTATGGGATTCGTACAAATTCTATTGTGGCTTGTTCTCATTATTGTTGTTGTCTTCTTTGTCAAGGTATCTCTGATCCCCAGAATCCCGCTTATCGGGAAAAAGACCGACAGCAAGGTATATGTGGCTTTGGGCTATCATATGAACCTCTACCATTCCTATCGCATTGACACCAACGACGAGGCCGGTTTCGGAAAGGACATCCGTATCATCAGGCACGTTATCGACACCATGGATGCCCACAACAAGGCAGGTTCCAACGTCTCGGGCGTATGGGACATCGAGAACCTCTTTACCCTGGAGGAAACCCTCCCGGAGTACGCCCCCGATATCATCGAGGATATCAAGCGCCGGGTCGAGGAGGAACAAGACGAGGTGATTCTGATGTCCTATAACAACGGACTCCCCTCGGCGATGACCGAGGAAGAATTCCTCGATTCGGTCAATCGAGCCATCACCAACCCGGCGGGAAGTGGCGTACAGGACCTCTTCAAAACCTATTCTCCGATCGTCAGGCCCCAGGAGATGATGTCCTCCCCCGGTGAGTTTCAGCGCTACAAGGACCTGGGCATCAATGTCATATCACTCTACTACAGCGCCATCCCCTTCGACGCCCTCAGGGTGTTTCTGGACCCCCTCACCTCCGACAAGGCATACAATCCGCTTCTCTATAAAAACAGCGACACCGGTGAGGAGTTCATCGTCATCCCCACCTACAATCATGGGGACATGGCCGAAAACGTCTCCATCACCAAGTGGGCCCGGGATCTGCATCGGCTGCAGCTCCGGGGAAAGATCAAGGGTGATGTGCTGATATTCCTCAACCTGGACGCCGATGATGAGTACTGGTACGGGTATGATTTTCCTCCGTATCTATCGTGGCTGCCCAATACCGGGGGGGTCGGACAGATTATCGAGGAGGTGGAAGCTCTGGAGTATGCGGAGTTCACCACCCTCAGGGATTACCTGGCCACCCATGAGCCGGTGGGGGAGATCTCCTTTGGGCAGGACACTGCGGACGGCAACTTCAGCGGCCTGAGCTCCTGGTCCGAAAAGCACAACAGTCACACCCACTACACCGCGGCGGTGGAGGATCGGCGCTATCATGAGGGCGTTGAGGCGATTTACGATCTCCTCGGCCAGGGGAACATCCCACCCCAGACGAAGACTCTCCTGAGCCACTCATATGAGCTCAGGCTCAGGCTTCTCTCCACCACCAATTTCGGCTTGGCCTCCCCGCTCCTGGCGAAAAACCGGGAGATTGTCGCTGAGAATATTATCAACGATATGCTCTCCCTATCAGGTGAGGCATGGGAGTCCGCCAAGGCGCTCCTCGTCGACCGCCTGAAAAACGCGCCCGTGCCTACACCGAATGTTGAGGGGCTCACCTTTATAGATAAGTTTATTCTTCTCGCCGACAAGGAAGACCCCTCCCCCAGACGATATACGTTCCTCCGATTCGACCTTTCAGATCAAAACCTCTCCGCCGGTGCGTTTTATATTGTGGACGAACAGGGAAACACAAAGCCGGCGCTTCTGATCGATACGACCGAAGGCGACCCCGGCACCGTCGGTGAGGTCGTCATCATGGCCGAGAACCTCTCGATAAACACCCCCTACTCCCTCTTCATCGGCCCCCGGGATCTGATCCCGACGGACGGGTTCTCCACCACGGCGGGAAAAACCACCCTGAAAAACGATTCAATCGAGGTTGAAATATCCAAAAACGGAATCGTGGAGGGAGTCTATCTGAACGACATCAAGCGGCTCGACCGATACAGTCTGACGCCGCGCCTCACCTACCTGAAGGGCGATCGCAAACTTTCCCTGCGCCCCGGAAAGCTGACGGCGACGGTTAGAAACGACGGGTCCAGCGGTGTCGCCCGGGTCAACCTGTCCGGCGACTTCAACCTGCCGGAGGTCAAGGGGAGCGAGTCCGGATATATCAACTACACCCTGACGGTCATCGACGGCCTGCCGTACGTGTTTCTCGAGGGCGAGATATTCTATCCCGAAACCCCCCGGGAAGACCTCATGGGCGGCGGCAACACGCCGATGCTTTTGAGAAAACTGGACAGCGGCTGGTACGAGGCGGCGCCGGCGGAGCTCTTTCTCACCTCCACGGCCACTGAGACGTCCCCTTTTGTGGTCATCAAGCGAAATCTCCTGGGCGTGGATACCAGTTACGAGCTGGACTATTTCAAGCACTCGGATAAGAACCTCAACCTGGCCAACGTCAACAACCACATCACCAGCTCCTACGCCGCGGTGGCGGGAAACGACGGCGGTGTGGCGGTGGCCATGGATACGTCGATCCTGGCCAACTTCGCCTACTGCCCCATGAAGATGACATACGACAACGGCTCCAAAACATTTTCCCTCTCGATGAATCCCTTCGGTGCGTACTTCGGTGATCAATACTACTATCCGACCTGGGGCGACCAGGTGGGTTTTGATGTGGCCATCCTCTCGGGCACGCAATACAAGAGCCCCGCTCCCACCTACAACGGGAGGCGATCCCGCTTCACCCTGATGGTGACCTTTTTCGACGGGGACAGACTGCCCGAGGACATTCAATCTGACATGCTCACCTTCTCCGATCCCCCTCTGGTGGTGACCGGCGGTCGGATGACGCCCATCATCACGGATTCGTACGTGGAAGAGCCGGGGGCGCCCTACGGGCTGGTGACCGGCTCCGACGAAGCCATCGACTACATTATGTGGGAGAAGGCCCCCGGGGATCCCGTGAAGTACAAGGTATTTCTGGGGAGTGAGAGCGGCGCCCGGGACGAGGTTTTCGAAACCGATGAGACCACACTGGCCCTCGACGACCTGACGGCGGGAAAGACCTATTACACATCCGTGGCGTCTGTCTATGCCGACGGGACGGAAAAGGGCCCCACCGAGGAGATCAGCTTTGTCTCCAAGGAAGCCACCGGGGGCGGCGGCTTGGCGCTGCCGGTATCGCTGCAGTTGAAGGTGCTCCTCAACGGCCTGCTGACGCTGATCGATTGATATCGCCCACGGGGGGAGATCTGAAATAGACCCTCCCGGAGCATAAAAAGAGCTTCATCAAAACCAAGAGGGCCGGGATACACCCGGCCCTTTTTCGTGTCCTACAGCCCCAAAAGCCGTTTTGCATTTACACCCTTGATGTTCGTTTTGAATTCGTCGCTGATGTCCACCCGGTCAAGGGCTTCCAGGGTCTCGGTGAATGAGAGCAGCGGATTGTCGGTGGCGAACAGGACCTTGTGCTCGACGTTGAATTTGCTGTACACGTCCCAGGGGAAATAGTGGTAGAGGTCGGGGTAGGCGGAGATATCGATATAAACATTCGGATGCCGGGCCACCAGGGACGCCGCCTCCATCATCCAGGGAAAGCCGCAGTGCCCCATGACGATCTTCATGTGCGGGTATTTCAGCGCCACCGGCTCGATGAGCATGGGATGTCCCAACCGTGCGTCGGAGCCGGGTGTGGAAAGCTGGTGGGCCACGTGGGTCCAGACGATGATGTCGAGATCGATCGCCGTCTCCCACAACGGATCGAACTTCGGATCTGATATATCAAAGAGCTGCATGGGGGGCACCAGCTTCAACCCTCGACATCCCAGGTTTTTTACGGCATGAATGAGCCGATCCACCGCCGATCGTCCCATGGAGGGATCCACACTGGCAAACGGGATGAAGCGATCGGGGTGATCGGCGGCGAGTGCAGCGACATCCTCGTTGGTGACGGCGGTGACTCCGAAGGCGGTGGTATAGTCCGCTGCTACGATCACCGCCTTGTCCACCGAGGCCGCGTTCATCTCCGCAATGATATCCGAAACGCTTCGTTGGGTAAAGATATACTGGAACATGGCGGTGATGTTCTTGAATCGCTCCTGATCGATCATGGAGCCGTAGAGCCTTTCCGACGCCTCGTCGTATCCGGGGATGATCGTCGCCTCCTTGCAGAATGGGTGGGTGTGCATGTCGATAATCATGGGGATATCTCCTGTATTTTAAGAGAAATGTGCTGTCGTGTATCATCGCACAGTCAAGCAGTTTGACGCAAGTATTTTCCCCGGCGCTATTTTGGGATGTTTTTTCCTCTCCGGCGGAGGATCCAATCCCCGCTCAGTTCCGCCTTGACTTTTTCCCCCGGTCGTGTAGGCTATCGGTATGCCGTCCTGATTTGAACCGTATTTTATAATATCTTGAAGGTCTGAATCATGAGCGCACCCTCCTCTCCCCTCACGAGTGCACTGAAGATTATTGTATACGGTGTTCTGGGCATCGTCGCCGTTTTTATTTTTTTTCTGGTATACGCGGCGATCTTCGGCCCTCTTCCCCTGCCGCCGTCGGTGGTGGATAACGCCTCCATGGGTCAGGAGCCGAAGCCCTTCTATGATGGAAACGGCACACTGATCGCCTATATCGGCAATGATCCCATTGTGCCCGAGGGTCCCGGCGTGGTCATCGACACGCCGTTGACAAGCGAGATATTGGTGCAGGAGCGCCCTCTGATGGTCTACCTGCCTCCGGGATACGATGAGTACCGCAGTGACGCGTACCCGGTCATATTCACCCTTCACGGCTCCAACGGCCGGGCGCAGACATGGATCAACCTGCTGATCGACCCCCTGGAGGAGGCCATCGAGACGGGGGCGATGCCGCCGGTGGTGGTGGTTTCGGGAGACTACTCCATCTCCGGAAACGGTATCGACGACCCCAAGACCCCCTTTGACGACCGAAGGGGCGCCCGATACATAAACAGCAATTTGGGTCGCTTCAAGGATCACTTCTTCGAGGAGATCGTCCCCTTTGTCTTTGAAAACTATCATGTTCGCACGGATCCGAACGGAATTGTCCTGATGGGAAGCTCCATGGGAGGCTTCGGCGTACTGTACTACGCCCTCACCGAGCCGGACTTTTCCCACGTGCTCGTTCCCATCTATCCCACGGCGGACATGCGATACGGTATCGACGGGGACAAAATCGCCCCTTATGATCCCGAATTATACCGACCCATCGACGATGACAATCCGAAGCGCATCGTCAACGGGGCGCCGCTTCATGGCCTCTTCGGCGTCACCGAAGAGTGGATCTATTATGCCGTGTTTGACAGCGATACCAAGCCGGGAGAGGTCTGGACGGAAGACCTCCCGGTTTGGCGACGGTTAAAGGATCACAATCCAGTCGATATCCTCAGGGACACCCCTCCCGACCTTTCCCGGCATCGCTACTTTATCATTGCCGGAGACAAAGACGAGTTCAACTCCGACGATGTCCTGAAAGTTCTGCTGCCGCTCCTTGAATCCGCCGGGGCCCGGGTAGACCCGGAGACACACATCATCCCCGGAGGCTGCCACGACGGAGTGTTCATCGTTGATCATCTGGGCGAGATATTTCTCTGGCTGAATGTTAACCTTACGGATACTCACTAACGGCATACATCACTTTTTTATAAAGAAACGAACGGAGCATACCATGAACGCACAGAAATCATCCAAACGTATTTCCCTGGTCCGTATTGGACTGTATGTGGTGCTTATCTTCGTGGGTGTTATCGCGTGCGGGGCGGTGTACGCGCTGATCACCGGCCCCCTCCCGATCCCCCTCTCCCTCATCAACAAGATGGCCCCCTGGGCGAGCACCGAGTTAACCTACGACGGCGACGGGGAGCTGATCTGCTACATGTCCACCGACGATCCCCTCCTCCCCACCGGCTCATCGGTCACCGTTACTGATCCCCTCTACAGCCGCATCCTGGGAGAAGACCGGCCCCTGATGGTCTACCTCCCCCCCGGTTACGACCCGGAGAACAGGGCGGAGCTGTACCCGGTCGTCTTCGTGCTCCACGGGTTCGGCAACCGGGGCCAGGGGATGGCCGATAAGCTCATCGGGCCTTTCGAAACGGCGATCGCCTCGGGAGACATGCCCCCCGCCGTGCTGGTATTCGTCGACTTTTCCGTCTCCGCCGACAGCTCGGACGACCCCGATACCTACTACGACGACCGGGGCGGCACCTTCTATATCAACAGCAACCTGGGCCGGTTTGAAGATCACTTCTTCCAGGAGCTGGCCACCTTCGTCTTCGCCACATACAACGTCCGCACCGATCCCGAGGGTGTGGCGATGTTCGGAAGCTCCATGGGGGGATACGGCATCCTCTACTACGCCATCACCCATCCGTCATTCTCCCACATCCTGGTCACCGTCTATCCGGCCGCAGACATTCGCTACGGCATCGAAGGCGACAAGATGGCCGACTATGACCCGGACGGCTATGAGCCCATCGACACAGACGATCCCCTCCGCATCGTGGACGACGCCCCGGTATTCGGACTCCTAGGCGTGACCGAGGAGTGGATTTACTACAACGTGTTCGACAGCGACCGGGAGCCGGGAGAGGTCTGGAAGGAAGACCTGCCGGTATGGGAGCGGATGAGGCAGCATAATCCGGTGGAGATGCTTGAAACGGAGCGAATCGACCTTTCCGAGCAACGCTACTTCATCATCGTCGGGAGTAACGACGATTTCAACTTCAATTCACACATCCCGATCCTGGTGCCGCTGTTGACCGAGGCAGGCGCCCAGGTGTATCCCGAGGAGATGATCATTCCCGACGGCATCCATAATGAAAAATGGATGAAATCCCAGCTCGATCAGATTATTCCCTGGATCGGCTCCGAGCTCAAATAGTCATCGGCAATAAAACCGAGAAGGGGAACAGATCACCCACTCCCCCAGAAATGCATTGAGAGGAGATTAATGACACGAACGGTTGAAATCATCGGCGCCGGGCTCTCCGGCATGACGGCGGGCATCAACCTCGCCCGGGAGGGATACCAGGTAACCATACTCGACGCCCAGAAGCAGATCGGCGGCTCCCCGGCCATGCACCCGTCGGTGCATACCACCCCGGCACAATTGCCTGAGCTGATCGAATACATCGGCATCGACGTGTCGGACCACTTCGTCCGGTGCGATCCCTACCCGGTCTTCCATTACAATACGAAAATATTGAAGTTCCCCGACTACGTCGTTCACAACAGCGCCTACAGCATCGAGCGGGGACCTCGGGAAAGCTCCATCGACCACTTCCTCTATCGCCTGGCGAAGGAGGCGGGTGTCTCCTTTTCCTTCGGCGAGCGGGTCGATGTCTCCGATCTTTCACCCGGCACCATCGTCGCCACGGGGCTGGATCCCGCGTCTTTCAAAAAGCTCGGCGTCGCCTCTCGTGACCTCTACGGTGTCTGGTCCTGGCGGGAGACGGACGATCGATCCTCCACCGCCCTCGTCTATATGGGCCCCTTCTCCCGGGATTACGCCTACACCGCCCTGGTCAACGGGCTGGACTACTCCCTCAACTTCTCCCACCACAATCCATCGGAAAAAGACATGGACGACTACCGGCGGGTGCTCCGGGCCACCGGCGTGAAGGAGTACCCCGAGCCGTGGCGCCGGGTGAGCATGTGCGTCCCGGCGGAGCCGAAGCTCTTTGCCGATGGGTTGATCCTGGCGGGCACCCTGGGGGGGCTCATCGAGCCGTTCTGGGGTTACGGCATCGTGGGGGCGCTGGTCTCCGGCCGCCTCGCCGCCACGGCGGTGACAGACCCGGAGCGCGCCGCCCGGGAGCATGCCGAATTCACCAGGGGATTCTTCAAGAAGCTCGCCCGGCGGGACGCCTTCGCCCGATACCCGGCCTGGAAGCGCGGGCTTCTCACCAGGGCCGGCCTCGCCTGGGCCCGGCTCCAGTGCAGTCTGAACAAGGATCTGGCCGCGAAGCCGCGGGAACCCCTCAAATGGTTTCGCTGATGAAACACACTCGGCGTAGTTTGTAGGTATACCGGCATAAAAAAACCCCGGGAGTTGCTCCCGGGGAA
>Ga0180432_10004698_pt1 | contig 18554 bp, 17 predicted proteins | sample SS_ome_10_FD_132414 | JGI IMG/M metagenome (GOLD analysis project Ga0180432, IMG submission 132414) | Hypersaline lake sediment archaeal communities from the Salton Sea, California, USA - SS_1_MS_2 metaG | ecosystem: Environmental > Aquatic > Non-marine Saline and Alkaline > Hypersaline >...
ATCTGCCAGTACCTGGGTGAGCACCCGGACGGTGGAACCGAACTCCCGCAGCGTGCCCTCATTGGCCGCCGCGCCGTCCATCAGCGTGCTGAGATTGTCCACGACCGCGGTGAGTTGCTCCTTGGTCTGCGCTCCACCGTCGGCGCCGAGTTTCAGCGCCTTGGACAACTCGCTCAGCGCCGACTTGATTCGCTCGCCGTTACCGTCGGCCATCGCGGCGGCGGAATCCACCAGCGTGCGAACCGCACCGTTTCCCTTACCGTCTCCGTTCAGCGACATGGCAAGTCGGTCGACCATGTCCAGCGTCCGGGTGAACTCGACCGGTGTCTTGGTCTTGGTCAACGGGATGGTGGCGTGATCCTCCAAGACCGGGCCGCCGCGGTAGGGCGGCGTGAGCTCCACGGCCCGCTCCGCGAGGATCGAGGTCTGCAGGGTGACGGCCTGGGCGTCCGCCGGAATCTTGACGTCCTTGTCGACGGTGAACTCCACCTCGACGTAGCCGGTCTTGGGCGTCACCTTGGTGACGCTGCCGACCTTCATGCCCAGCACCTGGACGTTGTTGGTCGGATACAGTCCCGCGGTGTTGTCGAACTGCGCCACCAGGGTGATGGTGTCGAGCCGGTCCTTGGCCAGTTTCCACGTGTAGATGCCGAGACCGCCGACCGCCACCACGGCGAGAATGGCCAGGATCACGAAACCCCTGCCCCGCTTCACCGGCAGTCCTTGTAGTACTCGATCATGCTGAACTGCTTGGCCCGCCCGCTGATGGCACACATCCACGAATCGACGAGCAGACCGTTGGTGAAGTTGGCTTCCAGCGCGTTACCTGTGCCGGTCGCGTTGGCCAGACCGCGCAACGCCACGGGGGCACTCTGCAGGATGCCGCGCAGCATGCCGTCGTTCTTGGCCATCAGTCCGGTGAGGGTGTCCAAACTGACCAGCAGCTCATCCAACTCGGCCCGGTCCTCGACGATGGTGTCGTCGAGAACATCGACCAGATCGGTCAGCGACTGCATCATCACGTGGAACGCCGCGCGCCGCATGACGAATTCGCCGAGTAGCTCATTGCCCTGTCTGACCATGCTGCCGATGCTGGTCTGCTGGCGACGCAACGTGGTCGTCACCAGGTCCATGGTCGTGAGCATGCTGCCGAACTGCTCGCGCCGGTCGGCCATCACCGTCGACAGCTTCCTGAGGTTGTCCATCGCCTTGGGTATCAGCGGCGGCAGGCCTTCGATCTGTTTGCCCAGCACCTCAATGGCCGTCGCGAGGTTATCTGTGTTGACGTCGCCGTAGTTGACGGCGACGTCCTGCAGCGCCTGCTGCAGGTCGTAGGGAACCTCGGTGTGGTTGAGATCGATGGTGTTGTTCTCCAGCGGACCGCCACCGCCGGGATAGAGGGCCAGGTACCGCGACCCCAGGATCGTGGTGATCATGATCACGGCCCGGGAGTCCTTGCCGAGGTCGATCGTGTTCTGCACGCGCATATCCACCGTGACGTGATCGCCGTTGAGCTTCAGGCCGGTGACCGTCCCGACCGGGATGCCCGCGACGGTGACGGGGTTGCCCGGCAACAGCGCGGCCGCCTGGAGGAAATCGGCGCTGATGCGCTTGTAGCCGGGACCCACTTTGGTGATGATCACCAGCGTCGCCAGCAATGCGGCCAGCACGGTCAGGGCGACCAGACCGATCATGGTGCGGTTGCGGTCCTCGAGCATTCGCTTACGCGGAAGACCTTTGTACTTCCGCTCACCCGTCGCGTTAACCATTGGCCATATTCCTGCACTTCGGAGTGTGCTGCGCCTGGTTGCCGGGGGTCGCGGCGTTGACGACTATCGGTGTCACGTCGTTGAGGCCGGGGAAGAAGGCCAGTGCGTTCAGGTCGCAGGTGTAGATATTGAGGTAGGCGCCGTCGTTGGTGACCCGGGCCAGACCCTTGAGCAACTTCGGCAGGTTGGCGCCGGTGAAAGCCAGTTGCGGCTCGATACTCACCAGATGCGCGGCGAAACCCGGCTCCCGGGTTATCAGCTCCTGCAGCGCCGGGTTCACCTCGTTGGCGACGGCACTGAGTTGGCGCACCACCCGCGACAGCGAGCCCATCGAGTCGACCAGCTCCGGGCGGCGGGCGTTGAACGTGCCGACCATCTGCTGGGCGTTGGAGATCGTCGCGTCGATATCGTCGTTCTGTTTGGCGAGCGTGCCGAACAGCTGGTCCATCCCGGAGATCAGGTCGCCGAGCAGTTCGTCGCGGCCGGCGAACGTCTCGGTGAGCTTCCCGGTCTGGTCGACCAGGGTCGCCCAGGCCGTGCTGTCACCCTGCAGCGCCTGGATGGCGGCATTCGAAATCTGATCGGCGGCCTTCGGGTCGATGGTGGCGAACAACGGCTCATAGCCGTTGAGCACGATCCCGACGTCGAAGGAGGGAAAGGTGCGCTCGACCGGGATGACGCTGCCCGCCGGCAGCGGGGCCGTCTCGCCGGTCTTGCCCGGGTGCAGGTCGAGATACCGCTGGCCGACGATGTTCTGGTACAGGATCGAGGCCTCGGTGTTGGCCAGCAGCTTCTGGTCGTTCTGCACCTCGAAGTCGACCTTGGCGCGGTTGCCCGCTGTCAGGTCCACCCTCATCACCCGGCCGACTCGGACGCCCGCCATCCGGACATCGTCCCCGTCGCGCAGGCCGAACACGTCGGTGAACTCCGCCGAGTACGCGGTGGTGGGGCCGCTGACCTCGCGCTCCAGCGTGGAGTACACCAGCCAGGTCATCACCGAGGTGACGAGCAGAAACGCGATCAGTCCGATGGCGATCTTGCGGAGCTTCATCCCGCACCCCCCTCATCCGCTGACACCGTCATCCCGCGTACCAGCGGAGCGAGCAGTATCTGGGTGGCGGCCGTGGCCGGCCGGCCGGTGATGTAGGACAGCTGCTGGACCTCCTGCGGACTGCCGACCGGGCCCACGTTTCCGCCGTAGGAGGCCGGTGCCGCCGCCGGAGTCGGTCCCGGCTCGCCTGGCAGATAGCCCGGCGGCCACGGGGCGACCGGTGCGATCGGTGCCGGGTCCGGGTTGATCGGGATCGGCGTAAGCGCCGGGTTCGCGGTGCCGGGAACCGGCGGGGCCGGGGTCATCGGCGGGCCGACACCCCCGAGGATCCCGGTACCGATGCCCTCCGACAGCGGCGGGTTCGGGTCGACCAGATTGGGCCCGTTGGGGTTGATCAGCGGAGGGCCGACCGCGACCAGGTTCCCGCTCGGCCCGACGACGGTGCCCGGCGGCGGCATCAGGTCCTTGGGCGGTTGATAATTCTGCGGCAACAGCACTTCGGGCAGTTCTGGGCGCACCGCGATCAGGGGTGCGGTGAAACAGCTCGGACCTTTCAACTCGCCGTAGGCCGGGCAGTCCGCGCGGGTGTAGGAGTAGGTGGGGGTCAGCGCCAGGTTGGCCCGGAGGTTGAACGAATCCTCCTCCGGAATCCAGCCTTCGTGGAATTTGTCGGAGAAGGCCTTCATCTTCTGGAAACCGGGGAGCCAGTTGTCCGCCGTCTGGGCCAGCACCCCGGTGACCGGGGTGAGCTGCCGGCCGATGGTGATCATCCGGTCGATGTGATTGGCCAGTGCCGTATCGGTGGTGCCCAGCGTATTGGCGCCGCCGGTGAGCATGGCGTCGAGCTGGGCGCGCTGCTCGACCAGGGTCTGCATGGGGCCGACCGCTTGATGCAGCGCGTCGAGTAGGTCCGGCGCGGTCTGCTGCAGGCCCTCGGCGGCGGCGACCAGAGCGCTCAGCATGGACGGGCTGGCCGCGTCGGTGGCGACGACAGAGTTCAGCTGGTTGACGATGCGGTCCAGCTGCGCGCCGGCCGCCAATAGCTGGGGCCTCCGGTCATGGGTGGCGGCGCCGAGCGCAGCCAGCACCCCGAGGGTGGTGTTCTCCCGGCCGCGGCCGGTGGCATAGAGGATATCGCGCAGTTTGCTGATGGTGGTCTGGAACAGCACCGTCGGCAGTTGGGTGTCTTCGGCGATATGGTCCCCCGACCGAATCGCGGGGGCCGGGCCGTTGTCGACGAGTTCGACCCCGGATACCGCGAAGACGTTGCTGGGCACCACCCGGGCGGTGACCGTCCGCGGAATGGCCGGCGCGTAGTCCTTCGAGATATCGATGTGGACGTAGTTCGGGCTGCCGAAGCTGGCCGGGATCACATCGTTGACCGTGCCGACGAGCAGACCGTGGTAACGGACGTCGGACCGGCTGGGCAGGCCGTCGCCGACGTTGGTCAGATCGGCGACGATCCGGGTGTAGGACTCCAGCCGGCCCGTCGACTTGGCCACCAGCAGCGTCACCACGAGGGCTGAGGCGGCGATCATGGCGATACCGGCCAGAATGAGCTGACGATTGGTCGGCCCGCGGCCGCTGATATCGAAGGTCTTCGCCATCAGCCACCGAACCTTGCGCCGGAGTCGAGGCTGAACATCGCCATGGTGAGCAGCATGTTGACGATCACGACCACGGTGATGGAGGCACGCATCGCATGACCGGCGGCGACGCCCACCCCCTCGGGCCCACCACTGGCGTAAAAGCCGTAATAACACTGCAGCACCGCGGCGATGGCCACGAAGATCACGCATTTGATCACCGAGTAGAAAATCTCGGTGCCGGTGAGCATCAGGCCGAAGTAGTGCATGTAGCCACCCATCGAGCCGCCGCTGATCAGCGAGACGATGATCTGCGTGCTCAGATAGCTGACCCCGAGGCAGACGATATAGAGCGGGATGATCGCGGTGATCGAGGCCATCAGGCGGGTGGTCACCATATAGGGGATCGGGCGGATCGCCATGACGTCCAGGGCGTCGATCTCCTCTGAGATCCGCATCGCCCCGAGTTGAGCGGTGAACCGGCATCCGCTCTGGGTGGCGAAGGCGAGCGCGGCGGCGATCGGGGCCAGTTCGCGGGTGTTCACCAGCGAGGAGATGATGCCGACCGCCGGCCCCAGGCCCAGCAGCTGGAGGAAGTTGTAGCCCTCGATGCCGACCATGACGCCGACAACGACCCCCAGCACCAACGCGACGCCGGCGGTGCCACCGCCGACCACGAGCGACCCGTTACCCCAGGCCACATCGGACAGCAGCCGGGTGTACTCCTGACGGTAACTCTTGAGCACCACCGGAATCCCGGCCAGCGCCCGCCCGGCGAAGATCAGAATGTGCCCGAGTTGCATCACCGGGCTGACAACCTTGCCGCCGAGCTGTTTCAGCGGCCGCACAACCGGGACCAGCACCGGCGGGATCGGCTTGGCGACCACGGTCTAGAGCCCCGTCTGCGGGAAGAGGATCAGATACATCTGGCTGATGACGACGTTGACGATCATCAGCAGCAGGATCGACTCGACAACCGAGGAGTTGACCGAGTTGGCCACCCCCATCGATCCGCCCCGGGTGGACAGCCCCTTCTCACAAGCCACGATCGCCACGATCGCCCCGTAGACCACCGCCTTGACCATCGCCAGTTTCATATCGGCGGTCGTGGTGAACGAGGCGAAGGTCGCCACGAAGCTGCCGGGGGCGCCGTGCTGGAAATACACGTTGAACAGGTAGCTGGCCAGGAATCCGGTGAAGCAGACCAGACCGGTCAGCGCCACCGCGACGAGGATCGCAGCCACGAACCGCGGCACCACCAACCGCTGGATCACCGAGATGCCCAGCACTTCCAGAGCGTCGATTTCGTCCCGGATCTTCCGGGAGCCGAGGTCTGCGGTGATCGCCGAGCCGACCGCCGAGGCCATCAGGATGGCCGCCACCAGTGATGCGGCCTGCCGGATCACCGCCAGACCGCTCGCCGCGCCGGCCAGCGAGGTGGCGCCAACCTGTCCGGCGAGCAGGGCGAACTGAACCGATAGCGTCACCCCGATCGGCAGCGCCACGAAGATGGTGGGCATCACCGACGTGCCGGCCATGAAAGCCGCCTGGCGGATGAACTCCTGCCACTGGAACTTCCCGGTGAACAGATCGACGAACAGGGTTTGGATCGTCCGCACCGCCATGATGGCCTGGTTGCCGACCGTCGTGATCGCAGCCCGCGGATGCCGCTCGACATAACCGGAAACCCAGTCGTCGATCTCCCTGACGCCGTCGTGGCTGCGATCCGGCGGGGTGAGTTCCGATGTGGTCATCCGGCGAGCCGCCCCGCGGTGCTGCCTGCGCGCAGATCGATCCCCGCAAACAGACCAGCCGGTCGTTCCACGGCGTCCCGCCCCCTTATGACCGTTGCTGCGTGACACAGGATCAGAGGGTCACAGTAGGTGCGGCCGAGACGGGTTGTGGCCGATTCCCCGATATTCCCAGGACCGCTTTCCGATTCGCCGGGCAGCCGGGCGGAAACCGGAAAGCCCGGCCGGTGCCGCGTCGAGGTGGTGCCCGACGTAGCGTGATCTCCGTGGTTTCGAGGCCGGAGACGGTGGTGACCGGCGATGCCGTCGTGCTCGACGTTGCGGTCGCGCAGTTGCCGGTCCGGGCCCTCGGGGCGTTGATCGACCTCGTTCTGATCCTGGCCGGGTACGTGGCGGCGCTCATGCTGTGGGCCGTGGCACTGCCCCAATTCGACGATGCCCTGACCGCGGCGATCCTGATCATCTTCACCGTCACGGTGATCGTCGGCTACCCACTGGTGATGGAGACGGCCACCAGGGGCCGCTCCGTCGGCAAGATGGTGATGGGGCTACGGGTCGTCTCCGACGATGGCGGCCCGGAGCGGTTCCGGCAGGCGCTATTTCGCGCACTGGCCGGCTTTGTGGAGATCTGGATGCTCTTCGGCGGCCCGGCGGTGATCGCCAGCCTGCTGTCGGCGCAGGGGAAACGTATCGGTGACATGTTCGCGGGCACCGTGGTGATCAGCGAACGCGGCCCGCGCTCCGTTCCGCCACCGGTGATGCCGCCGGGTCTGGCCTGGTGGGCCGCCTCGCTGGAGCTATCCGGTCTGGGGCCGCAACAGACCGAGCTGGCCCGTCAGTACCTGGCCCGGGCACACGAGCTGGCCCCGGCCGTCCGGAATGCGATGGCCCACCACGCGACCGCCGAGGTGGTCGCGCGGATCTCTCCCCCGCCGCCACCCGGTGCGCCGCCCGAGCACATCCTCGCGGCGGTCCTCGCCGAACGACACCGCCGCGAACTGGCGCGGCTCAGTCCGCCGGTCCGGCCGGGGCCACCGCCCACGGCGCCGCACCGGCCGCCGATCCACGCCATCGAACCGGATCAGCCCCGCGACAACGGATTCGTCCCGCCCGGATAGCGGGTCGTCGACCCTCAGCTGCCGATCCAGTTCCCGTGGAATCCGTAGGGAACCCGCCGGGGCAGCCTGATCCGGGCCACCGGTTCGCCGGCGAAGTCGGAGGCGTCGAGAATTACCAGGTCACTACCGTCGCGGGTGGGATCGTAAACGTAGGCGATGTACCACCCGTTCGTCTCATCGGCCGGCCCGGAGGACGACGGCACGAAGACGGCCTCGCCCGGCCCCCCGGGCTCGTCGGCCGTGCCGAACCGGTGCTCGACGGCGTCGCCGCTGCTCAGGTCATAGCGCACCAGGCAGGCATCACCCACCGATACCGCGTACCGGGCGGGCAGTCCGGCCAGCCGATCATCGATGCGGGGAAACTCCACCCGTCGGTCATCGAGTTGACGTTCGGTCACCGTGCCCGCCCGCAGGTCGATCCGCCACTCCCACAACACTGCGCTGGCATGGAAGCCACCATCGTTGCGCCACAGTTCGGGATAACGAACCGCCTGCAACACAAGAGAATTGCCCTCTTCATATGAGTTGGCGACATGGAACACGTAGCAGGGTTCGATATCGAACCAGCGAATCTCGCCGAACGGGTCCTCCCGGCTCAGCACGCCGAACCGGGCGCCGTGGTCATCGTCCCAGCGGTAGGGCATATCCCCCTTGCCGTTGAGCGCGATATCGAGGTCGAACACGATGGGCAGGTCCATGAAGACGACATGTTTCGAGGTCATGGCGAAGTCGTGCATCATCGTCAGAGCCGGAACCTCGACCGGCCGGTTGATGGTCAGTTCGCCGTCAGCATCGGCACGGTGATAGCTGACGTGCGGCTGGAACAGGTTGCCGTAGCCGAAGAAGTGCAACTCACCGGTGGTCGGACAGATCTTCGGGTGAGCGGTCATCGCGTCGTTGAGTTTGCCGTCGAAGTCGTAACAGCCGACGGTCTCCAGGTCGTTGGTGATCTCGTAGGGCAGTGAGGATTCGACCAGGGCCAGGGTCTTACCGGCGTGGTTGACGACGTGGGTGTTGGCCACCGACGAACGCAGGTTACGGGTGCCATCCGGGCCGTAGAGCGGGAACGGGTCCTCGAAGCTCTCGGTGCGCACCCACCGGTTGCGATACCACTTGGCCGCACCGCCGGCGATGCGCACCCCGTGGATCATGCCGTCGCCGATGAACCAGTGCCCGGTCGGGGTGCGCGGGTTGGAGCCGTTGCGCAGGTACCAGCCGTCGATCTCGGGCGGGATGGCGCCCTCGACCGGAAGGTCGTACTCGGTGAGTTCATCGGCGACCGGCGCGTAGTTGCCCCGCATGTGGAACGGGCTGGCATCGGGCAGGTTCGCCGGATCGGCTGCGGTATCGGTCATAGCACCACTGTGGCACGTTTCCTGGGATTACGGCGGCCCGATTTCGGCACGCTTTCCGGCGCTCCGCGCACGAAACCGCGCCGACTCGGTTGCCCGGGCCTACACCTGCACCCAATCCAGGGTCCGCTGCACCGCCTTCCGCCAACCGGCGTAGCCCTCGGCGCGCTGTTCCTCGCTCCAGGACGGCGTCCAACGGCGGTCCTCATGCCAGTTGGCGCGCAGATCTTCGGGATCACTCCAGAATCCGACCGCCAGGCCGGCCGCATAGGCCGCGCCCAGCGCGGTGGTCTCGGGGACCTTCGGGCGTACAACATCCACACCGAGCACGTCGGCCTGGATCTGCATGCACAACTCGTTGAGGGTGACACCGCCGTCGACCTTGAGCACCTCGAGTTTCACCCCGGAGTCGGCGGCCATCGCATCGACGACATCGCGGCTCTGATAGCAGATCGCCTCCAGCGTCGCCCGCGCGATATGGGCGTTGGAGTTGAACCGCGACAGTCCCACAATCGCCCCGCGCGCATCCGAACGCCAGTACGGCGCGAACAGCCCGGAGAAGGCCGGCACGAAGTACACCCCGCCGTTGTCCTGCACCCGCCGGGCCAGCGTTTCGCTGTCGGACGCGCCACTGATGATGCCCAACTGGTCACGCAGCCACTGCACCGCCGAGCCGGTCACCGCGATCGAACCCTCCAGAGCGTAAACGGGTTTCGCATCACCGAACTGATAGCAGACCGTGGTCAGCAGGCCGTTGGAGCTTCGGACGATCTTCTCGCCGGTGTTGAGCAGCAGAAAGTTACCGGTGCCGTAGGTGTTCTTGGCCTCCCCGGGCTTCAGACACACCTGCCCGACCATCGCCGCCTGCTGGTCACCGAGGCTCGCCGTCAGCGGCACCGTCCCGCGGACCGGGCCTTCCGGATGGGTCAGGCCGTAGGGCTCCGGTGAGGATGACGGCCGGATCGCCGGGAGCATGGCGCGCGGAATCCCGAAGAACGACAGCAATTCGTCGTCCCGGTCCAGCGTTTCCAGATTCATCAGCATCGTGCGGCTGGCATTGGTCACGTCGGTGATATGGACACCGCCGACCGGGCCGCCGGTGAGGTTCCACAGCACCCAGGTATCGGGTGTGCCGAACAGGGCCTCACCGCGTTCGGCGTCAGCACGCAACCCCTCGACGTTCTCCAACAGCCACTGCAGCTTCCCGCCGGAGAAGTAGGTGGCCGGCGGCAGACCGGCCTTGCGCCGGATGACATCACCGCGGCCGTCGCGATCCAGAGCGGCGGCGATCCGGTCGGTGCGGGTGTCCTGCCAGACGATCGCGTTGTGGTAGGGCCGGCCGGTTTTGCCGTTCCACACCAGGGTGGTCTCGCGTTGGTTGGTGATACCCAGCGCGGCGAGGTCGGTGGCCGAGAGCTTGGTGGCGTTCAGCGCCGACATCACCACACTATGGGTCCGTTCCCAGATCTCCACCGGATTGTGCTCGACCCATCCGGCCCTGGGCAGGATCTGCTGGTGCTCGAGTTGATGGCGACCGACCTCGATACCGTCGTGGTCGAAGATCATGCATCGGGTGCTGGTGGTGCCCTGGTCTATCGAGGCGACGAAGTCGGCCAACGGTGCTCCTTCGGAATCGGCGCGGTGCGGACTGTCCTGGGAGTCTGCCACCGTCCATGATGGTCCATATGGACTCTGAGATTTTGGACTCCGGGATTTCCGGAGCGCCGAACCTGGCCGGCATGCCGCGGGGCGGCCCGCGCGCCTCCTGCCTGGACCGGCTGCTGCAAACCGACCGTCTGGAGTACCTCGACCGCGACGATGTCGACGAGAGCGTCAAACGCGGTGTCGTCCGAACGCTGGACCGCGCGGGTGCGATATTCGGCGACCATGACCGCAACACCCGACTGGTCCTTGACGAAGTGGCCGGGGTGGCCGACCCGGCCATCCTCGAACTCGGCGCCGGACACGGCGCCCTGTCGCGCCGGATCCTGCACGAACACCCCACCGCCCGGGTCACCGCATCCGACGTCGACCCCGACTCGGTGGCGGGCCTGGCGGCCGGTGAACTCGGCGGTGATCCGCGCGCGACGGTACGCACCATCGACGCCACCGCGATCGACGCCGCCGACAACAGCTTTGACCTGGCGGTGTTCGCGCTGTCGTTCCATCACCTGCCGCCGGAGCAGGCCGCCCGGGTACTCGCCGAGGCAACCCGGGTCGCCCCGGTATTCGTCATCATCGACCTGCCCCGGCCACCTGCCGCATTGCACCTGATCCGGCTGGCCACGATGGCGCCGCTGGCCCCGGTGTGGCCGTTCGCCCACGATGGTCTGATCAGTTCGTTGCGCGCCTATAGTCCGTCGGCGCTGCGCGAACTGGCCGCCCACGCCGGCGTTGAGATGGAGATCCGGCCCGCACGGCCGGGCCTGCAGGTGGCAGTCGCCCGTCGCCGCGCCGACTGATCCCTTGCGTCGGCGGGTTTGAACCGGTTGCATCGACACCGTGGGTGAAGAGGTCGGGCACACCAGTTACAGCCGGGCACACCGTCAGCAGTATCGGCGCAAGGTGCAGCAGTGCCTGGACGTGTTCGAGACCATGCTCGCGGAGTCGAGCTTCGAGTTCGACCGGCCACTGACCGGTATGGAGATCGAGTGCAACCTGGTCGATGCCGATTACCAGCCGGCGATGTCCAACCAGGAGGTACTCGCCGCCATCGCCGATCCGGCCTATCAGACCGAACTGGGCGCCTACAACATCGAGTTCAATGTGCCACCGCGCCCGTTGCCCGGCCGAACCGCCCTGGAGCTGGAATCGGAGGTTCGAGCCAGCCTCAACGCCGCGGAGAACAAGGCCGGCACCGATGGCGCGCACATCGTGATGATCGGCATCCTGCCCACCCTGATGCCCGAACACCTCACCGGAAGCTGGATGAGCCCGTCGATGCGGTATCAGGCGCTCAACGACTCGATCTTCACCGCCCGCGGGGAGGACATCCTGATCGATATCGCCGGGGCCGAGCGGCTGAGCGTGCACGCCGAATCGATCGCGCCGGAATCGGCCTGTACCAGTATGCAATTACACCTGCAGGTCTCCCCCGACGACTTCGCCAGCAACTGGAACGCCGCCCAGGCGATAGCCGGACCGCAATTGGCCATCGGGGCCAATTCGCCGTATTTCTTCGGCCACCAACTGTGGGCCGAGACCCGCATCGAGTTGTTCGCTCAGGCCACCGACACCCGGCCCGAGGAACTGAAGTCGCAGGGGGTGCGGCCACGAGTGTGGTTCGGGGAGAGGTGGATAACGTCGATCTTCGACCTGTTCGAGGAGAACGTCAGGTACTTCCCGACGCTGCTGCCGGAGCTCTCCGAGGAAGACCCGGCAGCCGAGGTCGCCGCCGGACGAACCCCACGACTGTCGGAACTGCGGCTGCACAACGGCACGGTCTATCGGTGGAACCGGCCGGTCTATGACGTCGTCGGTGTCGGTGCGGCGGCCCGGCCGCACCTGCGAGTGGAGAACCGGGTTCTTCCCGCCGGGCCCACCGTCATCGACATGATGGCTAATTCCGCCTTTTACTACGGGTTGCTGCGCACCATCTCCGAAGAGGAGCGCCCCTTGTGGACGAAGATGAGTTTCGTTGCGGCTAAGGATAATTTCTTCGAAGCGGCCCGGCGCGGAATGGACGCGAAACTGTACTGGCCCGGACTCGGTGAAGTGACCGTCGACGAGCTCGTCCTACGCCGATTGCTGCCGATGGCCGATGAAGGTCTGCGTCGCTGGCGGGTGGCCGCCGATGTCCGGGACCGGTATCTGGGCGTCATCGAGGGACGAGCGAAGACCGGACGCAACGGATCAACCTGGCAGGTGGACACCGTGCGGCAAATTCAGGGACGCGGGCTGAACCGGCCCGATGCGCTCGCGGAGATGCTCCGCCGGTACTGCGATCTGATGCACAGCAACGAACCGGTACACACCTGGGAGTAGTTCCACCGCCGGTAATCCCTCACTGCCCCAGGGTGTTCTGCATGGCACCGGCCAGGACGTTGACCGCCGGACCGCCGTTACCGGATTGGCAGACCTTGGCCTGGAGCAGCACGTTCTCCCGAAGCCGAGTCTGGTTGAAGCAACGCCGATCGACACCGGCCTCCTGTTTGACCCACTGAGCGTCGGTATGGGTCGGCGGCACACTGCCGAACGACCACACCTCGGTGCGGCCGTCCTGCAGATGCATGGCGGTGGTCTGCCCGGCACACCCGACGGTGCGGTCGGTGACGCGGTGAAAGGCCCGTGCGGCCGCGTCGGTGGTGGCGAACACCCCGACGGCCTGTTTGACCAGATGCCGCTGGTCGGTGGCCGAGGTCTGCGTCACCGCGCCGTTGAACGACGCCAGGTCCGGATCGAGGTAGACCTCAGGCAGGCCGATATCGGCCCAGTTGTTACAGGCCGGCAGGTCCACCCAGTAGGACTGGAAGGGCTCACTGAAAACCGATTCCCACCCCATCGGCGCACCGACGATATTGCCCACCGACCCTTTACCCATCACCGCATAGGACACCACTCCGGGATCCGATGGGGCCGCCACCGCGGGTGCCGCGCCGGTCACGCCGAGGGCCGCTATCGCGGCTGCCACCGCCAGTCGCGTCCCCGAACCTCGGCCGGCGGTGCCGACGGCATCGATGCCCATGCGTCCGATGATGCCAGCCAGGCGCGGCCGGCATCACCGGAGCACGTCGGATCAGGGACCGGGCGGGACGACGGATGCGGTGGGCGGCGCCAGTCGCGCGCTTCGGGGTCCCTGACCCTGTTGCCCAGGCCTATCCGGCTTCATCCCCGCCTCCGCTGGCTTGACCAGCATCCGGTGGTGGCCAGGGCACCCGCGGTGCCCGCCGCCGTCACTCTGCTTACCCAGAATGAAGCCACTGAAGAACAGGGTGGCCACGATGAACAATGAACCGGCGACGATGCCCACCCAGGCCAGTGCCCGGTAGAGGCCGTTGGGCCGGTCATCGGACCGTCGGCGGATCGGATCGGCGGCGGGTTGCTGATGTTCATCTGATTCGGTCATGACACTCATCCTCTGCGAACCCGCATAGCGCCGGCTTTGCCGCAGATATGAGCTCGCTGTGAGGCCGCCCGCCGTTTCCGCCCGTCCGATGACCCCGCCACGGTCAGGCATGACCGATGAGTGTTAGGAATGACCGATGAGCACCGTGAATCTGACTCAAGCCGAAAACTCATTGATCGAAAAGGCCCGGCCCGCAACCCTGGCCCGCCTCGACGAGGAGTCCCTGAAGGACCTGCAGACCCAACTGCGCAGAGCCCGCGACAAACATTTCAGCCTACTGCGGCGTCATGGTGCGGCCCGGGTGGAGGCCGAGGGGGCGCGAGGGGCCGCTGCACCCGCCAATGAACGCGGCACGGAGAAGGTGGAGATATTCGACGAGGCCCTGGAGCGGGTCGGCCGGCAACTGGATTCCCTGGATGAGTAGCGGGCCCGTCAGGGTTTGTACGGGTTGACCGCGAACTGGATCACCCGGTAGGGCGCACGGTCGCGCGGGGCAGTGTTCCACTGGCTGACCAGCACCCGCACCTCGTCCAGTGTCGAACCGGGCGAGATATAACCCCCGTAGGGCTGCGCCAGCCGGGTGTCCTCGCGGGGTAGCACTTCAGGCGGCTGCGGCCAGGTGTCGGCCCGCACCACCGTCGTCACCGGAGCGGTGCCCAGGCTGGTCGGGTCGGCGGCGACGCGGACCTCCATATTTCCGGTGCTGGCGTTGAAGTAGGACAGCACGGTCTTGCCGTCGATCTGACGCATATTCATCTCACCCACCTGATCGGGCCATAACGGGGTGGCCGGGACGGCCCAGCCGGCTGACCAGCCCTGCCAGCGCGCGCGATCGGTGAACCACTGTGGCGCAACGCGATACAACCGCAACGGCGCCGAACGATTGAAGTTGTTCGCCACCACGTACACCCATCCGCGCGGGGATTCCGGGGTGGGTATGGGGTCGTAGTATCCGCTGATCTGGGTCTGGTTCCCGTCGGCGTAGTCGGCTGGGCGGACGGAGTCGCTGACGGTCATCCAGCCACCCCGGCCCGCTTCGGCGCGCACCAGTCGCGACGACGCCGGCACCAACTTCTCGGTGGTGGTCACCATCAGATAGTTCTGCCGGTTGATCTGGACGACACCGGCCGGAAGCTGTGAAGCACCGGGCGGCGCCGGATCTGCCAGCAGTGCTGTTTCCACCCCGGTGACGCCCAGGTAGCGGATACCCCGCGGGTCGTTCACCGAGTCGACGGCCACCCGCAGGGCCACTGGTGTGGACCATGGGCCGAATCCCACACCCTGACCGGCGAAGCTGTCCCCGCAGATCTGCAGCAGTTCAGAGCGGAAATCCAGGAATTCGCACAGGTCGGTGGCGCCGATGCCGAAATCGGCGGTCGGCGTCCCGGTGCCGGCCACCGGACCGACCCGGACCACCTGACCAGGTGCCAGCGGCGGCAGAATCGGGGTCGGGGCGGGGTTGGGCGGCCCGGCCAGGGCGGATGGGGCGGTGACGAGCAACGTCACTGCTACCGACGAAAGCGCTTGGGCCGCATGCGATATCACCCCCGCTGGCAACCGCATGGCGATCAGAACCGAGCGGCCAGCAGCTCGGCGATCTGGATGGTGTTGAGCGCCGCGCCTTTGCGGAGGTTGTCACCGCAGACGAATAACGCGAGTCCGCGTCCGCCCGGCACACCGGGATCCCGCCGAATCCGGCCCACCAGCGACTCGTCGGCGCCGGCCGCCGCCAACGGTGTCGGCACATCCACCAACGTGACGCCGGGCGCGGACGCGAGCAGTTCGGCGGCGCGCTGCGGTGAAATCGGTTCGGCGAACTCGGCGTTGATCGACAATGAATGCCCGGTGAAGACCGGGACCCGGACACAGGTGCCGCTGACCGCCAGATCCGGAATCCCGAGGATCTTGCGGCTTTCGCTGCGCAGCTTCTGGTCCTCGTCGGTCTCGCCGGACCCGTCGTCGACCAGCGAACCGGCCAGCGGCACCACGTTGAACGCGATGGGGGCCGGGTACTTCGCCGGTGCCGGAAAGTCCAGCGCGCCGCCGTCGTGCACCAGCCGCTCGATTCCGTCGACGACGGCGCGGGTCTGGGTGGCCAGCTCCTGTACCCCGGCCAGTCCGCTACCGGAGACGGCCTGATAGGTCGAGGCGATCATCCGGACCAAACCGGCCTCCTCGTGCAACGGCTTGAGCACCGGCATCGCGGCCATCGTCGTGCAGTTCGGGTTGGCGATGATGCCCTTCTTCAGCGGCGTGCTGCCCACGTCACGGTCGAAGTTGACTTCGCTGACCACCAGCGGAACATCCGGGTCCCTACGCCAGGCCGACGAGTTGTCGATCACCGTGGCCCCGGCGGCAGCGAACCGCGGCGCCTGCACCCGCGACATCGTCGCACCCGCCGAGAACAGCGCGATGTCCAGACCGGTGGGGTCGGCGGTCTCGGCGTCCTCGACCTCGATCTGCCGCCCGCTGAATTGCAAGGTGCGGCCCTGTGACCGGGCCGAGGCGAAGAACCGCACGCTTGTCGCCGGGAAATCCCGCTGCTCCAACAGGGTTCGCATGACCTGGCCGACCTGACCGGTGGCACCCACCACTGCGATGCTGACCACGGCTAGCGGCCGGTCCCCGCGTAGACGACGGCCTGTTCGCCACCACCGAGGTTGAAGGCCTCGTGCAGTGCGGCGACGGCTTTATCGAGTTCGCTGTCCTTGATCAACACCGAGATTCGGATCTCGGAGGTGGAGATCAGATCGATATTGATACCCACCCGCGCGAGCGCCTCGCAGAACGTCGCCGTGACGCCCGGGTGACTGCGCATACCCGCACCGATCAACGACACCTTGCCGATGTGATCGTCATAGATCACGCTGGTGAAACCGATCTCGTTCTGCAGAGAGGTCAGTTTCTCCACCGCCATCGGCGCGGAGTCGAGCGGGCAGGTGAAGGTGATGTCGGTCTTCCCGTCCTCCACCTTGGAGATGTTCTGCAGCACCATGTCGATGTTGACGTCGGCGTCGGCGACCGCGCGGAACACCCGGGCGGCGTAACCGGGGACGTCGGGTACTCCGACGACGGTGACCTTCGCCTCGCTGCGGTCGTGGGCCACGCCGGTCAGGATGGCGTCTTCCATGGCGGTGTCCTCCATAGATCCGGTGACGATGGTGCCGGGTTTGTCGGAGTACGACGACCGGACATGAATCGGAACGCCGTAGCGGCGGGCATATTCCACACACCGCAGCATGAGCACCTTGGCCCCGCACGCGGCCATCTCGAGCATCTCCTCGAAGGTGACGGTGTCCAGTCGCCGGGCGTTGGGCACGATGCGGGGGTCGGCGGTGAAGATTCCGTCGACATCGGTGTAGATCTCGCAGACGTCGGCGCGCAGGGCGGAGGCCAGGGCAACGGCGGTGGTGTCGGAACCACCCCGACCCAGCGTGGTGACATCCTTGCTGTCCTGGCTGACACCCTGGAAGCCGGCGACCAGAACGATATTGCCGTCGTCGAGTGCCGACCGGAGCCGGCCCGGGGTGACATCGATGATCTTGGCGTTGCCGTGCGTACCGGTGGTGATGACGCCGGCCTGCGACCCGGTGAATGAGCGGGCTTGCGCGCCGAGGGATTCGATTGCCATGGCCACCAGCGCGTTGGAGATCCGCTCGCCCGCGGTCAGCAGCATGTCAAGCTCGCGAGGCGGCGGCGCCGGGCACACCTGCCGGGCCAGGTCGAGCAGTTCGTCGGTGCTGTCCCCCATCGCCGAGACCACCACCACGACGTCGTCACCGCGACGTTTGGTCGCCACGATGCGCTCGGCAACCCGCCGGATCCGCTCGGCGTCGGCCACCGAGGATCCGCCGTACTTCTGCACGACGAGCGCCACTGTCTGCCCTCTCCGGTTTCGGGTTCACCCACGGTGCTGTGGGGTGATCTCCCGGGGATGTGTGATGCGATCTCAAGGATAAGGGTTGGCCGTCGGCGCTCCTTCCGCGCTGGTCCGCGATATCCTCTCGTCGATGCCCGATCAGCCCGCCGACAGAACTGCCCTGACCCAGGTCGGTATTCACCCGCCGATCGCCGAACGGTGGAGCCCACGGGTCTTCGACCCGGAGGCCGTGCTGAGCGTCGAGCAGGTGACCGCGGTGCTCGAGGCCGCCCGCTGGGCCGCCACCTGGGGCACCCGCCAACCCGTCCGCTTTCTGGTCGGTTTGCGCGACGACGACACCTTCGCGCTACTGGCCGGTCTGCTCAACCGGGGTAACGCCTGGGCCAAGGCGGCCGGCGCCCTGATCCTGCTGTGCGCCGACGAGGGCGAGGACGATGACACCGCGCTCTACAGCGCCGTCGACGGCGGGTCGGCGATGGCCAACCTCAGCATCGAGGCGGCCTCCCGGGGCCTGATCACCCACCCGATGGCCGGGTTTGATGTCGAGGGCGCCCGAGCGGCATTCGACATCCCTGCGCGGGTGCGTCCGCTGATGGTGATAGCGGTCGGCTGCCTCGGGGACTATGCGACGGCGAGCCCGGAAATCGCCGAGCGCGACGGCAAGGCCCGAAGCCGAAAGCCGCTGACAGAGATCGCGTTCCGGCAGACCTGGGGCCGGCCCTGGCGGTGACGCGCTCATTCAGACCCCGGGTGCCGCAGAACTGGCCAGCTGGGAGCCGAGGATGAACGTCGCGACCACCAGCACCAGGGCCAGCGCCGGCCAGATCCACATCAGAGTTTTCCGCCGGGCCGCGTAGACCATCCCGCCGACGGCGACAACCGCGGCGACCACGACGCCTCCCCACGTCACCCCGTAGGCCCAGGCGACCGTCGACCCGTCGCAGTCGTTCGGATCGCAGGCGTTGGTCGTCATACCGAAGAA
>Ga0180432_10004700_pt1 | contig 18550 bp, 14 predicted proteins | sample SS_ome_10_FD_132414 | JGI IMG/M metagenome (GOLD analysis project Ga0180432, IMG submission 132414) | Hypersaline lake sediment archaeal communities from the Salton Sea, California, USA - SS_1_MS_2 metaG | ecosystem: Environmental > Aquatic > Non-marine Saline and Alkaline > Hypersaline >...
GTCACCCAGCGGTTCGACACCACAAGCAGCATGGGTCGGCTGACGCTGACCATCCTGCTGTCGTTCGCGCAGTTCGAGCGGGAGTTGTGCGGCGAGCGCATCCGCGACAAGATCGCCAGCGCCAAGCGTAAGGGCAAATACGTCGGCGGCCGGCCGCTGCTGGGCTACGACGTCGACCGCGAGAAGATGCGCCTGGTCGTCAACGACACCGAGGCCAAGCTCGTGCGGCACATCTTCGACCGCTTCTGCCGGCTGGGCTCATGCATGCTGGTGGCCAAGGAACTGAACAGACAGGGCCACCGCATGAAGGCCTGGACCAGCCGGAAGGGCAAGCCCATGGGCGGCGGCACGTGGAAAAAGACCGACATCCACCACCTGCTGACCAACCGCCGCCTTCTCGGCCAAGTGCTCCACAAGGGCCAGGTCTATCCCGGCGAACACGATGCTATCGTCGACCGAAAGGTCTGGGACCGGGTGCAGCGCATCCTGGCCGAGAACCGGACCAGCCGAGCGAATCGGACACGCAGCAAGACAGCCGCCATTCTCAAGGGCCTGCTGCGCTGCGGGTGCTGCGATGCGGCCATGGCCCCGACCTATACCACGCGCCGGGGCAAGCGGTATCACTACTACGTCTGCCACGCGGCCGCGAAGAACGGCTACGACACCTGCGAGGTCAAGTCCCTCCCGGCCGGGCAGATCGAAGAGGCCGTCTTTGCCTACCTGCGGGAGATCTTCGCCGACCCCGAGATGGTCGCCCGGACCTTCCGCGCCACACGGGCACAGGCCGCCAAGGAGCGCAGGGCGCTGGTCCGACAGAAGAACGAGCTTGAGAAGCGACTTTGCAAACTCCGCAAGGCCATCGGTCGGCTGGTGCGTGCGACGGACGGCAAGGCTGAGGGGGCCCTATCGGCCGAACTGCAGGCGCTGAATGACGAGTACAGCGATGTCGAACAACAGGCCCAACAGGTCGATGCCCAACTGGACCGCCAGGACGACTTGCCCACCGAGCGCGACGTGGCCGAGGCCCTGCGGACCATAGAGCCGCTGTGGGCGGAGTTGTTCCCGGCCGAGAAGGAACGAATCGTTCGCCTGCTGGTCGAGACTGTCACCGTCCGCCCCGACGGCCTGACGATCCGCCTGCGTCCCCTCGGCCTGGTCACTCTGGCCGGCGAGGTCGCCCCCGAAGCCATCGAAGAGCCCGAGGAGGTCGCAGCATGAGCACCCACGCGAAAAGACCCGCTACGCCCGCCAAGGCGAGGGTGCGTCGCGACGGCGACGCCATTGTCATCGACATCCCGATGAACCTGCGCCGCTGCTCCGGCCGAAAGGAAGTGGTTCTCCCACCGGGAGTGGCCGCGTCCAGCAATGGCCTCGCCCCCGCCAAGCCCCCTACTCCACTGGCCCTCGCTCTGGCCCGCGCCTTCCGCTGGCAGGAGATGATCGAAACCGGCCAGGCCGAGTCCAACAGCGACCTGGCCCGCAAGCTCAAGCTCGACCATTCGTACATCGCCCGTACCGTCCGCCTGACCTCCCTCGCACCAGACATCGTCGAAGCCATCCTCACCGGCCAGGAGCCCGACGGCCTCTCCCTCCGCTCCCTCCGCCGTGACCTTCCACTGGGGTGGGATGAGCAGCGCCGCATGCTTGGGGGTAGTGAGGAACCACGTCGGGCAGGGCCTTATCGTTCCACCTCCGTTTAGCCTTCATCCTCATTGTCTTCGGCGACCTCGCCGACCACGTCCCCCACGTAGTCACCGTACCCCCAGCCGATGCCGTCGGCCTGCCTCGCCAGTTCCCCCAGCCGGGCTCGCACCTGCCCATACAGGGGCCTGCCTTCCTCGCTGGTCAGCAGTTTCTTGATTTCATGCAGCGTGGTGCAGAGGCTGTCGTAGAATCCCTCGTCGATGTCGCCGAATTCGTGGGTGAACTGCGTGCCGGTTTCCACGTGAACCAGCATCAGTTCCAGCGTCCCGGCCGGGTCGGATGTGGCCCGCTGATACTCGCGAATGGCTGATCTGGCGTCCTTGAGGTCCAGCCGCTTCGCAGGCCAGCCGCGCTTGTCGTAGAACGCCGCCTCGATGCGCTTCAGGTATGGCGCGAGCACGTGTTCGCCCATGGAATCGCGCAGCAGCCGGGCGGCCAGGAAGTCTCGGTTTTTCTGCGAATGCCCGAACAGGTCCTGGATCAGCCCCGTGAGCTGGTCTTTGTCCCAATGCTTGATCCGGGCCTTGATCTGCGACCAGGTTGGTTTTGACGATTTCGCGATGCTCAGTCCAGCCTGCATTTCTTCCGGTGAGCCAATGCTCGTAAGATCGCGTCCAGAACATCGTCAAGATGCTTACCCATGTCTTGTGCGAGAAACCGCAGGACGAAATAGCCACCTTCCTGGAGCAGGGCATCCTTGCGGCGGTCGCGGCGGTAAGCGTCTGGATCAGCAAGGTGCTGATCGCCGTCCAGTTCGATAGCCAGTCGGGCCTTGGCACACAGCAGATCAACCTCCATTCTGCCTCGTCCGTCAAATTGGATGGGCAGGTCGGCATTGAGGCGGAAAAGCCCCGCCGTCTCGGGCAGAGTTTCCAGGCGGCGATAGAGGAACGCTTCGGTCGCGCTGCGGGCACGCGCGGTTCCAGTGGCGTCCGGTTGATGTTGTCGGGCCGCGCAGACAAACAGGTTCGCGAGGGGCGTATCCACACCGTCACGAATGAGCCGTCGCACGCTGGCGGCGTAATCCTGCTTCCAGCGTGGATCGACCGGCAGCGGAACATCGGCAGGCCAGCCGGGCACGGCGCTTGCCGGAAGCAAGATGCTGTAGCCGATGGCCTCGTATCCCTTGCATCGGCGGTCAAACATCCTCGACAGCATGGGCACGTTCAGGTCGGCATAGTCGTAGACACGCACTTCGCGTTTCTGGTCATACAGACGGTGCAGTCGCCCCGCGTACTGGGCGACCGTTCCTCGCCATGACACCGGCAGGGTCAGAAACAGCGTGTCCAGCCGGGCATCGTCGAAGCCCTCGCCGATGTATCGACCGGTTGCCAGCAACACGCGTTGCTCGCTGGCTGGGATATCGGCCAGTTGATCCTGCACGGCCTTCAGCTGCTTCCTTCCCATGCCGCCGCGCAAGATGACCAGATGGCGGATGGTGGGAGCCAACAGCTCGGCCAGGCGTTCAAGGTGCTCCGTGCGCTCGGTGAGCACAATCGGTGATCGACCCTCCCCGACAGCCTGCACGACGTCGTGGCAAATCAACTGGTTGCGACCTTCGTCCGCGATGAGTTCGCCATACAGTTGCTGGAACTGAATCCGGACGTCCGAGTCCAAGGTTGCGGCCGACTGAAAACCTGTTGGCCGGACGTGCACCGTATGCACGAAGGGCCGGGACCGGGCCTGCTCCTTCGCATCGACACGATAACGCACGGGGCCGCACTGCATGAAGATGATCGGGTGGTGGCCATCCTTTCGCGCGATGGTGGCCGAAAGACCCGTGACGAACCTTGCTTTAGCACGCCGGGCCACCTGCTCGAAGCTCTGGGCGGAAAGGTGGTGGCATTCATCCACGACAAGATGGCCATATTCACCAACTCGGTCGTCAACCACACCCTTGCGAACCAGGCTCTGCATGATCGCCACGTCCAGCGTCCCGGTGGGTTTCTTCCGTCCGCCGCCGATCTTGCCGATGGCCTTGACGGGTAGGCCCAGAAACGTCGCCAGACGCTCCACCCACTGTTCCAGCAGTTGTCGTCGATGCACCACGACGAGGGTGTTGACCCCGCGTTGGGCGATGAGCCAGGCCGCCAGGACGGTCTTCCCAAACGCTGTCGTGGCCGAAAGCACGCCGATGTCGTGAGCAAGCATCGCCTCGGCGGCAGCCACCTGTTCGGGCCGCAGTTCGCCGCGAAACGTCACGTCCAACGGTTGCCCTTCGCACCGCTCATCACGCATGACGGGCTTGATCTTCAGATCAGACAGGAGTTCGTAAAGGTCGTCCAGACAGCCGCGAGGAAGGCCAATGTGCTTCGGGAGATCTTCGGCACAGGCGATGATCCGCGGCTTGTCGTAGGTGGGCAGACGCATCGCCTGGGCCTTGTAGAACTCCGGATTCTGAAACGCCGCCAGCCGGAGCAGTCGGTTTCGAAGTCCGGGCGAAAGGTCTTCCCTGGCGACGTATATCTGGTCGCCCAGCACCAGTTCCATGCTCTTCGGCAACGGCTCGGCAATGGGCGGCTCTTTTCTTCGGCGCGAGGGAGGCATGATCCAAGGTGCGTCTTCATCATTTTCCGGCAGCGCCAGCCGCACACCCACGATGCGGCCTTTGCCCTCGGCGTCGCGGACGATCTCCTCGGCCTGGGCCCTGGTGACCTTGCCAATCGACGCCAGGAATGCCCACTGGTCTTCGTACGGATGAAGGCCCTCACCGAGCAATTCGGTGTTCCCCTGCTCGCGCGGGCCCTTCTGGAGTGGCAGCGCGATCAGGTTCCCGAAGCCACCCTTGGGCAACGTGTCCTGATTGGGAAAGAACCGGTCGTAGGAATCCAGCCCGATGTCAGGTCGGCGCTCCATCGTCTCGGTCAGGATGTGCGCGCCGAGCTTTCTGCCCAGGGCCGCCGGGATGGCCTGAGCGAAGAACATCCAGACGTGCCCGCCATTGCCGCTGCGGGACCGTTCCAGAGCGACCGGTAAACCCATTCGGCGGCAAGTCTCCACGAACGCCGACACGTCCTCCTGCCAACTTTCTTTGTCGAAGTCGGCAGCGAGGAAAAAGCACGTCTCGTCCTGAAGCATCGGGTAGACGCCCATGACGAAGTCTCGCCCCGAATCGTCCCGGCCGGAGAGGTGCCAGCGGATCACGTCATCCGTGACCGGCAGAAATCGACGGTTGGGGCATTCCGCACACTTGACGGATCGCTTGTCACACAGATCCCTGGCCCATTCGTTGGCACATGCGGGCGCGTAGCCGCTCTTTCCTGTCTTGCGGCTCTCGAATCGGCGCGGGTAGATATCCTCGCGCCCTCGAAACAGCGAGCGGAACAGGGCGATCTTGACCTCGGGCGCGGAGTGATGGTTCACCTTGGTGAATTGATCTGCCTGACCGACATCTTCAATCATCCGCATCCCCCTGACGAGGGCCGGGATCAAGGGGGAGATGCGATGAACCGACATCAAGGGCTTCTTCGGGTGTGCCGATGAACTCGCCCGAGTGGAAGACGCAAGGCGTGTATTGTTCGTTGCTGTAGGTGTAGAAGGCCAGGCTCCAGCGGTCGTCCGCGCCGAAGTATCGAAGACGCACCAAGTGAAGGGGCGTCCGGCGGAGGCGGTCGATCATCTCATCGCGAGTCTCGCCCCAGTCGTCCGGCGGCCAGCCGTTGGGTATATCCGGTTCGACATAGGCGTCGATGTAGCACAGCGCGCCGCGGAAACGGATGTCCAGCGAGGCGTACCGGCCGGCGTATTGCTGCTCCGCATAAGCCAGGATGCGCCGGCGGGTGCGATCCCGAACCACTTCAGGGATCTTCACACCGCCGGAATGCGGATTGAATACCCAGGGCATGATGTCACTCTCCGCCTTGTCTCGTCGTGGCTGTCCGGTAGGCTTGTTGAGGATGGGCGGGCTGGTCGGGGTGGACGTATTCGAGCTGGCCTTCGCGGATCATCGGCCCGAGGTAGGTCCGGTTGACGTACGCTCTGCCTCGGCCGAGGATAGCGGCGATGTCCTCGGCGCGGAGTGGCCGCCATGCGCAGAGGCGGGCAATGACGTTCTTGGCCTGTTCGGGCCGACAGCGCCGGCCCAGGCCGATAACGGCGGCGAGAAGGTCGTCTGGCAGGCCCGGGAACCTCTGCGCTAGGGCGTCGAACCCCTGCGATTGGCGGCTTATCGCAGGGGTTGGCGTCGCAGGTTTGGGCGTTACCGCAGGGGTCGGCTGCCCGGGCGGGACGATCTGACCAAACTCACCTGGCGCGGCCGGCGTTTCGGGTTGGACAAGTCGGCTGGTGGGAACATAGTACGTGCCGGCGGCCTTGCCCTTCTGCTTCAGAAGCCCCAAGTCGCGCAGATGTCGAAGCTTGCCGCTTGCGACGAGGGTCTCGACGTGGTTGATGTCGCGATAGGCGGCGTTGTTGATGGCTCCGATCTCCCGGGCGAAAACGAGGGCCCGCTGTTCATCCTCGGATAGGGCCATATCAGCAAATCGCCCCAGCCATTGCACGTCGTCGGCGTTCAGGAAGTGATGAAACAGAAACGTGACGACGAAGGTGTCCTTCTCGCGATCGGATTCAAAGGTGGGCGGGGTCAGGCCGGCCTGATCGAGGGCTTCCCGCATGGCACGTATGCCGCTGCCCTTGGTTTCGGCGTAGCGAGTTTCGTGCAGCACGGCGGCGGTCTTCTCATTGCGCGTCAGCGAGCCTGGTTCGCCGAGTCGGTCATCAGGCACGAGCGAATGGCCGGGATTCCGCAACTCCAGGCGATTGGCATACCGGATGATTTGCACGGGCGATCGCTGACGGTAGCTGCGGTGCATAACGGCATTCACCACGGCCTCCCGAATGGCCGTACGCGGGACCAGCGGGATATCGGACCGCTGATCGGCATTGGCGGGGAGGTGGAAGGCACTGGGGATGTCATCCAGGATCGCGCTGATGGCCCGGGGAATGGCGAGCATGAGCGGATCGCGAATCTCGATGGATTCGAACCGCTTGTCGGGATCGGGCACCCATTCACGGCCGGGCACGCGGATGTAGTCAAGCCGCATCATCGGCATGTAGCGTCGCAGTGCGGGGCGTCCGCCGAACAGGAGCAGGCCGGCAAGGGTCGGGACAATACGCCCCTTGTGTCGCGACGCACAGAACAGGCTGAGCAGGAGGTCTTCAGTGCTGTAGTTGAGTTCGGGGGCATCGGGGTTGGCTGCTTGCCGCACGCGGCGGTACTCGTCGATAGCCCCGGAGTCAAGGTCGTCCAGGTTGGCGCCTTCGATGAGGGTTTCGTCGAAGCTGTGATGCTCGCGTCCCTGGTACAGAGCCTGCACGTCATCGTCAGTACATACCTGATCGGTACCGGCGATCCGGCGGTATGCTCCGCGCGGCAAGCCCTTGGAACGCAGGTAGACCGGCTTCTCGTGAGGTTGGGCTTCGGGGATGAAGGCCACCACAACGGTCTCCCCGCCTGGACGGCTTGTGGCTGTGATCTGTGGGCGAATGGTCACATTGAAGGCACTGGCGCACTGGGTAGCCAGGTCAGTCTGTATCTTGTCAGGGTCCGGAATCCCCACGACATCGTAGTCGATGGCGAAAAGTGTGTTCTGTGCCGGACGCACGCCAAGCAGAAGATAGCCCCCCTCCCGGTTCGGCTCGTTGGCAAAGGCGCAAACTGTCTCCAGCATCGAAGAACCTATCTGACTGGCGGTCTTAGCCTCGATCTCGACGGATTCATCGGCGGCCGTAAGCCGATCCCACAGTTCATCGAACGTCAGGGTCATCTAACAGGGGTCTCCTGGTATCGGTGCTTCTTGGACCGGCGGCGGGTGACGTCTCGTCCGTATGGCTGCGTCGGCGGGACGCCGTCCTTGATCCACGCGTCGATCACGTCCTTGTGAAACCGCCAATGCCGGCCGATTTTCGCGCCCGGTACCTTGCCAGCTTGACAGAGCTTGTATAGCGACGACTTGGACAACTTGATGTAAGCTGCCAGATCGTCGAGTGTCATGATGTCGTCACGCGACTTGGCCATGGGCGTCGCCTTTCAAGGCACGGGGCTCGGACCGAGTGCCCCCATGTCCATGAAGTCGGATCGTATCCGTGTCTGGCTGTTGCTGTCAACACCGCTCTGCCGAAAACTGGCACCATGCGAACCAAGTCGTGCTTCACCAGCCTTGGTCGAGCGGTTCGCGGGAGCACTTGCATGAGCGAACTCGCGGTTTCGAACCAGGTGCGACCAAGATGGGGAGATTCTCGGCAGGTGTCTTTGCGTCAAGGATTTGCGGAGCCTTGGACGCGCTTGGGGGTCGACCAAGGAAACAGAGAGTTTGGGCCGTCAGAGAGAGGAATCGGGCCGAAACGGGGCGTCGAGGGGCGGGGTGAGTCCAAGCCCGTGGGCCGGATGACCCGCGCCGAGGATCGGCGAAAGCCTTTGATTGCGGGCCAGAATGGACATGGCCCGCCGGGGTGGGCCGACGGGCCGGGGGGCGGAGAGAGCGTTTCGCAAAACGCGCTCAACTGGAGCAAGTGTTCCTTGAATCGAAATTGTCTCTATTCTCCCTTGCGCCGGTATCAGGCACGCCTGGAAGGTCGCGCAGTGGCGAATGTGCGAGGAGACCAAGCCAAGCCTCAAGGGCGGAGCGAATGAGCGAACCGCGTCATCTCTGCGGAGTCGCATCCGGTGCGTACCCAACTCCTCAGGCCTGTGGCCAGCCGACCTCTGTCAGTACATATCCTCGTCCATGCCCATCCCGGCGCCAACGGCTGCTGACTGCCTGGTCTTCTTCTCCGGCAGTTCACTGACGACGGCATCGGTCATCAGCAGAAGCCCAGCCACGGATGCTGCGTTCTGGAGGGCGATGCGCTCAACCTTCGTCGGGACGATCACACCCGCTGCCACGAGGTCGCAGTACTTGCCGGACACCGCGTCGTAGCCGTGGTTGACCTCCGACGAGGCCAGAACTCTGTCCGCCACGATGCTGCCATCGAGGCCGGAGTTCTCGGCGATCTGTTTGACCGGGGCGACCAGCGCCCTGCGGACGACGTCCACGCCCGTTCGCTCGTCGTCGCTGGCGCAGGCGACCGCGTCGAGGGCCTTGAGGCAGCGCAGGACGGCCACACCGCCGCCGGGAAGAATGCCCTCTTCCACCGCCGCCCGGCAGGCATGCAGGGCGTCGTCCACACGAGCCTTCTTCTCCTTCATGGCCACCTCGGTGGCCGCACCGAGGTTGATCTGGGCCACACCGCCGGACAGCTTTGCCAGCCGTTCCTCGAGCTTCTCGCGGTCGTAGTCGGAGGTGGTCTTGTCGATCTGTGCCTTGATCTGCTGGACGCGTCCGGCGATCTCGTCCTTCTTGCCGGCGCCCTGGATGATGGTGGTGGTCTCCTTGTCCACGCGCACCCGCTTGGCCGAGCCCAGGTCCCCAAGCTCGATGCGTTCCAGCGTGACGCCCATGTCCTCCATGATCGGATTGGCGGCGGTCAGGACGGCAATGTCGCGGAGCATCTCCTTACGTCGGTCGCCGAAGCCCGGCGCCTTGACAGCAACACACTGGAGCGTGCCGCGAAGCTTGTTGACGACGAGAGTCGCCAGGGCCTCGCCTTCAATGTCCTCGGCGATCACCAGCAGAGGCCTGCCGGACTGGACGACCTTCTCCAGCAGCGGAACCAAGTTCTTCACCGCCGTGATCTTCTTCTCGTGGATGAGGATGTAGGGCTTCTCCAGGTCGGCCTCCATCGTCTCGGCCTTGGTCACGAAATAGGGGGATATGTAGCCCTTGTCGAACTGCATGCCCTCGACAAGGTCGACCGACGTTTCCAGGCTCTTGCCTTCCTCGATGGTGATAACACCTTCGCGGCCGACCTTGTCCATCGCCTCGGCGATCATCCGGCCGATCTCGGCATCCTGGTTGGCGGCGCATGTGCCGACCTGGGCGATTTCCTGTGACTTCTTGACGGGCTTGGAGAGCTTCTTCAACTCCTCGACGATAGCATTGACGGCCTTGTCGATACCTGCCTTGAGCTGCATCGACTTGGCTCCGGCAGCAACGTTCTTGAGACCCTCGCAGAAGATTGCCTGGGCGTAGATGGTGGCGGTCGTCGTGCCGTCTCCAGCCTCCTTCGAGGTCTTGGAGGCTACTTCCTTCACCAGTTGGGCGCCGATGTTCTCGTTGTGGTCCTCCAACTCGATCTCCTTGGCGACCGTGACGCCGTCCTTGGTCACCACCGGAGAACCCCAGGACTTCTGGAGCATGACGACCCGCCCGGTCGGACCGAGGGTCACTCGGACCGCCTTGGCCAGCTTGTGCACGCCGCGCCGGATGGCCTCGCGGGCCTCGGTATCGAATGTGATGCGCTTCTTCGCCATGGGAGGCTCCTATCGCTCAACCGCCAGAATGTCGGATTCGCCGATCAGCAGGTACTCCCGGCCGCTTTGCTTGATCTCCGTGCCCGAGTACTTGCCGAAGATGACCCGGTCACCCTCTTTCACGAGAGGCTTGGCCCGCGTCCCGTTGTCGAGCAGCCTGCCGTCACCGACGGCCTTCACTTCGCCGCGTTGGGGCTTCTCTTTGGCCTTGTCCGGCAGGACGATGCCGCCAGGGGTCCTCTCCTCGGCCTCAAACCGCTCGACCAGTACGTTCTCGCCCAAGGGGCGAAGGGCTGGGGCTCTCACCGACCTGTCTTTCGGTCTTGCCTCTGTCATGGGTTCACTCCTCTGGTCCGGAATTCTGCCGTATCGCCGTCCACTGCAACCATGGCTGCCCCTCTACCGTGAGGCCTTTCTGACCTCGTCTTCGCCTTGTGGCCTGTCCACTGAACGGTGGGCCACTCGCCTGCGAACCCGCGCGACAGATTCTCGCAATTCGTGTCCCCCCAAGAGAGGCCTGAACATGGAGTCATCGGTGCCCTTGTGCCAAGCCAGCCGCGCCAGGTCAAACCGGGCCGTGCGGCACGTCAGCAGGACCGCCGGTCGCGGCGTCAGGTGATCAATGAACTCTGCGAGGAACTCTGCGATTGAATCATCCAGGTACTCACCGGGCAAGATGATGACATCCGGACGCCTTGTTGAAGCAAGCCGGATCAGAGGTATCAGGCCTGTCTCGGCCATCACGGTGTGCCCTTCGGAGTTGAGTATCTGCTGGACCTCTCGCACGAACTCCTGATCTGGGTCACAGATCAGGATTCTCAGCGCTCGCTGGTGCGTTGCCTTGCTGACCATGGTACGCCTCTTCATTCTCTTGGAGGTCCAGCGGCCGGACAGATCACGTCGCGACGCCTGCTTCCTCTAAAGCCGCCGCATGGATGGCATCGGCGGTCCCGATCACCATTCTGGCCGGCACGACGAGGACCGGGCAACTGACCTTCCTCAGCACCTTCTGCAGAACGCTTCCCGACAGGAGCTGGTGGAAAGTCCCGCGGCCATGCGACCCCAGAACGATCAGGCCGGGGTTGATGAGTTCGGCTTGCCTGCTGATCACATCTGCGGGTGAGCCGTGGAGCATGAAGGCAGATACCTTCAGGCCTGAGGCAGCCAGGTTATCCCGAATGTCGTCCAGTTCCTCTCGAAGTTCCTCCCCGTACTCCGGCATGCTGTAGCAACCACAGTCCGGTCCCAACTCGCCGAAACCGGACGGAACTGCATGCGCCGCCGCATGTACCAGGCGAATGGAGGATTGCAGCTCTCTGCTCAGTCTGGCCGCCTGGGCCAGGACAAGATCCGTCACGTCAGAGAAATCGATGGGAACCAGGATTACGTTTCTCATGTCCAGTTCCTCTGCCAGTACTTCTGTTCGGGGCATCTCGCCGCGAACCGTTCGCGAACGGCGCCCATCCCGCCCATCCGGACTGCTATGCACGAGGCGTGCCATACTGAGACAGGTTGCCTTTGTCCCTGGGCCGATCGGGGACGGACCTCGCCGATTCATTGGCTGCCGGTCGCCATCGAGTACTTGGGGCCGTCGAACCGGTGGTAGCAGGGTCTTGCCCGTATACGCAGCCTCCGGTCCACCGAACCGCCTGGGCAAGTTCTCCCCGGTGACCACGCGATTTCGGAGGGGAAGTCCCGCTCTTTTCGGGCCCTCCGACCCGAAGGAGGGTGAAGCTGCGCAGGCCGGCAACTTATCTGGACTCGGCTCCGCCAACCTGGCAGGCCGTTGCGATCACCGCTGCGCCGCTGACATTTGGCACAGCGCTTGCATGTCAGTTGTCCAGCGAATGAACGCCGGCACGCGTGTGCGTGCCGACTGCAGGCAGAAAGGAACACACCAATGAAAAGGCTGATGGCCGTACTGGCGATGGCGTTGCTTTTGGCTGCCGGCCTCGGGCTGACCGGGTGCAGGAAGACGACCGAGGCGGGGAAGCCGCAGCCGATGCGGGAGATCGACGCCCCCCGTGACATCATAGAGGATGAGGAGCCGGCCGACCCGATGGACGATGAAGACGTCGCGCCGGCCGAAGCCGACGAGCCGATGGACCAGCAAGATGTCCCGCCGGATGAACTGGACCGATTGCCGGGAGAGGATGACCTCGCGCCGGCCGAGTCGGACCGAATACCTGAAGAAGACGACCTTGCGCCGACCCAGCTGGACCCGTTGCCGGGAGAGGACGACCTCGAGTAGGCCAGACCTGCCAGACCGGCTCTCCCTCCCCGATCGGCTCTGAGCTGCTGAGGCGACAGGCCCCGGGGAGCGGGCCTCGCCGTCCGACAGGTCGATACACACAGAACGTTGGACCGCCGGAAAGGAGTCAGGCGATGGTAGCGATTAGGTTTCGGCGCGACGGGTATGGTGGCTATTGGGCCGGCTGCCGCGTGCGCGGAGAAAGCCGACAGGACGCCATGGAACGGATGAGACTTGCCGTGAGCGGCTACCTCAGGTGCTGGAGGAGATCCTCCCGGCCGAGATCGCCCAGATGGTCCGGGCATCATGACTCGCTCTTTTGGCCGACGGAAGCGGCAATGTAGTCACGGAGTGTTGTATGTCTTCTGGCGAAAGCTTTGAAAAGACCCGGTCCGTCTGGATCGTTCTGGCGGATTGCGGCCGTGCCCGGATGCTGCGTTGCGAGCGAACGGAGTATGACGGCTGTCATATCGAGGAACTGGATGTCCTTCGCGTGGTGACTCCGCCCCTAAACCGGAGCGTCTCCGGGCCGATATGGAAGAACCGACTCAGAACGTTTGGGATCGAGGACAACTCCGACCGAAAGGCTTTGGCTCGATCCGCACAGCGCATAGCGCAATGGATTGAGAAGAAATCCGGTTCTCTCGCAATCCGTCGTCTCGTTCTGATCTCCCCAGCACGGTTCTTGGGAGCGATGCGGGAGTATCTGCCTCCTGGTCTCAGGCAAAGGATAGTCGAGCGGAACAGCGAGCTGGTGCACCTGAGCTCATCTCTTCTTTCGAAACACCCTACCATTCGTGAGCTTGTGGGGATTCCGACCGAGAAGGGATAGCTATGACCGGTGCCGAAACAACATTTGCCCGCGCAGACCGATGGGCTCTGCGACTGCGGCTGAGAGTAGGCGAAGCTGTTGTTCGTTGTTCGGCCAAACGCAGGCAATCCGGCAGGGAGCAATGGACCTGGGCGCGGCGACCCGAGAGGTACGGTCGGCAAGACTCGAACAACAACAGATTGACAATCTCCGGCGAGGAGGCGCATCCACAATGACTGCTGAGCTGAGCGATAGTCTGACCCAGCTTCGTGACATGGTGACCGGACTCGGACAGACGGTTGTGATGAGTCTGAACGACTGCGTCCAGGCTCTGGCTGAACGCGAGCTGGCGAAGGCCGAGGACATCCATCTGCGCGAGTCGGACGTTGATCGTGTCTCCGAAAAGATCCAAGAAGAATGCCACCGACTCCTGGAGAACCCGCCTCCTCCCGGCCGGGATCTCCGGTACGTTCTCCGGTCGCTCAAGATCGCCAGCGACCTGGAACGGCTCGCGGACGAATGCGACGAGGTCGCGCAGGATGTACACACGCTGTCTCATACCGATCTTGCGGCCGCCGTTCCCACCGGCCTGATGGGGCAGGCGAAAGTAGTTCGCAGCATGGCGCGAGAGGCGATGCGGGCGCTGCAGCAGTTCGATGCCGAAGCGGCCAGATCGGTAGTCGCCAGGGACGAAGAGGCGGACCTTCAACACGCACAGATCTACCGGGAGACAAAAGAGAGGCTGGTCGGGCGGCGTGACCTGGTGGACGAACTGATCGCCTGCCAGCGGATGTCCCGGGCCCTGGAACGCATCGGCGACCATGCCGTGAATATCGCCGAAGATGTCCTCTTCATCGTGGGCCAACCCAAGTGACGCGGCAGAACTTAACGGGCTATGCTCGGCATCTTTGGCAGCACAGCAAACCGAGGAGGTCTGGCGGCGCCAGAGTAATCCAAACATGACCGAGCTCAAGAAACGACTTGGCCTGCTTGATGTGTTCTGCATCGCATCGGGGGCGATGATCAGCTCGGGGATCTTTGTTCTCCCTGGCATCGCGTACGGCCGGGCGGGCCCTGGGATTATTCTTTCGTATCTCCTCGCCGGACTTCTCGCTTCCACCGGCCTGCTCAGCACAGCGGAGTTGGCGACAGCCATGCCGAAGGCGGGAAGCGACTACTTCTTCATCACCCGCGGCGTCGGGCCGGCAGTCGGCACGGTAGCCGGGCTGTTCAACTGGGTCTCCTTTTCGCTGAAGAGCGCGTTCGCCCTGGTGGGGATGGGAGCGTTCATCCAGTTGTGGGCGCCGGTGGACATGCGGGTCACCGGTGTGGCTCTGGCGTTGGGGTTCATCGCCCTCAACCTGGTGGGAGTCAAGGAGGCCGCTCGCCTGCAACTGGCCCTCGTTGGCGGCCTGCTGGTACTGATGCTGCTGTACGTTGTCTGGGGTGTGCCCGAAGTCAACGTTCAGCGGTACACGCCGTTCGCGCCGAAGGGCGCGGCGACCGTCTTTGCCACGGCCGGGCTCGTATTCGTCTCGTACGGGGGGCTGCTCAAAATCGCGAGCATTGCCGAGGAGATCCGCGATCCAGGCCGGACTATCCCCACCGGCATGATCTTGTCGCTGGTGGTCACGAGCATCTTCTACATCTCGATGGTGTTCGTGACGATCGGTGTGCTGCCGCCCAGTCAGCTCGATGGCTCGCTAACGCCCGTGGCGGACGGGGCACTTGCGTTCATGGGCCCCGGTGGTCAGATCGCCTTCGGAATTGCCGCGGCACTGGCTTTCCTCACGACTGCAAACGCCGGGATCATGACCGGCTCACGCTACTTACTGGCCATGAGCCGCGACAGGATGCTGCCCCACGCCATCGGTCGTGTCGGCGCCCGGTTCCGGACTCCTCACGTGGCCATTCTTGTCACGGGCGCATTGGTCATCGTGCCGCTGTTCGTAGACCTATACGTCCTGGTTGAGGCGGCCTCGATCGGGCTGATCCTCACAAACATCCTGGCTAATCTCTCGGTCATCATACTGCGGGAAAGCCGGCTCCAGAACTACCGGCCGAAGTTCCGCTCCCCGTTCTATCCTTGGGTGCAGCTAGCCGGAATCCTCGGGTTCACCTTCATCCTTTTCGAGATGGGCGTCGAGGCGTTTGCCATCAGCGCCTTGCTGGCGGTGTCGGGCTTCTGTCTTTACTGGTTCTACGGCCGGGCCCGGGTGCAGCGGGAATCGGCCCTTCTGCACCTTGTGCACCGCGTCATGGCCAAGGAGCTTGTCAGTGTCTCGCTCGAAAACGAACTCAGGGCGATCATTCGCGAGCGGGACGAGATCGTCGTGGATCGCTTCGACACGATCATCGAGGACAGTATCGTCATCGACACGACAGAATCAGTTTCAGCCAAGGATCTGTTCGGCATGGTGGCCGAAAGGCTCTCTGATCGCATCGACGTGGACCAACAGAAGCTCTTTGCGGCCCTGATGGCCAGAGAAGAGGAAAGCAGCACGGTAATCAGCTCCGGACTGGCCGTGCCCCACGTCGTGGTTGAGGGCCAGGGCGTGTTCGAGGTTACGCTGGCGCGGTCTCGATCCGGTTTTGTCTTCGGCGCCGATAGTGCGCCAGTATATTCGGTGTTCGTTCTGGTCGGATCGAAAGATGAGCGGAACTTCCACTTGCAGGTGCTGTCCGCAGTCGCCCAGATTGTCCAGGAGCGGGATTTCGAGAAGCGGTGGCTGGCAGCGCGCGGTGAGCAGGGATTGCGCGACTTGGTGCTGCTTGGCGAACGGAAGAGGCACTGAATACCCATGGAACAACCGCTAGGATTGCTCTTACGGCCTATTCTGCTAGGAGAAGCATCGTCTTGGCATAGCCGGCAGACGGTTGTTGCTGTTGCCATATCGCCTGTCTTTCTGCATCCGCAGCTCAACATCTCCAGAATGTTGGCGCGTCGCTGTCGGAACACTACAGTGATATGATAATGGTGGCTATCACGCATTGCAGATTGCGAACGGTGCTGCTCGGCATCTGGGTGGCGGTCGGGCTGGTGGTCCCGGCGCCGGCCCAGATGACGAAGCCGGCCACGCGCCCTGCCGTTCCTGTGCCGGACGTGGCCCCCTCTATTCCCACGCCGGAGACCCTCCAGAGCCATATCACCCGCATCACTCAGGCGAAGGACCTGGAAGAGCCCGTCCGCACCCAGGCGCTGGAGGCATACAAGCAGGCCCTGGCGCAGCTCAAGGTTGCCGGCGACTGGCAGGGCAAGGCGGGCGCCTTCGCGGCAGCCGCCAAAGAGGCTCCGGCGAAGCTGGCCCTTGTGACCAAGTCGCTGGAGACGGCCGCGTCCCAGCCCACCGCAACGGCCCCGGCTGACGCTACGTTGGCTCAACTGGAGCAACTGCTGAGCAAGGCGACTGCGGAGCTGCAGACGGCCAAGAAGACGGTCGCCGATCTGACCGTCGAGCCGAAGCGCCGTGCCGACCGGCGCCTGGAGGTCGCCAAGCTCGCCGCGAACGCCCAGAAGACACTGGGCGACATCGAGAAGAAGCTGGCCGAGACGCCCAGGGATCGCCATCCGGAACTGGCGGCGGCAGAGCGCGCCCTTCTCCAGGCACAAAAGGAGGCGGTCCGGCAGGAGCTCGAAGCGTACCAGAAGGAACTTGCCAGTTACGACGCCGAGCGAGTCCTTCTGACGGCCCGAGCGGACCTGGCGGCCCGACAGGTCTCCCGGGGGGAGGACCAGGTCAAACGGCTCCAGGCCGCCGTCGACGCAAAACGCAAGGAGGAAGCCGATCGCGCCGCCCGGGAGGCCGATGCGGCGGCAGCCAGGCTTGCAAGGGATCACCCGGCTCTCCGCGCGATAGCCGAAGAGAATGCCGCACTGGCCAGCGAGCGCAGCGGTCCGGACGGCCTGGCCGCCAAGATCCCCCGTGTGACGGGAAGACTGCACAGTACCAAAGCCGCGCTGGGGCGCCTCGAACAGGAGTTCAAGGGACTGGTCCAAAAGGAGAAGGTCATCGGCAAGACGGCAACGTTCGGGGTCCTGCTCCGCAAGCAGCGGGCCGAACTGCCTGACATACGGGAGTATCTGGAGCGGATCAAGGCCAGGCAGGCGGAGATCGCCACGGTCCAACTCCGCCTTATCGAGCTTCAGGACCGGCGGGCCGCCTTGGCGGACGTCGATGCCGCCGTTCGGCGAGTCCTGGCTGATCTGGAGGTCTCGATACACCCGGCCCAGCGGGACCGTGTTGTCGGCGCGGCGAGGGAGCTTCTGGAGGCCCGGCGCAAGAACCTCGATGACCTCATCAAGGACAATGAGACGTACTTCGGGAAGCTTGTCGACCTGGACCTGCAGACCCGGGCGCTCGTGGCCAGGACAGAGGAAGTCGTCGAGTACATCGGCGAGCGGGTCCTGTGGATTCGCAGCGGGCCGCCACTGCACCCGCGCGACGCGCCGGCGGCCCTCGAGGCCGGCCGATGGTTGCTCGGCCCCCGGGCCTGGGCCGACGTCGGCGCGGCCCTGCTGACCGATGCCAGGACCAGCCCGATCGTCGTAGGGATCGGCGTGCTGGCCTTCGCCGAGCTGTTTCTCGTGAGGCGGCGACTTGTTCACAGGCTCGAACAGGCGGGCGACCTGGCCTCCAGGGCGATGACGGGAACGTTCGGCCCGACCGCCCTGGCGGTATTCCTGACGGCTGTCCTGGCCTCTACACTGCCGGGATTGATCTGGTTCCTCTCCTGGCGGTTGGCCGGTGCTCCGGCCGCGGCGGCGTTGGGGAATACCGCCGCGTCGGGTCTTTCCCCCGCTACCGATCTACCCGGCCCGGTAGAGGCCGTTGCCGCAGGGCTGTCGGCCCTGGCGGCTGTTCTGCTTACCTTTGGTGCGATCCGCCAAGTCTGCCGGCCCAAGGGCCTGGCCGAGGCGCATTTCCACCTTGGTACAGACGCCTTGCTCCCGGTGCGCCGGGCGCTTCTCGTACTGACCGTGATCCTGGGCGTGGCGTGTTTCCTGATCGCCAGCGTGGAGTGGCAGGACAACGAAGCATGGAAGAACTCCCTGGGCAGAGGGGCCCTGATTGTCGCCCTGGCAGCGGTCACAGTGTTCGCATACCGACTGCTTCGTCCATCGGGGGCTCTCTGGACAGCACAGGACGGCGCCACCGGCGGGTGGCTGCGCCGCCTGCGCACGATATGGTACCTGTTGGCGACAGCAGCTCCCACAGCCCTGGCCGTGCTCGCCATCGTGGGCTACTACTATACCGCCCTGCATCTGGCCGATAGGCTGGTCACGACGTTTTGGCTTGTGGCCGGCCTGGCGGTCCTCGGGGCCCTGGTCAAGAGGTGGCTGGCGGTGGCCGTCCGCAGGCTGACCGTCCGCAGGCTGCGCCGAGAGGGCAAGGGACGCGCCGTCCCACACGCTGCAACCGACGATTCGAATGCA
>Ga0180432_10004701_pt1 | contig 18549 bp, 16 predicted proteins | sample SS_ome_10_FD_132414 | JGI IMG/M metagenome (GOLD analysis project Ga0180432, IMG submission 132414) | Hypersaline lake sediment archaeal communities from the Salton Sea, California, USA - SS_1_MS_2 metaG | ecosystem: Environmental > Aquatic > Non-marine Saline and Alkaline > Hypersaline >...
AGCAGAGCGCGAGAAGACGCGAGCTATCATCAAAGTATGGAAAGAGACCAATGACTATGAGGCGGCCTTCAAGGTCGCTGGATGCCTCTGAGCAAAATCTGCATAACTACAGTGGAAGCCCGAGCTACGCGTTTTATGACTAGAAGCGGCTGCAAAACCGAGTTTTTTAGGACTCGAGCACTGGTAAGACGCTGCTGCTGGTGCCCCGGGGGACAGTCCCCCATTCCAGGCCGAGCTAAGCGTCGTCCGGATTATTCGGGCTAGGCCAGAGCCTTGGCCGGCTGGAGGCAGCCAAGTACCGCCGCAGCGCCGGCAGCATACGCCTGCAATCGGCGCTCACTAGGCGAGATCCACTCACTGACCCCATGCTCGTCAAACTCAGCCGCGGCATCGGCCAGCAACATCCTGGCGATCTCCTCATCCACCAGCGCTAGCGTCTGCGCGACCCATCCGACCGGTAAGGCCCAGTAGCCGCCGTTCTGATACGCGCCGGGTTCGATGTCAGCCAGCAGCCGCTGCCAGTTCTGGCCGGCGAGTAGGTGCCGCACAAAGCCGTGATAGACGAACTCATCGTAGAAATCAATGAGGAACTGCCCGATATTCCGCGCCTGTTTCTTCGAGGCTACCCGTATGACAGCGGCATAGGCACTGCCCCAGATATCTAGCTGCTTGCAGTCTCCGCTGGCGGCGACAAAAAGGCCGTACTCCTCGTCCACGAACTCGTGCAGGTTGGGGCCGATAGCCTCGGCCCGCTCGTACCAGTAGTGGGCGTCCTCGTGGTACTCGTACGCGGCACAGGTTGCGCCCAGCCGCTGACAGGCCTCCCAGTAAAGTAGGGACGAGAACAGGACCTTGCCGGTCTTGGCGATGCAATCGGTGAAGCCATACCCCGAGTGTGGCGAATTCGGGTCAATGAAGACCAGCGCCTCCCGCGACAGCGGCACCGATTCAATCGCAGCCATGATTGCGCCCATGCGCTGCGCCAGGGCCTGATGATCGCCGCTGAGCTTGACATAGGCGCACAGGAGCTTGGCGAGAAACTGGGGATTGTCCGTCGGCGGGCCGGAGCCGAGCGGCTGGCTCTCCGGCCCCGCGCAATAGACCGGATGCCCGTCGGCATAAACGCGGTCCGGCACCACGCCGTCCTCGCGCTGGCCGGCCAGCAGGTAGTCTATGCAGCCCAGAATCTCGTCATTAGGGATGAAGCGGCCAGCGCCCTCGACCATGTAGCAGAAATCCCGCGTCCACAGCGCCGGGTAGTTGCCGGAACCGTCCGGGAAGTACAGCGGAGTACCGTCATCGGCCAGGTTACGAACCGCCTGGAGGCTTTCGCGGGCATGGCGCTCGAAGCTGGCGTAAAGCTGGGGTGAAACACGAACTGGCGGCAACAGGGCCTTCATCCTTGCAGGCTTCCTTCAAGTCGAGGCACGTTCCTGAAGCTTTTGCACTATGGCCTGGCCAATCCGACGGCCGGCCTCGCGGTAGTCAGGCACCTCCAGTACCTTGTCTCCCACCATAGCATACGGCGTCTCGGTGGAGAGAGCAGGTATGGCGAGGGTCTCGGCGCAGTATTCGGCAAAGCGCGGCGTTTCCCACCTTGAGGCATAGGTCGCGATGCGGCAGAAATCGTCTGCGGCATACTGCTCCCCGAGCGTCGCCTCGATGATATCACTCCACTCCTGCGTTGCCGTGCGCACTTCCTCCGATTCGTTTGCCCCCTGACCCCGGAAGCAGTATATGCCGTAGGTCTCACAGCCGCCCGGCGCATGGAAATCAATAGCCAACATCGGCTTGCAGCGCTCGCGCCAACGCAGTAGATCTCGCCGTATCACCAGGGTCTCATGGCGCATGGGGACGACGCCCCAGGCGCGGTTCAGATCGTAGGGGAAATTGTCCTTGCCATAGTCGCCGTTCTCGACGCCGTCAATATTGGTCAGGGGCACCGCCCAGACCAGCGGCGCCGCCTCACCCAGAGACGCCATGTAACGAAACAGCCCGTCCAGCACCCAGGACCCGGGCGTTTCGCTTGAATGCTGACGGGCGACGAGATAGACCCCCGGTCGCTGACCATCCGGCTCCCCATAGTCGTTGGCGAGCCGGATGATGGGCCGGGCCTCCTGACTGACGCCGATGACATCGTCATGCCAGTAGCCGTCCGTCTCGGCCAGGAGCAGGTCGAGTTCTGAGCGCCCATACGGGTAGCAGAAAGCCACCTCAAGCAACGGCTCGGGCGGGTTTGTCTCCCACACAATGTTGCAGCGACCGTCCGGTAATGGCTCCGCGACACCCGGGCCAAGACGTTCCCAGTCACTCCCAGGGCGCTTAATAACCGGACGCAGGGCCGCCGCATCGCTCGCGCCAAGCATGTTCTGCGGGTGCTTGAGGACGAGACGGAACTGCTGAGGACACGGCTGGTCGGCGGGGCCGGTCCGTTGAACGCGAAAGCAGAACCATAGGCACTCCGGGCCACCGTGCGGGTCGGCTGCGAATGAGACCTCAGGCGTGGTCTCAGTTTCGCTGACGGCGATGTCAGATGCGTTACCATATGGGCAATCAGTGTCAACAATCAGCGGCATGGACCTGGCTCCCCTGCGTACCAACTGTGCGCCGTTCCGACAAGCTGGGCCATATCGGCGAGGTTATGGCTGGACATGTAGGCATCGAGGCCTGCGACGATCTCCAGGCTGGCTGTGGGATTGACGAAGCTGGCGGTCCCGACGGCGATAGCCGAGGCCCCGGCCATGATGAACTCCAGCGCGTCCTGGGTGTTCATGATCCCGCCCATCCCGATGATCGGCACTCCCACCTGCTCATAGACCTCCCAGACGCACCGCACCGCGACGGGCTTAATCGCCGGTCCGGAAAGTCCACCGGTGATATTGCCTAGCAGCGGTCGCCGTCGCTCGATGTCTATGCTCATCCCCACCAGGGTGTTGATAACGCTGAGGGCATCGCTACCGGCTTCGACTGCTGCGACGGCGATTTCCGTAATGTCGGTCACATTGGGCGAGAGCTTGGTAATCAGCGGCAGGTCGCTGGCCGCACGCACCTTGCTCACCAGCTCGCCGGTTAACTGGGGGTGAGTGCCGAAGTCCATACCGTGTTTGACATTGGGGCAGGAGATATTCAGCTCCAGGGCGGAGACCTGCCCGCAGGCGCTGAACTTCTCCGCAAGCTGAAGATAGTCATCAACCGCCTCGCCGGCAAGGTTGACGATGATCGGCACGCCATACTCCGCCAGGCGCGGGAGCTTCTCGGAAATCACCGCCTCGGCCCCCGGGTTCTGCAGGCCGATGGCATTGAGCATCCCCGCCGGCGTCTCGACTACCCGCGGCGGCGGATTGCCCACACGCGGCTCCAACGTAGCAGCCTTGATGACTACAGCGCCGAGCTTGCTGATGTCAAAAAGCTCGGCATATTCGAGACCGTAGCCGAAGGTCCCGGAGGCGGTCATCACCGGGTTTTTGAGGCGCAGGCTGCCGATCCGCACCGCGAGGTCCGGGCTATTGCTGGTCACCGAGAATCGCCTCCCAGTCCAGCCGCTCGGTCGCGAAGACCGGTCCGTCCTTGCACACCCGCAGGTAGCCGCCGCCGGCTGCCTGAACCGCGCAACTCAGACAAGCCCCGACCCCGCAGCCCATCCGCTGTTCGAAGGAGCAGTAACACGGCACCCCCGCCTCGGCACACATCTGCGCCACTACCGCCATCATCGCCACCGGGCCGCAAGTGTAAACAATCGCCGCCTGCCCGCGGTCAAGCTGCTGGGCCAGCGCCTCGGTTACCAGGCCCGCTTCGCCCGCACTGCCGTCCTCGGTGGTGACATAGAACTCATCGCAGCGCCCGGCAAATTCATTCCAGCACACCAGCATGTTCTCGTCAGCCGCACCGAACAGGCCCCGAATATATACCGGTGGGGCCCAGCCGCGCAGAGTGTCAGCCAGGAAGATCAGCGGCGCTACGCCCACCCCGCCGGCGACCATCAGCACCTCACCATCGCCACCAGGCAGCGGGAAACCGGTCCCCAGCGGCCCGAGCAGCTCCAGCTTGGCTCCGACCGGCGTATTGACCAAAATCTCGGTGCCGCGACCGACGACTTGCGCCAGCAGCCGCAGATGGCCGTGAACCCGGTCGGCCAGCATGATCGAGAAGGGCCGGCGCAGCAGCGGATCGAAGGTGCGCGGGGTGCGCACGTGCACGAACTGGCCCGGCTGGGCCTCCGCCGCGATCTCCGGAGCCGCCAAGGCCATGACGTAATGCCCCGGCGCATCCTGCTCGTTGCTCAGCAGTTCACATTCTAGCGATACCATCTCAGCTTCCTAAGCGGCAGACTCGGGCTGCGCGACAAGCAAGGGAAGCACGATTGCTGCCCAAGGCGGTTCGGCTCAGAGCCCACAGTCAGCCAAGGACCCGCCCTGCAGAATCGTGTCCACAATGCCGCTGGTGCGCTCATGGGCTTCGTCCAGGCGCACCAGTCTCTCGCCAGCTGCCTTGGCATCGGCCTGGACCTGCTCGGCCAGCGATTCCAGCATCTGCTTGACACTCTCCGGCCCGGTGCTACCCAGGCTGCGCTGCCGCGCCAGGCACGCCTGCGGATCGCAGACCGAGGCTAGCTCCTCAACCGCCAGCTCCTGCCCCTGTTCCGCCAGCAGCCGCTGCACGTCCTCATGATCATCGAGGGTCTTACCCTCGGCGATGAGGCTGGCGACCAGCCGCCCGATGATCTCGTGGCAGTCGCGGAAGGGCAGCCCGCGCTCGGCCACCAGGTAGTTGGCAAGCTCGGTGGCGGTGGCGAAGTTCTTGCCTACCAGCTCCCGCATCCGCTCGGTCTTGAACTCCAGCCCCAGAGTTACGCCAGCCAGGGCGTGGATGGTGTCATCAACGAGCTTCAGCGCCTGCCACAGCGGCGGCTTATCCTGCTGCAGGTCGCGGTTGTAGCCGCTGGGCAGCGCCTTCAGCAGAGTCAGCATCTCCATCAGCCGGCCATAGACCGCGCCGGTATTGCCCCGCGCGAGTTCCGCGATGCACGGGTTTTTCTTCTGCGGCATGATCGAGCTTCCCGAAGTCCAGGCGTCGCCAATCTCGACCATGCCATATTCATAGGTCGAGAACAGCACCAGTTCCTCGGCCAGGCGCGACAGGTTGCACATCAGCATCGCCAGCGCCGCCAACGTCTCGACGGCCCAGTCGCGCGAGCCGACTGCATCCAGCGCGTGCTCGTGGCAGCCGTCGAAACCCAGCAACTCCGCGACAAGCTCCCGGTCTGTCGGGAAGCTGGTGCCGGCCAGGGCCGCCGCTCCCAGCGGGCTTTGATTGACGGCCTCAAAGGCGTTAGAGAGCCGGCGCTGGTCACGGGTCAAGGCCGACACATGCGAGGTCAGCCAGAACGCCACGGAGATCGGCTGGGCGTGTTGAGTGTGCGTATAGCCCGGCATCACGGCATCCTGGTGATCGGAAGCGTGCTTGAGCAGCGCAATCTGCAATACAGCCAGCCCTGTCTGAACGTCCAGGATGCGCGCGCGCAGGTGCATCCGCGTATCAGCGGCGACCTGGTCGTTGCGCGAGCGGGCGGTGTGTAGCTTGCCGGCGAATTCCGGCCCGGCCGCCTCGCGTAGATACGCCTCCACGTTCATGTGTACATCTTCGAGCTCGCGTTTCAGCTCGAATTGGCCGCGTTCGTGTTCCGTCTCGGTCTTCCGCAGGCCCTCCAGGATCTTGCGCAGGTCCTCCTCGCTAATGATCCGGCATTGAGCAAGCATGATGGCATGGGCCTGGCTGCCCCAGATATCTTCGGCGATCATCTCGGCGTCGGCTTCAGTTGATTCGCTGTAGTCCAGAGCGATGTCGTCCATATCAGCCGCGAACCGCCCGCCCCACAGCTTACCCGATTTCTTATCCTTGTCGTCGCTGCTCATAGCACTACTTCCTGCAATGCTCTAACAGCCCGCCTAGAGCACAGTAATGAGGTTCATACACGGCTCCGGCAATGGACCATACAAAAGTTTTTGGCGGAGGGGTGCGGGGAACCGGCTTTTTCCAAAAAGTGGGTTCCCTGCAACGCCGTTAGTTGACAATCCTCACTCATTAGTCCTCCGGCAGGCCGCGGTGGCCCAGGATTGAGTACTGGAACCCATGGATTTTCACCGCCGGGCCGCTGTCGCGCTGGTCGAAGCCGGTAGTCGCGAGGGACCGTAGCTCCGGCGCGAACAGGCCGGTATCCGACTCGCGGCTGGTGATGTCAAGGTTGCCCTTGTAGAGCTGCACCTGGTACTTGCCGTTGACCGCCCACTGACTCGAGGCGATGAAGGCCTCGCAGTCCTTGGTGACCGGGTGATACCAGCCGCCGTGATAGACCATATAAGCCCACAGGCGCTCGATTTGGGGCTTGTACTGTACCTGCTCCTTGGTCAGGCAAAGCTGCTCCAGGTCGCGGTGGAGCGTCAGGATGACCTTGGCGGCGGGCGCCTCGTAGGCCTCCCGCGACTTCAGGCCGATGAGGCCGTCCTCGAACATGTCAATCTTGCCGATGGCGTGCTCGCCGGCCAGGTCGTTGAGGTAGTGGATGATCTCGGCCAGATCGGTCTTGCCATCCACGTTGACCGGCAAGCCGGCCTCGAACTCGACGCTGATGGTGACCGGCTCGTCCGGCGCATTCTCCGGGTACTTGTACCAGAGGTAGTCCTCCTGGGGGATGCGCATGGTGAGGTTATCCACCTCGCCGGAGCCGATCGAGCGGCACCACATGGTCAGGTCATCGCCGATGCCGGCCTTGTAGGGGATGCCGTATTCCGCCGACAGCTTCTTTTCCTCCTCGCGGGTCCAGTTGAAGTCCCGAACCGGCAGGATCACCTTCAGATCGGGTGCGAAGAGGTTGAAGACATTGTGCATGCGGTACTGGTCATTGCCCTTGCCGGTGGAGCCCTCGCAGATGGCGTCACAGCCCTGGGCTACGGCGAACTCGGCGACCTTGCGGGCGATAAGCTGCCGCGTCATCGAGGTCGCCACCGGATAGCCCTCATAGTCCGAGTTGGCCATGATCGCCTTGCTGATGAAGTCGTCGGCAAACTCGTCGGTGGCCTCGATCAGCGTCCAGGGCACGCCGAGCAGATTCGCCTTGTCCTCGCACTGCTTCAGTTCATCGTCGGAAAGCCCGACGTTGACGGTCACAGCCAGGACCTCTTCCGCGCCGTAGTACTCGGGCAGTATCTTCAGCGCCAGGGCCGAATCGAGGCCGCCGGAATACGCCACAGCGACCTTCTTGGCCTGCTGCAGTGGTATCACATAGTCTCCTGAGTTTCCACACATGGTAAGTCCTCCTAGATTATGGCCCTCGCGGGCCTGCTATTCTGTTTGATGCTGCTCTTCACAGTAGGCGCAGATGAGCCGTCCGTCACTGGTCTCCAGAAACGCCGGCTCCAGCGATTGGTCGCCTTCCGGCCCGGCGATGCACTTCTCATTCCTGCAGCGGCCCATGCCGGTTATCTTTGTCGGCTCCGGCGCGGGCGCGATCGCCTCAGCTTGCGGCTCGGCCTTTCTGGGCGGCTTGCCCAGACCGATGCCCTTCATGGCGGGCTGAAACTGCGGCAACCCCAACAGCAGCGCAATCAGCGCCATCCGCACCGGCACGCCGCCGGCCGCCTGTCGGAAATAGGCTGCGCGCGGATCGGCATCCACCGCCGGGCTGATCTCGTCAACCCTCGGCAGCGGATGCAGCACCCGCATATTCTCTTGCGCCTGCTTCATGATCTCCGGCGTCAGGCCATAGATGCCGGCGACCTGCTCGTATTCATCTTGATTAGCGAACCGCTCGCGCTGGATGCGGGTCATGTACAGCACATCGAGCTCGGCGAGGCTGCCTTCCAGGTCGTCGGTTGCCACGGGCCGCGCTCCCGATGCCGCCTCGATCTCCGCCAGGTAGCGCTCGGGCATGGCTAGCTGCGGCGGCGCGATGCAGACAATCTCGCTGCCCATCCGCGCCATTACCGGAGCCAGCGAGTGGACCGTGCGGCCGTACTTGAGGTCTCCGCATAGGCCCACCTTCAGCCCGGAAAGCGTCCCCAGCTCGCGGCGGATGCAGAATAGGTCGGTCAGGGTCTGGGTCGGGTGCTCGCGCGGCCCGTCACCGGCATTGATGAAGGGCACGGTGGCAGCGGCGGCGGCGACCTTGGCCGCGCCCGCCAGCGGGTGCCGCATCACCAAAATATCGCAGTAGGCGCTGACTATGCGGGCGGTGTCGGCCACCGATTCGTCTTTGGCCGCCGATGAGGAGCCGGCCTCCGCAAAGCCAATCACCTGCCCGCCGAGCCGCAGCATCGCCGCCTCGAAGGAAAGCCGGGTGCGGGTGCTCGGCTCGTAGAAGGCGGTGGCCAGGATGCGGTCCAGCGGAGCTACCGGCGAGGGCTCGACGGGCTGGCCGAAGCCGATAGCCTCCGCCATCTGCTCGGCGGTATCCAGCAGCAGTTGCAGGTCCTGATCCGACAGGTCGCTGAAGGAGACCAGATTTTTGATTGACAGGGCGCCTATCATGCCATCAGCCTCGTTACTCCCGTAGGTCGGGTTTCCTTGCCTATCACTATATCTGTGTATCAGTGCCGGTGCAGTTGGGAGGGGCAGGGTACCCACTCCGCAGGAGTGGGTCAGGGTGGGTTTTGCGGCAGCAAAACTCGGGTTCCCTATCCGGCCCACGTCCTGAATACGCTTGCCTGCCGGCGGCGGACTCACAATATTGCGCCGCGCCTCAAGCGTGGGCCGGATGGGGCCCGTCCTTCGCTTCGCTCAGGCCACCCATTCGGCCCCTCCGAAAGCCATACGGCCCGCGGTGCACCGACACCTTCCGTTCGCATCTCAGCGCCATTTTACGACTGGCGCGGTACAGGCCCGCGCCCTACAACAAGCAGATACTAGTCCGGCTCATCCCAACACCGAATTGAGATCATCCCGCATGGTTCGGGCCGCGTCGGCAGCGGCTTGCTGGTAGTCGCCGCCGGTCGCGCGGTAGGCATAGATGATGCCGCGCGAGGAGTTGACCACCGCGCCCCGGCCGTTTTCATCAAACGCGCCTGCCACATCCGCCGCCGCGCCGCCCTGAGCGCCGTAGCCCGGCACCAGGAAGATGCTGTGCGGCATCAGTTCGCGCAGCTCGCCAAGCTGCTGCGGATAGGTGGCCCCGACCACTGCGCCGACGGAGCTATAGCCAGTTTCCCCAATCCGTGAAGCGCCCCAGCCATTGACCAGGCGCGCGACTGTCTGATAGATCGTGCCTGAGGCCGTCTGTAGGTCCTGCAATTCGCCCGAGCTAGGGTTGGAGGTCTTGGTCAGCACGAATACACCGCCGCCGACCTGATCCGCCATCTCGATAAACGGCTCCACGCCGTCGGAGCCCAGATAGGGATTGACCGTCACCGCATCAACCGCAGCCACAGCGCCCTGGTGATGCCGGCCGAAGCAGGCCTGCGCGTAGGCCTCGGCGGTTGAACCTATATCACTACGTTTGGCGTCTAAGATAACCAGAAGCCCGCACTTACGGGCATAGGCGATGACCTGCCACATGGCGGCCAGGCCCTCGGGAGCCAGGGCTTCGAAGTGGGCCGCCTGCGGCTTAACACAAACCGCGTACTGGGCGGTGGCGTCAATAATGCCGCAGCAGAAGCGGGTCACGCCGGCAAGGCTAGCGGTGCTCTGGGCGAAGGTCGAGGGAAGCAGATCGGGCCGCGGGTCGAGGCCCACGCAGACTCGCGAATCCCTGGCCGCCGTAGCTGCAGCCAGACGGTCTGGAAATTGCAATGCCATACCGACAATTGCCCCCTCGCGCCCATAGCGTGTTGGAAGCGATTATACATGCAGGGGTGCGATATTGTCAAAGCGCGGCGTTCCACTGTGCAGAGGTCCGGAGTTGTGGTAAAATGACGCTTGCCGGCGCGTCGCTAACACCAGAAAGCGAGATGAGGCAATGAGGATACTCAGAGCCCTGGCTTTGGCACTAGTTGCGATTTGCCTGGTGGTGGGAAGTGCACCCGCTCAGGCCCAACGCAGCGCGGAGGCCGCCGCGTCTGAATATGAGGCGGTCGAGATCCTGCTGATGGCCCGTTACCTGCAACTTACCCAGGAGCAGGCGCGGGCGATTGTGCCGATCGCCACCGAAGCGGCGGCGGCAAAGGCGGCCTTTATCAAGGAACTCGACGCCCAGTACGAGGCCGGCGCCAAGACCCTGGAGCAAGTTATCGCAGCGTGGGCTGCGGGTAAGCCGGCCGGAGCCAAGCCCCAGGAGGCTGCCGATGCCATCCTGGACAAGTACGACCAGAGCCGCCATGCCTGCGATGCGGCGGTGATGGGCGCTACCGACAAGATGATGGAATTGCTCTCAGCCAAGCAGCAGCGACTGGTGGAGACGCCTGAAGAGACCGAGCGGCGTGAGGCGCGGGCGGCGGCTCGAGGCATCGTCCCACCGGCGGAATACGTCGTGTCTCAGTTTGAGATCGCCCGCAGTCTCGAGCCGGCGGATTACCGAGCCATCCGCGTGCTCTTTGCCCGCGATATGGCCATGCATGTTATAGTGACCCTGGACCTTCCCGATAATGCCTTGCAGCCGATTGCGCGGACCTTGCTGAGAATGATGGATGGTCTGATGCGAGTCAGCAATGCCGAGTTTGCCGACTTGCGGCCGGAATTGGCCGACGAGGTCGCTGCCAGGCTGCGGCTGCCCGAGGCCCCTGAGGCAGTGCCGCCGAGACTGAGCTTGGGCCAGTTGGATGAGCTACTGAGCAAGCCGGCGACCGCCAAGCTGCTCGGCCAGATGCAGTTTTCCGTAGCCGAAGTGCCGCCGCCACCGCTGTACGGACTTGCCAGCCCGGACCTGAAAACCGCAGCCAGGCGTCTGGCCGAGACTACCGACACCCGTCATAAGCTCCAACAGCTCACTGACACAATGGATATGCTCTCAGTGTTCAACGATCTGAATGTCGGGGTGGAGCAGATCGTGGCCCTGCGGCCGATCGTTAACCATCTCCAGACGGCGTACAAGGGACAGCGGCAGCAGTGGCACGACGCTCTGGCCGCTCAGGGCCAGAATCTGGCGAAAATCCACGAAGCGCTGATCAAGAATCAGCCCCTCACCGAGCAGCAGACGGACGTGTTGGTCCAGGTGCGGCAAGCCGAGGCCGATGCTGCCTTCGGGGTGCTGACGGCGGCGGCCGCCGACCTGCGGTCCGTGCATGAGATACTGGATCAGGATCAGAATCTGGAGATTGACTGGCGGCCGCCGCCGTGTGTCCTCGACGTCGAGCCGTTAGAGGAGAAGCTTGACCGACTGCTGCAGATGGCCGGCGAAGTCAACGACTTTGCGCGCTTTTTGTGGCAGGTCCGTGACATGGAACCGATCGCCTACCAGGACGCCGCGACCCAGATGACCACGGATTTCCTCCTTCGCTATCTGCCGGAGGACGCACCCGATTTCGATGCGGCTATGAACTATCTCATAGATGTCCAGATCGAGGCGCGCGAATGGCCGGTAGACCGCTGGGATGATTCGGTGGCGTCCATGCTTGCCATCGAGGCGATGATCGGGCTGCGGCTGCTGCCGGAGGGCGCTGAGCTCGGCGCGGGCTCTCCCGGCCGGCCCGGTGCGCCCTATACCTGGTGGGACATGGAGCTGATCTTGTCCGACCCGCTGACACCCGAACTGCTCAGAACGATGCTGGGCACGCCGGCTCAAGGCCAGGATTGAGAGCTAGCATGAATACCGAGCTGACCGCTATGACCGCCGCGCAGTGCCAGCAGCGCCTCAAAGAACTCATCATCGCGAAGGCGCTGCGGTTCGGCGATTTCACTCTCGCCTCCGGCCAGAAAAGCAGCTACTACATTGACGGCAGGCAAGTGACGCTCGACGGCGAGGGGGCCTACTGCCTAGCCCGCTGCCTGCTTGAACTGCTCAAGGGCGAAGAGGTCGAAGCAGTGGGTGGCATGGCCATCGGTGCCGACCCGATTTCCGGTGCCACTGCGGCAGTCGCCGCGTCCCTGGGCCGCAAGCTGGACGCCTTCATGGTGCGCAAAGAGCCCAAGGCCCACGGCACCGGTCAGCAGGTGGAGGGCCCACTTGCTGAAGGCGCGCGTGTGGCGATGGTCGAAGACACCGTGACTACCGGCGGATCAACACTGCAGGCCATCGCCGCGGTGGAAAACGAGCGCCGGGCCGAGGTCGTCATCGTCCTGGCGATGGTGGATCGGCTCCAGGGCGCAGCCGAGGCCTTCGCGGAGGCCGGCTATCGCTTTAGGCCGGTCTTCACCGTGGCCGACCTGGGCGTGCAGACCGAGGCTCAGGAGTAAATCCACTCCAGCGGTACGCGCGTAATCTGCGTCAGGTTCAGTCCGCCGGTGGCGTAATGTCCGGCGCAGTACCCCAAGACCACCGTGTCCTCGTCATCCAGGAAGTGCATCGCGGTATAGCAGTAACAGCCGTCGGGATCGTCCTCCAGGACCTTGTGATGCTCCCACGTCTCCCCTTCATCTCTGGATATGGCGGTAACCAACGGTGTGCGCTTGGCCTGCACGTCCGGCGGCATACTGCCGTGATCCGTATAGACGATAAGGATATCGCCAGTCCGGGGGACACGCCGGATACTGGCCGGACTGACGCACCTGGTGACCAGAGCGGTCGGCTCGACTTGTGACCAGGTAATGCCGCCATCCTCGGAGTAGGAGCGGTAATGGCAGCCCATATCGGTGCGGCAAAGCATCATCACCCGGCCGTCTTTCAGCTCGATAACGCACGGCTCCTGTAATCCGGACTGGCTCTGCTGGGGGGCTTGGAGCTCGCCGGCGGCCTGCTCCCACACAACACCGTCATCATCCGAGATATAGCATGTGGCAGAACCGCGCCGGTACTTTTGCTCCGCTTCCGGCGGATAGTGGATGCTGGCCGGCATCAGCAGCCGGCCCGAGGCCAGCCTGACCACCCGGTCATTGTTGACGACATTGTAGGTCCGGCGTGGCGTGCACAGCACCGGCTCGGACCAGCTCTGCGCCTCGTCGCTGCTGCGCCGCAGCAAGCCTCGGCACAGGCTGAACTGATGGTCCTTGCGCAGGTAGAATAGGCCGACTTCGTCATTGGCCATGCGCAGGAAGCTGACCGACATCACGTTACAGTCGCCCTCATTGTCGAGGACCTTCAGATTCTCGCCCCAGGTGCGCCCGCCGTCTGCGGAATAACGTCCGGCCAGATACGCGGCGCCATGATCGCCACCGTGGTCGTAGAAATGCGAATAGACGAACAGCAGCCGCCGGTCCTTCAGCCGAATGAAGGAGCCCTCGGAATTGCGCGGATTACCCTCCGACGGCGGCAATAAGGGGATCTTCTCAGGTTGCGCGGGCATGTTGATCTCTCCTCGGTGGCGATGGTGTACTCCCTGATCACTGGGCCGGCAGGTCAATCCCGCTCAGATCGGGGCGGGCCGGCTCCGGCGCATACGGCACGAACTGGAAGGCATACAGGTCGGCGTCCCTGAGGACGAAGCGCAGCCGCACCGGCTTGCCGGCCAGCGGTCGGACATCGCCGCCGACCTGTTTCCACCGCACCACATAGCGCAAGCTGTCACAGCAGATCGCCGGGCAGTCGGCCAGGGCGTAGCCCGCAATCGGCGTGCCGTCGGCCTCCTGGATTTCGACCTGAATGCCCCCGGCCCCGGAGGTTTCAGCATTGAGGGTGAGATTGCCGCCCTCGAACACCAGCGGCTTGGTGACGATCTCCCCGCCCGCCAGCGGGGCGTTGGCTGACACGAAGCCGTCCACCCGGATCGTGTAGCGGCGGACACTGTTGGAGGTGCCTTCCCAGTAGCCCTCGGAGGCATACAGAGACAGCTCATTGGGCGCATCTGCGGTGGCCGAGGGGGTTTCGATCATCCCCCAGAACATGTAATTGTCGCCATATACCCAGCTCTCGCGCTCTCGGGGACCGGGGCGGATGAAGGCTTCGGGCCAGCGTCTGAAGCTCAGGCCGTCGCGGCTGGTCATGAAGAGAGCATCGGTGACGGCTGAACCGTAACGCGGATGAGAGCGGGCCCGCGCCAGCCGCTCATCAAGCCCCGGCAAGTCAAACAGAGGCCGCTCCCACTCCCGCTCGGTGTAGCGGGTCGGGAAGCCGATGAAGATATGGGGCGCGCGGTAGTAGGGCGCGATCTGGTTGGTGTAGAGGTGCTCCGTGGGTGCGCCCGGGTAGTCCAGCCACTTGGGTTCCGGGAAGTGCAGCGGATCCGGCGAGACCGCCGTCATGATGTCGCGGATACCGTCCCGGAAGCCACGATGGTACTCGCGATACTCCGACCTCACCGGGTCCCAGAACATTAGGTTTTGCGAGTCGAAAGCGCCCACGGTGATGACCGGTTCGGTGCTCATCAGTGAGAAGTGGATACCGTCGGCGGACTTGAGCAGGTACAGGCCGCTCGGCTCGCGGCCCAGCATCACGATCTTGTACCTGGCAGCGGGCGGGCAATCGGGGTTCTCGTCCCGCAGCACCGCGGCATGGGCCGGATCGCCGCCCACTTCCGCCACCGCCTCGGGCATCAGGACGATATTGTTGGCCTGGGAGCCTGCGAACTCGAACAGCCCTAGCTCGGGCCGCTGCCAGGAAATGCCGTCTTCACTCGCGATTACACACAAGGTCCAGGGATGGCTGTCGAGCGCTTCCGTCGCAGCGCCCCCATTGCAGTACTGACCGCCGTGGTAGTAGATGCGGTAATGGCCGTCGGCACGGACGATGGAGGGGTAGGCGCTGGCGTTGCCCTCCCACGGCGCGTCGGTGTTGAAGACGATCTCGCGGCGCACCGGTCGGTGTAACTGCAGGCGCGCACCACCACTGAGGGACTGGATCAGGTAATCATCTACCAGCAGTTCCAGTCGGGAGGCGATGTTGACGGCTTCCGGCACCGTTGACTTCTCAGACATGGCGAACCACCCATTCTCGCTCGTGGTATTTGGGGTTTACCTCAGAGGCAACAGCTTCATTCTCCCTGCTGCGCGCGGCGGAGGCGGCAGATCGGGCAGTGAGTCGCATTGGTAGGTTCGCCACAGATGGCGCAGGTCCTCTGCATCTCTTCGGCCTCAGCCGGCTTCATCGCCTTGAGCATGGTATGGGCGAACTGCATGGTGCCCATCGGCGCTTCCGCCTCCAGAAACTCGAAAACCGCCTTGAAGCGGTGGCCGGTTGGGTCGAATTCGGGGCACACAGCGTCGGTATGAGGTACGTCCAGGAGTTGAACATAGACCTCGGTGGCGGCTTGGGGGGTGAAATACAGCGGCTTGATTTTGCGCGGGCGATGCGAAGCCGGCTCCAGCAGCGGTCGGGGAGCCTCCAAACGCCCGGAGAGAATACCTTTGAGCATGAACTGGAGGATGTCATCGAGGGTGTGGCCGGTGGCTAAAACCTGGACACCGAGGCGGGTGGTGAGGCGGTTCAGCAGTGCCCGCCGCACCGCCCCGCAGACACTGCACTGCCGAAACTGCCCTACCGGCTCGATGCGCACGCCCTCTTCGGCGACTGCGGCCACGTGCAGCTTGATACCCAAATGGTCGCAGAGGCCGGCGGCGGCCTGCTCGCTGGTATTTGAGAACTCACCGAGGCCCATGTTGACGTGCAGGCCGATGAGGCGGATGCGCAGTCGCCCGCGCAGTGAAGCCAGGATATGGGCCAGGGCACTGCTGTCTTTGCCGCCGGAGAGCGCAATGCCGATGGTGTCGCCGCGCCTGTACATCAGCCGACGCCGCATCAGGCTCTCGACCCGCCGCTGCATAAACCCGGGGAAGCATTCCGCGCACAAGGCCTTACCGAACTGGCTGATGCGGATCAGCTCGCCCTCGGCCTTGCAGACTGCGCAACTATCATCGTGAAACACAAGCCGTGAGTCCAATGCGGCTGCCTTCTGAGCGGATTGGCGACAATTCCCGACCTCTTCTCCCTGGCGGCAAAGCGGGAATTGACGGGGGCTAGGTCGGGAGCAGGCAAGTGCGGGTGTATGATTGGTGGGGCTACAAGCGGATCGGCTCGATTTCTTCAGCCGCTAGCCTCTGGCTCATCTCACCGAGGGTGACGGCGGCTATCTGCTCGGGCTGGTGCAGCACCAACGGCACTCCCAGTTCCATCGCGGCTGCGCAGGCTTCAGCGGCCGGTGCCATTACCCCGATAATCCGGCATTGAAGCTGAGCCTCAATGGCAGTCAATGCTACGGCAGTAGCTGAGGCACTCAGACTCACAGCCACTGCGCCGATCTTCTCATTCTTGAGGTCCCAGGACCTGAGCAACTCAAGTCTCAGCCGCGCCGTCCTGATGCCGTATGGCTCCGGCTGCAACACCAGCCCGACATAGTCGCTGACGCGGCAAGCCAGCTGCGTGGCCGGCGAGGGATTGCAGGGCAGGTCTATGACAGTGTACTGGAACATCTGCTGCAGGAGCCCGATGATGGCACTGGCGTGCTCAACCTCGATGTCTAGAAAGTCACCTACGGCCTGAGGGCCGAAGACTACGCGAGGGCCGAAGTCGAGGGGGAACAGGCACTTCTCCACCTCCCGCTTGTCCAGCCGCTCAGGTGCAGTACGTAGCAGGTTACTGATGGTCTGCTCGGAGGTGCAGTTGAGTTGCAGAGCCAGGGTGCCATAGTCGGAGCGCAGTTCCACAACACTAACGCTGTGGTTGACGGCGAGCGCTGCTGCCACATTGGAGACGATCGTCGTGGTGCCGACCCCGCCCTTGGCACCGATGAAGCTCAAGACCCGGCCCTTGCGTGTTTCCCGTGCGGCGCGGAGCTGCTGGGACTGGGCCTGGTGGCGCTGCACGGCGTAGCGGATCGAGCGCACCAACATCTCGCCGACAGCCTGTCCCTTGACCAGGTAATCCTGCGCGCCTGCCTGCAGCGCATTCAGCGCCATGATCTCATCGTCAATCCTGGTCAGTACGACAATCGGCAGGTCCGGGGCGCGAGCAACGGTCTGGTTAAGACTGGTTATTCCGCTACTGTCTTGCAGGTCAAGCTCCAATATGATGACGTCAAAGTGCTCAGTATCCAGAAGCGCCAGGCCCTCGGCAAGCTGTTCGACGTGCGTAATCCGGAAATCCTCGGCCCCGGCCTCCGCAAAGGTAGCCTGCAGCAGATCAACATCGTCCCGATAGTCGTCAATCACGAGTGCCTTGATAGTTGCCTCGTCCATACGCTAGCCTCCCCGCAGCAGCGTCAGCCCCAACGCCCTCGGGCTGATGCGCCAAAGCGCACCGCCTTCACCAGCACGTGTCCGCTAGCCTCGGCTGAGTGCCGCCGAATACAACTATAGCATACTTATTTCGCGGTGGCATTACAATATCCCTTTGTCAGCTTTGCCGGTTTCCGTGCAGGGGAACACGGGTCGGCAGCGGAATTGTTCAGCGGTGCTGCAACCTGTAAAGCCGAAGCGTGCTGCCGCCGACACTGTCCCAGCAGAACGGGGACGGCCGCTTTTGGACCTGGGACATTCAGCGGATGCTGCCCGCTGAGCCGCAGCAGTGGTTCGAGCCGGAGTTCGGGGACTGGTATAAGCAGAAGACCAAAAGCGTCGCGGAGGAGTGAGACCAATGGCCTATCAACTAGGCTGTTTCAACCGCCCGTGGAATCAGTTGAGCTACGCAGAGGCGCTGCGAGGGACCGCCGCAGCCGGTTTCGCCTACACCGGCCTGATGCGGCAGCAGGGCGAGCTGCTGATAGGGTGCGAATCCGACGACAACCAGGTGGCCTACGTCAACAATGCCGTCGCTGCAGCCGGGCTGCAAATGAGCACGGTGCTGGGTACGTTCGACCTCTCCGACTGCGTTGACCGCGCGGTCGCCGAACTGGGCATGTTGCTGCGGAAATGCGCCGCGGTCGGAGCCGAGTACTTCCTGAGCTGCGGCGTGGCTGATGAGGCCAGACGTCAGGCCTATTACGAAGTGATGCGCCAGGGCGCTGGCATCGGCGCCGAGCTGGGCGTAACGGTGACCCTGAAGCCGCACGGCGGCATCTCGATGCACGGGGCCGACCTGCTGGCCGCGGTCGAGGCCATCGCCCACCCCAACTTCGGTATCTACTACGACCCGGGTAATATGCTCTACTACGGGGGCCACGATCCGGTAGCAGAGGCGCGCCTGGTCGCCCCCCATGTGGTCGGCATCTGCGTGAAGGACTGCAGCGGCCCTCAAGAGGGCGTCGAACTGCTGCCAGGCGAGGGCGCCGTGGACTTCGTCAGCGTATTTGACGCGCTACGGGAGGGCGGCTTCGACCACGGCCCGGTGCTGATCGAGTGCCTCGGCGGGGAAGGCTACCAGGACATCACCTCGCGAGCCAGGCAGACCTACGGCTTCGTGAAGCACCTGCTGAGCTAAGGGCCCAGCAGTCATTTGAGTAACGACTCGCAATAATGCTCCTCCGGACGGCAGGCATCCTTGACGCTGCTGCTTTTTGGTGGCTAGTGAAATTAGGGACTCCTCAGATTGGTCAAAATGTGCTAGACTGGAGGCTAGATTGAGCTGACTTAGGAGCGATACGATGGCCAAGCCCAAGTCTA
>Ga0180432_10004702_pt1 | contig 18543 bp, 16 predicted proteins | sample SS_ome_10_FD_132414 | JGI IMG/M metagenome (GOLD analysis project Ga0180432, IMG submission 132414) | Hypersaline lake sediment archaeal communities from the Salton Sea, California, USA - SS_1_MS_2 metaG | ecosystem: Environmental > Aquatic > Non-marine Saline and Alkaline > Hypersaline >...
AAAGTCAATTTCCTCGCAATGTGCTGACCGCAACAACGATGCCCAGGACAAGGGCGATCAATCCATACACGTTGAGGAATGAATCTACGAAATTCGGGAGTGGGGTATCGAGGAGGCTTCTAACAACGTAGCTTACCACCATACTCGATCCGGCAATCACCTGTAGCCCCCGACCACGCTTTCGATTGACAGAGAAGCTGACTACTTCGCCGATGGCGTAGCCAACGCCAATAGCAATGATGAGCAAGAAGAATCCGCCGAAAGGAATGAATGACCAAACAGCACCCAGTGCGGAAGCGGTGATTAGGCTAGCAGCAACTGCTCGTACGTAGAAGATCCTGGGAACACTATAAACTGGCAGTCGCTTTACGGCGGCGCATTCGGGGCAGCGCGCGCCTACCGGTGTCTGAATCAGGCACTTGGGGCATATTGGCTGCCCGCATTTGCCGCATGTGAGGTTGGTCTCGGTGTTGGGGTGAAGTGCGCATCTCATTCCTACCACCTGGTTGGCTGCTATTCCGACGTAGTGAGCGCGAAGGTAAGCTCACCTTCAGCAACAATTTTACCTTCTACAGTCGCCTTGGCTGTACCTTTACCTATGGCACCCCGCATCTTGGTGAACCTCACCTCGAGGCGCAGGCTGTCCCCGGGAAATACCGGCCCTCTAAATCGAAAGCCGTCCACCCCGGCGAAGAGAGCTATCTTCCCCTTGTTCTCAGGCACGCTCAACACAGCTACAGCGCCGACCTGAGCCAGGGCTTCGATGATGAGCACTCCAGGAAAGATGGGGTAGTCAGGGAAATGTCCTTGAAAACAGAGTTCACCGGCAGTGACGTTCTTAATTCCTGTTGCGCCCTCACCGGGCTGCAGCTCGATGACCTTGTCTACGAGGAGGAAAGGCCATCGGTGTGGTATTATCTGTTGAATTTCTCTGGAGCTCAGCATCATTGGATCACCATCCTTTTTGCTCCGCAAGGGAGATGAATTGTTCTATTGCATCTTGTGGCAGGTCTACGCTGCCCATGTTAGCTCCGATGTTATTGTCCAGGCCGTGGTAATCACTGCCTCCGGATGTGATGATGCCATACTTTATAGCCAGCGCCTCCAGGCGGGCGATTTTGTTCTGGGAATATTTAGGGTAGTATACTTCAAGGCCTGCTATACCTGCCTGTTTCAACTGATATATAAAAGTGTCGAGGTTTTCTATATCTGCGGGATGAGCTATAAACGGCAAGCCGTTTGCCTTAATTATTAACTCAACTGCCTCAGACGGCGTCACCTTCTTCCTTTTGACATATGCAATCCCACCGTTGCCGATGTAGTTGGTGAATGCTTCCGGAAGGGAAGCGATATAGCCACGTTCCAGCATAGCCTGGGCAATGTGGGGACGTCCTATGGTACCTCCCGATGCCAGGGTAAGCACTCTTTCCCATTCGATATCGATCCCCAGGTCGGCCAGCTTGGCTACCATCTTGCACCCTCGCTCATAGCGGGAATTGCGCAGCTCCTCTAAGGCACGGTTGAATTCCGGGTCCAGGTAGTCTATGAAATAGCCCAGGATGTGCATCTCGCCCTGCGGCATGTAGGTGCTTATTTCGATCCCTGGTATGACTAAAAGCCGTGGGAAGCTCTTAGCTGCTTCGAGTGCCGATTGTATTCCTCCGACAGAGTCATGGTCTGTAATTGCAATGACATCAAGCCCGAGTTGGGCAGCCTTCAGAACTATCTCCTTCGGACTCAGTCTTCCGTCTGAGGCGGTAGTGTGCAGGTGAAGGTCAGCTTTCATCACTTGCTTAACTCTAGGTCAAGGCGGCTGATATTTAGCGCTTTACCACTCTCTTGCTCGACCTCCACCAGAACCGAGTTGAATATTGCATTACCTTTGCCTACTGATAGCCTATGAGGCATCAATGTAAGAAATCTCTCGATTACTAATTCTATATCGTCGCCGATAACTGAGTCTGCGGCGCCTACCATACCCACATCGCTCACAAATGCGGTGCCCTGTGGCAGAACCCTCGTATCAACAGTGCCAACATGGGTATGAGTGCCCAGCACGGCACTGACCCGGCCATCCAGATACCAGCCCAGGGCGATTTTCTCAGCAGTTGCTTCCGCATGGAAGTCGACCAGTACTACAGGAGGTTTGTGATCGATGTTTTCAAGCAAGTGGTCCATAGCCCGGAAAGGGCAGTCGAAATGTCCCAAAAACACGCGCCCTAAAAGATTTACTACCATTACTTGGTGCGTGACCATATAGCCATGACCGGGTACACCTGGGGGCATGTTCAGTGGGCGCAGTATGCGTGACTCGGTCTCTAGAATGGGAATAATCTCTTTATGGTGCCAGATATGGTTACCTGATGTTATGATATCTACCCCGGCCTGAAAAAATTCTTCAGCGGTGGTTGGGGTAAGTCCTACACCACCTGCAGCGTTTTCACCGTTGGCAACGACTATGTCGACCCCGTGCCTTTGACGTAGTTCGGGCAATAGCGCTGCCATAGCATGTCGGCCCGGCCTGCCTACTACGTCACCTACCATTAATATTTTCAAAGGGCATCTCTCGTTTCTTGCAGTTTCTACTTGGCATAATCCACAGCGCGCGTCTCCCTGATGACAGTTACCTTTATCTGCCCGGGATACTCGAGGCTTTCCTCTATCTTCTTCACAATATCTCGGGCCAGTGTAACCGTGCTCAGGTCATCGATGTCTTGAGGCTTTACCATGATGCGAACCTCACGGCCGGCCTGAATGGCGAACGATTTCTCGACGCCGGGGAAGCTAGATGCCACGGTTTCGAGCGCTTCGAGGCGCTTCAGGTGCTGCTCCAGGGACTCTCGCCTGGCTCCTGGCCTTGAGCTAGAGATGGCGTCGGCAGCAGAGACGATGAACCCGAAGATACTCATAGAGTCTGTTTCGCCGTGATGCTCACCGATAGCCTTGGATACATCCATGGATTTACCAAGTCTTCTGGTTATGTCGGCACCTATAGCAGCGTGGGGGCCTTCCACCTCTTGATCTGCTGCCTTGCCGATGTCGTGCAACAGGCCCGCTGTTTTAGATATATTTACATCAACTCCTAATTCAGCGGCGATCATTCCTGAGAGATGCGATACCTCGATGCTATGGCTGAGCACGTTCTGTCCATAGCTGAAGCGATACTTTAAGCGCCCCAGTAGCTTAATTATCTCAGGATGAAGACCAACTACTCCTGACTTGTAAGCCGCCTGTTCTCCCTCGGTCTGGATAATAGCGTCCACCTCGTCTCTGGCCTTACCCACTATCTCCTCGATACGAGCGGGATGAATGCGGCCATCGAGGATGAGCCTTTCCAGCGCTAATCTGGCAACCTCTCGTCGAATGGGGTCAAAGCAGGAGATGGTCACTGCCTCCGGCGTGTCGTCTACTATCAGGTCGACTCCGGTAGCGTTCTCCAGGGCTCTGATGTTGCGTCCCTCGCGGCCTATAAGCCGTCCCTTCATATCGTCGGATGGGAGGGGGACCACGGATACCGTAGTCTCAGAGGCCACGTCAGTGCTGCACCTATGGATGGCGAGGGAAACGATCTCCCTGGCCTTTTGGTCTGCTTCCTCTTTGAGTTGAGCCTCAACATCACGTATGCGCTGCGCCATATCTTGACGGCTTTCTTCCTCGATCTTGGTTAAAAGAAGTTCTTTCGCTTCAGCTGTAGACATACCGGAAATAAGCTCAAGCTGCTGCACCTGCTTCTTTTTAAACTCATCGAGCTGAGCCAGGGACCTATCTACATCCTTTTCCTTGGTTACCAGATTGCGTTCTCGTCGCTCAAGGGTTTCGGTTTTGCGGTCGAGATTTTCTTCTTTCTGTGAGATACGCCGCTCTTGTCGATGAAGCTCAGAACGGCGCGAACGAGTTTCCGATTCAACCTCGGCCTTCAGCTTCAGTGCTTCCTCTTTGGCTTCCAGGATGATTTCCTTCTGCTTGGTAGTGGCATCGTCCAGAATTTTAACGGCATTCTCTTCGGCGCGATGAAGCCTCCTGGCTAATATGAGATTCCTGGTAAAGACGCCAACTGCTGCGCCAAAAAGCAATGCCACCAAGACTATTGGTATTATGTATATCGAATTCATTTCAGGACCTTTCTTTCCCGCTAGTCTGGCAGTTCGCTGCTCTGCTCCTGCCATATGCGGTTAATAGTACGATTGCTCAATTCGTAACCGAAGCCCCGCCGTTTGAGGAAGGGCCCCATGCGTTTGCGAAAGCTTTGATAGTCCAAGCCCGTAAGCGAACGAGCTTTTTTTTGGGCTGCCCGATATGCACTCTGTTCGTCGTCGACGTCTTTGGTTGCCTCGGCGATGGTTTCAGCGTCGACTCCCTTTTGCTTCAACTCCAGTTCCATAAGGCGACGGCTACGCGGTCCGAAGTTCTCTCTGTTCTCCCGCCAAAACTGCGCAAAGGCGATATCGTCTACAAATCCCTGTTTCTTTAATTTAGCGAGCGCTTCCTTTATGGTGTCGATGTCGAAGCCGTGACGAATCAGTCTACTCTTTACTTCCACCTCGCTATGTGGACGCAGGCCGATGTACCGCAGTGCACTGTTCATTGAGCGGTGGAGCTGGTCAGTGCTCTTAAGGCTCTCTATGTCGTTTGGTGACAGCGTCTGCCCTTCGTGAAGTCCAGCCTCAACAGCTACAGCATGGCTTAAATTGAAGGCAGGGCCTTTGTCGAGAATTACTTTGACTCTCCGCCGGTTCTTCTGAGTCATAACAACGGTGACCGTATCCATACCCTTACTCAACACGCTTCTAGGCGGAGGCGAGATAGAACATCTCTGTCGGTGAGTCGAACTGGAGTAACGGTGGAATGAAATCGGGGCTAGTCGGTTGAACTTGCAACTGGGGGTTGAATAACGGTAGAGAAGGATACAGGTTGCTTGCTGGTGTCTGTGGTTGTCCTTATCTGGCGCTCGATGTCAGATGTAAGGTCTGGGTGTTGCTTGAGGTATTCCTTGGCATTCTCACGACCCTGTCCGAGGCGTATATCGCCAAGTGAGAAAAAGGCACCATTTTTCGTGATTATCCCCATTTCAACGCCGAGATCGATTACATCGCCCTCTTTGCTGATGCCTTCGTCAAACATGATGTCGAACTCGGCTGATCTGAATGGTGCGGCGACCTTGTTCTTAACTACCTTGGCTCTAACTCTCGTGCCGACTACTTTACTCCCTACCTTTATCGTATCGACCTTCCTCAGGTCTATACGTAGGGAGCTGTAGAACTTGAGGGCCCTGCCGCCTGGGGTTACCTCTGGGTTGCCAAAGACAATGCCAACCTTTTCCCTGAGTTGGTTGACAAATACCACAGCGGTACGCGACCTGCTAATGGATGCTGTGAGTTTACGTAACGCTTGTGACATTAGCCGTGCCTGCAATCCAACATGGGCATCTCCCATCTCTCCTTCGATCTCAGCCCTGGGTACCAGCGCTGCCACACTGTCGATGGCTACTACGTCAACAGCGCCACTGCGGACCAGTGTTTCCGTGATCTCAAGGGCTTGCTCTCCGGTGTCGGGTTGAGATATGAGCATGTCATCTACTTTGACACCGCAGGTGGCGGCGTAAACGGGATCGAGAGCGTGTTCCACATCGATGTACGCCGCCGTGCCGCCAGTTTTTTGGGCTTCAGCAATGATATGCTGGCAGAGTGTGGATTTGCCAGCTGCTTCAGGCCCAAAGATTTCAGTGACTCGCCCTCGAGGGATGCCGCCTATGCCGAGAGCCAGGTCTAAAGAGAGTGAACCGGTGGGGATAAAGTCAACCGCTACCTTTGCGGATACCTCCCCCAGCTTCATGATAGAGCCTTTGCCGAATTGCTTTTCTATCTGGCTGATCGCTAAATCGAGCGCTTTTCCCTTCTCTGTTACCATATTCCAATTCCCCGAACTAACCGCTATCAGGTACTCCTGTGCGACTCTTCCTCAGCCTGCTTTGTTCTATGTTAGCACATTTGGGCGGTAAATACAAGAGTGGTCTTATGACGTGAAATATCAATCTCATGATGAGAGAAAGTTACAGAATTTTTTAAAGGGGAATAGTGTCGAAATGGGCGTAGAGCGCAGATTGAAAATTCCACTGGTTTGGACTATAGTCAAAGCGTTACTCCTGTTAGGAGGCTTGACTTGAAACCGAGATACACTGTCGTCAGGACCGGGCTCGGTTGGGTGGCTATAGGTGGCTCCGGCAGAGGGATAGGATACATCTCTTTACCCAAGTCGTCTGTTGAAGTAGCACTGGCTGGGCTTGACTGCTATATTCCAGAGGCAATCGAGGATGCATCTGCTTTCGGGGACCTTCCCATGCGACTTCAGCGATACTTTGCCGGTGAGATGATAGAATTCCCGGATGAGCTTGATCTTGAGGAGGCGACCGCTTTTGAGCGGGTGGTCTGGGAAGAAACCCGCCATATTCCTTACGGCGAGGTGAGGAGCTATGCATGGGTGGCGAATCGAATCGGGAAACCCCTGGCATGCCGCGCTGTCGGGGGGGCGATGGCGAGAAATCGCTTTCCGATTGTTGTTCCATGTCATCGGGTAGTGGCCAGTGACGGCAGCCCCGGTGGCTTTAGTGGCGGCCTTGATATGAAGAAGAGCCTCCTTGAATTGGAGGATGGTCGGATAAGCAAGTCTAGTTCACGCTTTCTTCATAAATCAAGTCCTGCTCGCTGATGATGTCAATTAGATAGCGGTGAAGCTCGGGGCTATATTCGATAGTCAGGTCGGGCACTTCGAGTTTCGTAGTTACCTCACCGCTGACTATAGTCAAATATACCTCATCTCGGCCGGGGAACTGCTTCAGGACGTTGAAGAGCTGCTTCAGACGAGTAATATCTGTTTTGGTATCATCAGAAGCAGTGAGGTTAACCTTCAACCGGCGGCGAGACTGCGTCACTTCTGCCTGCTCCCGCTGCTCAGAAGATTCATCGCTCTTGCCAGGTTGGTACAGGGATACACCCAGGCAGGTCACCTGTATACGGTCGCTCCTAGCCTTTACTTTGCCCTTGATTAGCAGGGTGTTTCCTTCTTGCCAGAGGTCTCTGGAATGTTCATAGACCTCGGCCCATGCCGTGACCTCAATATTGCCGCCGAAATCCTCCAGAACAGCGCTGACAAAGGGCCGTTTGTCTTTTGTAAATGATTGCCGCACCGATGTAACTAAACCTGCTGTAATAATTGTCTGTCCTACCATCTCCTCGTCGATCTGCCCGCAGAATACATCGACATCGGAAGCTAGCTGTTGAGAAGCCCTGGTGAAGGGATGTTCCGAGATATATACCCCCAGCAGTTCTTTTTCCCAGGCCAACCTTTCCTTGGCGGGTATCTCTACCTCGGGGAGTTCGAGTCCGGGCAGGGGTACATCTACACTCTGTCCCCACAGGTCGAACATTGTGGCCTGTCCTACTTCCTTAAGATGCTGTTCTGTTTGCGCCAGCGAGAGGATGCGGTCAATGCCTGTTAAGAGAGCACCGCGTTCGCCCAGCGAGTCTAACGCTCCTGCTTTAATCAGACTTTCCAGAGCCCTTTTATTGAGGTTTCTAAGGTCAGCTCGGCGGCAGAATTCGTCGATTGAGCTGTATGGTTCCCCCTGTACTCGGGCAGATAGGACGGGTCTGATTGCGGCAGAGCCGACATTTTTAACTGCTGCGAGGCCGAAGCGGAGGGCTTCTGTGCCTGACTCAGTTTGCTCGATAATGAAATCCTCTCCGCTGCGGTTTATATCCGGTGGGAGTACTGTTATTCCCAGCCGGTGACATTCGCTGATAGCTAAGGCTATTTTATCCGCCTGCCCCATGTTGGTAGTTAGCAGAGCAGACATGAATTCGACAGGATAGTTGGCCTTGAGGTAAGCAGTCTGATACGCGATAAGGGCGTAGCTAACGCTGTGCGCCTTATTGAATGCATAGCCAGCAAATGGTTCGATCAGACTCCATACCTGATTCGCCAGCTCTTTTGAGAACCCCTTTTTCTTCGCTCCGGCGAGGAATTTTTGCATCTCTTTTCTCATGACCTCGGGGATTTTCTTCCCCATCGCCTTACGCACGATGTCAGCCTCGCCCAGGCTGTAGCCGGCGAAGGCTTGAACGATCAGAAGTACCTGATCTTGATAGACGATGACACCGTAGGTTTCCTGAAGGATTTCGGTGAGTGTGGGATGTGGGAAGCGAATGGGCTCTAATCCGTGTTTGGCACGGATGAAGGTCGGGATATGCTGCTTGGGTCCTGGCCTGTAAAGGGCTACCATAGCAGCGATGTCGCCGAAGCAACTGGGCTTCAGTTCCCTGATGAAGCGGCGCATAGCAGCTCCCTCAAGTTGGAATACTCCTGTTGTCTCTCCCGAGGACAGGAGATCGAAGGTCTTTTCATCATTGAGAGGTATGTTGTGAAGGTCGATATCTACGCCGCGATTTTCAGCTATCGTCTGTTTCGCCTTTTCAAGAATGGTTAGATTAGTCAACCCCAGAAAGTCCATCTTCAGGAGGCCGATGCTGGCGATATCGTCCATGGCGAACTGGGTAGTGTTGATGCTTTGCTCATCAGCTCTGCTTGGCCTTTGCAGCGGTACATGTTGAGTGAGGGGCTCCTTAGAAATAACCACGCCGGCGGCATGTGTGGAGGCGTGACGGGCTACTCCCTCCAGTTTGACGGCGGTTTCGATAAGGTGCTTCGTATTAGGGTTGCTCTGGTATCTATTGCGCAGTTCGAAATTTGTTTCCAGTGCTTCCTGAATCGTGGCCGACAGGGCAGGTATTTGTCTTGCCACTTGGTCGACATCACTATAGGGGAGCCCCAAAGCTCTGCCCACATCCCTGATCGCCGCACGAGCCCCCATAGTGCCAAAGGTGATAATCTGAGCTACACGCTCGGAGCCATACTTCTGGGCAACATAGGCTATAACCTCATCGCGGCGGTTATCTTGAAAGTCGAGGTCGATGTCCGGCATTTCTCTGCGCTCTACGTTTAGAAAGCGCTCGAACACCAGTTTGTGCGCCAGGGGGTCGATGTCGGTTATCCCCAGGCAGTAGAGGACGATGCTGGCCGCAGCGCTGCCGCGAACGCCGAAGAGGATGTTTTGTGCCCGGGTGAAGGATATGACATCCCAGATGACCAGGAAATAATCGGCGAACTCGGTCAGCTTTATGACTTCAAGCTCATAGTCAAGACGCTGCACTGCTTCTGGTGGAAGTTCAGGGTAGTGTATCGCAAGCCCTTGTTTGGATAGCTCCCCTAGTTGATCGTCAGCGGTTTTACCGGGGGGCAGTTCGATAGTAGGGAGGTGTAGGCGTTCGAAGTCAAGGGTCAGATTGCATAGCTCGGCAATGTGTTTGGTATTCGACAAGGCCTCTGGTAATTCGGTAAAAAGTTCTGCCATCTCTTGAGGGCTCTTCAGGTAGAATGAATCATTGACCATCTTGAAACGTTTTTCGTTGTGAATTGTGTTGTTAGTTTGGATGCAGAGCAGGATGTCATGAGCATAGGCGTCGTCCTTGTTTACATAATGAACATCGTTGGTAGCTACGAGAGGAAGCCCCAGCTTACGGGACAAGCTCACCAGTTCTTTGTTAATCTGTGCGTGCTCGGGGATACCGTGCTCTTGAAGTTCCAGGTAGAAATCGCCGAAAACGTCTTTATACCATAAGGCAGCCTTCTCGGCGTCTTCCAGGCGATCCTCCAGTATTAAGCATCCCAACTCTCCACTTGGGCATGCTGAGAGCGCAATGAGGCCATCGCTGTTTTGCATTAACAGCTCTTTATCCACCCTCGGCTTATAGTAGAACCCTTCGAGTTGGGCTGCGGAAGCGAGCTTAAGTAAATTGTGGTATCCCTCCTCATTCCGAGCTAGCAGAACGAGATGGTATGGGTTTTTATCGGCTGCGCGCCTGCTTTGTCTTTCCTGGGGGGCGACGTAAAATTCACAGCCTAATATTGGTTTTATTCCAGCTTCCCTTGCTTCGCGGTAGAATGTGATTATTCCGTAGAGCACTCCGTGATCTGTGATTGCAAGGCTGTCCATGCCCAGCTCTTTAGCCTTGCCAATGAGATCGGGGATACGGCACATTCCATCAAGGAGACTGTAGTCGGTGTGGATGTGGAGATGGTTAAACATGGGTATGTGTTATTATAGCACTGGAAGTTTTATCCTGCGAGAGGAAATATGTTGAAAAAGCGCTGGTTGCCGTGTAAAATTGTTCATCAAGGTGCGGATTCACTCAGGGCTTCTATATTGAGAAGCGATACATAAAGGCGAAGTAGCGTTTATCGCTAATAGCGCGCACTTGTAGTCATGAAGTAAGCGCTCTTGATGTTGCTTTTTTTTTGCTTGATTAACGTGCCATTATTCAGGTATTTTTGCTTATGCTAGAGGGTTTGTTTATCAGTCTTGTCGGTATGGGGGCTGTATTTGTCAGCCTTGCCGTAATAATGTTCCTCATGATGGGAGTGGAGCGAATCTTCCGTTGCGATGGGTTGGCTGTAGAGGGAATGCTGGCTTTGGGGGAGATGGGGGTTGAAGTTGCGACGGTGGGGGGTAAGGAGGAACCTGAGGGAACGGTTGAGGTGGCAGCTATCGCACTGGCACTTGCCTGGCATGTGAAGGGGCTTGGTAGAGAGTTGGGGACGTCGATTACCATAAATGGCGTCTTTTATCAGGTAAAGGTCGGCGATATATCCAGTTCGCCGACTCCGGTAATAGTGAATGGCGAGAGTTATCGGGGGGCAGTGGGTGAAGAGCGATTACCACTTGCAAAACGAACCGGCTTGAAAATTAGAACACAGGAAAGAAGCGCTCAGCACGGGCGGCTTTGGCGTGCGGCACATCCTCCTTTACAGGGAGGCGACTATTGGTACCGACGTGGTTGGACTGGGAGATAGTGAATGGGCGCAAAATGGTCTTAGGCATTTTGAAAGGCGGGCATGGACTTAGGCAATTTCTGGGACATCTTTGAGGGCTTCAAGGACCTCGGTTCTAACCCCCTGATGCTGGGGATGGTGGCGATCGGGGTTATCCTGATTTTCCTGGGCATCGTCAAGCGATTCGAGCCCCTTCTTCTTATTCCAATTGGAATTGGTATAATCCTGGCCAATCTACCTCTGGGTGAGGCGGTGAACCCGGCCACCGGGGAAGCGACTGGCGGCTTTCTCTACTATTTCTACGAGTACGCTCTTTTCAACGGTCTGATACCACTGCTGATATTCCTCGGTTTGGGGGCTTTGACTGACTTTGAACCTTTACTGGCCAGGCCAGTAACCTTTCTTCTGGGAGCTGCAGCCCAGTTTGGAATATTTATTGCGCTGCTCGGGACTCTTGCTCTGGGTCTGACACCCTGGTTTGATTTTGGCCTCAAAGAGGCGGCGTCTGTGGCTATCATAGGTGGCGCTGAAGGCCCCACGACCATATATGTTGCGGCAAAAATGCAGCAGATTGGTGCAGCCCCCGGCATCTTCGCTGCGGTAGTCGTAGCCTGCTACTCCTACATGGCTCTTGTGCCTATAATCCAGCCTCCGGTAATCAGGCTGCTCACTTCCAAGAAGGAGAGGCAGATAAAGATGCCCTATGCTGAGCGGCCGGTCCCGCAGCGCACCAAGATAATCTTCCCTATTGTAGTAATTGTCCTGTGTGGTTTGTTTATTCCCAGGGCGGCACCTCTCATCGGGATGTTTATGTTTGGCAATCTGCTGAGGGAGTGTGGAGTAGTGGAGAGGCTGGCAGGTGCTGCCCAGAATGAGCTGATGAACATTGTCACCATTCTGCTGGGGCTCACCGTGGGCTCTACCATGATAGCTGACAGATTCTTTACCCTGGATACGATAGCTGTCTTCGTGCTCGGGATTTTCGCCTTCATTATGGCGACGGCTGCAGGTGTGCTTCTGGGCAAACTGATGTGCGTTCTCTCGAAGGGCAAAGTAAACCCCATGATCGGGGCCGCGGGGGTATCTGCGGTACCTATGGCAGCGAGGGTGGTACAGAACATGGCTGCGAAAGAGGACCCCAGCAATTTCCTCTTGATGCACGCTATGGGCCCCAACGTGGCTGGCGCTATCGGCGCAGCGGTAGCGGGGGGCGTATTACTCTCCCTGGTGCACTGACCTCCGCTGTCTTTTTTATAGTCTGGGCCTTTTAATTTACCCACAGTGGTGTTGTTTTTACTTGACACGGTTATAGTATCCTGCTATGTTTGTCAAGATTTATCGTATAAGATAAACACTTTGTATGCCGGGCAGAGATATATATTGCCGTTCCCGTGAGGTGATACATGATGCAAAACCATGACTTATGCTGGATGAGTGCTGTGGACTTGGGCACGGAGCTCAGGGCGAAGAGGATTTCGCCGGTAGAGGTGGTGAAAGGTATCCTGGAACGTATAGAGACTGTTAACCCGAAGATCAACGCTTACGTAACGCTAACCGGGGACGAGGCATTGGATGCAGCTAAGAAGGCTGAGGCCGCTCTCATGGAGGGAGGGAAGTTAGGCCCCCTTCACGGTATTCCTGTCTCTATCAAAGACCTTGTCTTCACCAAAGGCGTGCGCACTACGATGGGCAGCAAATTGTTGAAGGACTTTGTGCCGGAGGAGGATGCCGTACTGGTCACCCGTCTTAAGAATGCGGGCGCCATTGTGCTGGGCAAGACCAATACGCCGGAGTTCGGCTTGAAAATGCTGACTGATAGTCTACTCTTTGGCATCACGCGCAATCCCTGGAGCTTGCAGAGAAGTCCCGGCGGTTCCAGCGGGGGCGCCGCCGCAGCTGTTGCCTCCGGTCTGGGACCTCTGGCTGCCGGTAATGATGGCGGTGGGTCAATCCGCATTCCTTCGAGCTGTTGTGGCGTCTTCGGTATCAAACCTCAACTGGGACGTGTGCCCCGCTATCCTATCTTTCATGGAGCAGAGATACTGACGCACGAGGGGCCTATCACCCGGACGGTACGGGATGCAGCGTTGATGCTTGATGTTATGGCCGGTCCTCACTGGGGTGATGTCTACTCTATACCGGCACCGGGTATTAGCTTCGAAAAGTCGCTGCAGTTTGGTGTTGAGGGGATGAGGATTGCGTGGAGCCGTGACCTGGGCTATGCTGAGGTTGATCCCGAGGTTTGTGATATTTGTGAGCGGGCGGCTGAGCAGTTTTCGCGAATGGGTGCGGAGGTGGAAGAGGCACATCCCGGGTTTGATAATCCGGAGGCTTACCATGCAGTGCTCTACGTTGTTGATCACCTCGCTGTGCTTTCGTCGTTCGGCCCGCCGGACCAGATAGCGAGCGAGTTGGACCCGCTCACGGCTACGATGCTGTTCGTCGGGGCTGAGATGAAGGCCACGGAATATGCGAAGGCGATGTTTGCCAGACAGGAGCTCGCAGTCAAGATAGGCAAATTTTTCCAGGGCTATGACCTTCTTCTAACCCCTACACTTGCAGCCCCTCCCCCGCCGGTCGACTTCGCGGAACCGGCTGGCTTTTTGAAATGGCTTCCTTTCATTCTCGCTTTCAGCTTAACAGGCCAGCCCGCGGCTTCGGTTCCTGCCGGCTGGACTGAGGACGGCTTGCCAGTGGGTCTTCAAATCGTAGGCCGTCCTTATGACGAAATCAGCGTATTTCGAGCGGCGGCTGCTTTTGAGGAAGCGTGCCCCTGGGCGTATAAGAAACCTTCTTTGGAATAGCTGGAGTGCGATTGCGACTGTATCATGGGGAAGTTACCCGGTTGCCTGGTTATGTTGGTGGATTTCCGCTATGACCTTAGTAAACCCTAGAATAGTACTTTTATGTCGTTGTGTTGGATTGGTGTTTTTGATATGATTTGCGAGAATTCAGGTCTTCGCTTGTCGAGTTGTGCGTGGATTAGAGGTTGAGTGGTTTGATGGGTGGCAAATCAGGCAAGAAACGTGTTGAGAAGACCAGGAAGCATCTCCCTAAGGAGGTGGCAGACCTGCCTATGCGTGTCACGGAGTTGAAGAAGTCAAATGCTAATGGCAAGTTTACGGAGGATGCGCTACTCCAAAATGGACTTCTAACGTCTGCGGCTATTGAAGAAATGCCCGACGGCGTTATGCTGGTTGGCATGGATGGCAAACTGGCCTATATGAATAGAGCATGTGAGAAGCTGTTGGGTTACGGGGTCGATGAACTTATCGGCAAATCTGCTCTCGAGTTACCTACATATACTCAATCGAAGGACAAAGCAAAAGCCAGGGAAGTCCTGAAAAAAGTAATAAGTGGTCATAGCGCTGAACCTATCGATATGGGTCTCATTAACAGAGATGGCAAAGAGATTCCAGTCAGCTTTACCGCTTCGGTCATAAATGACGCTCAGGGGAACCCCAAAACCCTTGTTGCAGTTATAAGGGACATCACCGAGCGCAAGCGGATGGAGGAAGCGCTGAAGGGTAGCGAGGAGCTGGCACGGGGGATGTTAGATACGGCTGCGACAGGGATATACCTTTTACAGGGCGGACGCTTTAAATATGTGAACCGCTTGTTTGAGGAGATATCGGGCTACAGGAGCGACGAACTGGTGGGGAGATATTCTCTGGACTGCGTTCATCCGGAGGACAGAGAGGAGGTCAGAACCAGGGCAATTGAGGTGCTCAAAGGAGAGAGCAGTTCTCCCTATGAGTTCAGGTTCATCAGGAAGGATTCGGGGATTGTCTGGGTTTTGGACAGGCTGACCTCGATCCAGTATGAAGGGAAGAGGTCGGTACTGGGCACTATTACGGACATCACGGAAAGGAAACGTATTGAGACGGAGGTCTTGGATTATACCAGGCAGATCGGGACGCTGTTCAACATTGGGACCACCGTCAGCCAGACTCTGAATCTGCAGGAGCTATTAGACAGCGTTCTCGAAAGAGTTCTGGCGGTTATGGAGATAGAGGCGGGCGGGATATTCTTACTTGGCAAACGAGCTGAAGAGCTATTACTCAGGGCCCATAGAGGGACATCTGCGGAGTTTGTAAAGAGAGTAGAAGGACTCAGGGTGGGAGAGGGCTTCACAGGGCAGGCTATTCGGTCGAAAGAGCCATACGTTGTGGAAGATGTTGCGGGTGATCCCAGACTGGCACGTATGGGGGCAAGGGGAGAAGGACTGGAATCCTTTGCTGCTTTGCCGATAATGGCGAGGGAGCGGGTTTTAGGGTTAATGTGCGTTGGCAGCTATAGTTCTCGCAAATTCCCGGAAAGAGAGGTAAAGCTGCTTGGCGCCATAGCCAATCAGATAGGTATGGCGATCGATAACGCGCAGCTCTATGAGCGGGCTTTGGAACTTGCATTTACAGATGGTTTGACCGGCCTCTATAACCGCCGATATTTGATGGAGCAAATAGAACGAGAGTTCAACAGGGCTGAAAGAAGCGAGACCTCTCTATCTCTGATGATGATCGATCTGGACGGGCTGAAGGAGATAAACGACCGTTTTGGGCATCACCAGGGTGATAGCGTTTTAACGGGATTGGGGAGTATCATAGGTGCTAACACACGTGCGTCCGATGTTGCAGCTCGATGGGGTGGAGACGAATTTATGCTGCTCACACCTGAGACTACCAGCAAGGGGGCACGCAAGATTGGCGAGAGGATTAGGGCTCAGGTAGAGCGGTATCGGCCCAAGCTGGATGGTGAGGAAGTGGGGATCAGCATTAGCGTCGGGATAGCTTCGTATCCAGGTCATGCGTCTGATGTCACTCAGCTTCTTCAAAGAGTGGATGAGGCGATGTACCAGGCCAAAAGGGGTGGCAGGAACCAGCTCTGCATCTTTTCCTGCTAGAAAGGCGTCGTCATATGAACATCGAAGAACTTTTGCACATGATGGTGGAGAGAGGCGCATCAGACCTGCATCTGAGGGTGCCGAGCCCGCCGGTTCTTCGCATTGATGGTATGCTGAGACCGTTGGAAGATTTACCCGGGGTCACGCCTCAATTCGTGAAGGAATGTCTTGAACATCTTACCACTGAGCAGCAGAGAGAGGCGTTCTACAACGAGCTGGAGCTTGATCTGGCGTACAGCGTGGCCGGACTAGCTCGTTTCAGGGTCAGCGCCTTCTTTCAGAGAGGAACGATCAGCCTCGCCCTTCGTCAAGTATCGCTCAAAATACCTAGCATAGAGGAGCTCGGACTTCCTCCGGTATGCAAGACCCTGGCGCTCAGGACAAAGGGTCTGGTGCTGGTAACCGGCCCGACAGGGAGCGGCAAATCCACCACTTTAGCTGCCATGATCAGTCATCTTAACAAGACTGAGAGAAGAAACGTAATTACCATCGAGGACCCTATTGAGTATGTGTATCATAATGAGAAGTGCATAATCGCCCAGCGTGACCTTGGGGATGACTTCAAATCTTTCTCGATTGCCTTGCGGCACACGCTGCGACAGGACCCTGATGTGATTCTGGTTGGTGAGATGAGGGATTTGGACACTATAGCAACAGCGATCACCGCAGCGGAGACGGGGCACCTCGTCTTGAGCACGCTGCATACCGTGAGTGCTCCTCAGACCATCGAGCGCATTGTCGATGTTTTTCCCGCTTACCAGCAGGAGCAGATTCGGTTTCAGGTGTCTCTAGTATTGGAGGGAGTGCTGTCTCAGCTTCTTTTACCCAGGGCTGGAGGCAGAGGAAGGGTAGCTGCCTTCGAGCTGATGGTCAGCACAGACGCCATACGTAATCTAATCCGGGATGGCAGAACGGATCAGGTTCCTACCTACTTGCAGACAGGCAAGCAGTATGGAATGCAGACCATGGATCAGGCCTTACAGGACCTGGTCAGGGCAGGTGCGATCACTACCGAGGAGGCGATGATCAGAGCCACCAAGCCGGACGATTTTCGCCGCATGCGCATGTAATTTCTCTTATTTGGTTGCTCGGACTAATAGTCCCCACAGCCGTAGGACGAAAGACGGAACCAGCAGCGCAACCGAACAACGATTTACCATATAATTCCAGGACCTTTTTTCTGTCATTGAGTAGGGGCGTTTCGCGAAACGCCCCTACATGATGCCGTTCGTTGTTCGACAGGCTCAGGGCGAACGGTTTACATCCTATTTTCGGAGGAATGACGAAGGTGGGCTGGCCGCCGTCGGCCAACCTAACCAATGCCCTGTAAGGAAGAGGAATCTACAAGGAAGAGTTCTGCGGGATGAGATTCAGTTCTCCCTCCCCCTTCGGGCTGCCCTCGGCTCTGAGGCTCAGGCTCGTAGAGAGCCTCAGGACGAAGCCTGGCGGGAGGGAATTAGAGAGATGGGGAAATCCTTTCATTATTATTAAGCAGCCCCCTCAATGGGAGGCGTCTTTTTATAAAGAACCACGCAAAAGATGATAACCGATAGTATACACGTGTTAGTTTACTGTGGATTTGCCATAAAGTAGCCTATGCCGGATTTGGTATGGATAAGCCTCGGGTGGCTGGGGTCTTCCTCGATCTTTTCACGCAGTCTCCTGATGTGTACCCTCAGGCTGTCCACGGAGCCGGGGTAATCGTCGCCCCATACATCCTCGGCGATTCGTGAGTAGGTTGATACGCGGTTTCCGTTTCTCATCAGGTGGTAAATGATGTGTGATTCGATGGCAGTCAGCTTGATCTCTGTCTTCCCCTTTAAGAGTTGGTGGGTGGGGGGGTCGAAGTGCAGTGTGCCGAAAGATACGGGTGACTCATCGTGGTGATTGTTACTATTACGTACCCTTGCTTTAATCCGTGCCAGGAGTTCGAGTTGGCCGCAGGGCTTGACTATAAAATCGTCTGCTCCCCACTCCAGCCCTTTGACGATATTGGACTCATCGGTCTTGGCGGTGAGGATAATAATGGGTACAGAAGAGAAGGAACGGGTCTGCTTCAGCACATCGAAGCCGTCTACATCGGGGAGCCCCAGATCGAGGATGACGATTTGCGGGTTCTCGCTTTCCACCATTTCCAACCCCTGCTGTCCCAGGTGGGTGGAGATCAACCGGGCCTCGGGCCAGCCCATATGGAAGGCCAGTGAAACTGACTCTACGATCTCTGGGTCATCTTCGATAATCAGAGCTTTCATGGTTCCCCTCCGGTTTCAGGTGATTTTTATTCCACACAATAGATTGAGTGCTTAATTGCAAAATGCAAATTTATGAGGGTAGGCCGGAACAGGGAGTAGGGACATTTCGCGAAACGCCACTACTTACTCTCATTTGAACCCTCGATCGGCAGTGAGAAGGCAAAGGTCGAGCCCTTACCGGGGCGGCTATTCACCCATATTCGCCCTCCATGCAAATCCACCAGCGTCCTGCACAGGGCCAGGCCTAACCCCAATCCGCTCAAGTGCTCCCTGTCGCTTTCTATGCGGTGATAGGGGTTGAATATCCGCTCCTGCTCCTCCTCACTTATACCCTGTCCCGTATCCTTGACCTCCACTATAACGTTGGAGTCCTCCTGCCGCGCGCTCAGGGTTATCTTCCCCCCCTCAGGGGTGAACTTGAAGGCATTGTTGAGCAGGTTGAGCACGATCTGGTGCACCCTGCCCCTGTCGGCGAGCACCAGGGGCAGCGCAGGCGGCATGGATGGG
>Ga0180432_10004703_pt1 | contig 18538 bp, 18 predicted proteins | sample SS_ome_10_FD_132414 | JGI IMG/M metagenome (GOLD analysis project Ga0180432, IMG submission 132414) | Hypersaline lake sediment archaeal communities from the Salton Sea, California, USA - SS_1_MS_2 metaG | ecosystem: Environmental > Aquatic > Non-marine Saline and Alkaline > Hypersaline >...
ATCGCTTTCGACTTAGTCGCCACCGGGTTTGCGGCAATACCTGAAACCAATACCAAAGAGCGGGAGGCGACTCCCGCACAATCTGTCATGAGACACGCACTGCTCGGTAGTGGCGAACTTCCCAAGGGGATGAGGGCACCCGACATCTCGCACCCGAGTGACAATCCGGATCCGGAACTCGTGGTCGCTCGGTTCAGGATGGGGATCGAACAGACGCGTGCTCTGGTTGAGGATTGGCCCGAGGAACGGCAGGTATCGACGTTTCTCAGACATCCGGTTCTGGGAGATCTCAATCTTCCGGAGTGGGTGCGCTTTCACTTCGTCCATTGCACACTTCATTCGAGGCAGATCGAGAAGCGACTGGCGGCGCTGCATTAGGCGCGGAACGGCCGTCCTCCGCACATCCTCACCGCTCTGCCGGGCAAAAGGGTGGTGGGCCGATCGATCGTGTTATTACATTGTGCCGCGTGCCGCTTGAACGTGGGTACAATTACTGACCCAATACCTCCATGCCGGTCTCTGCAACATCCGGGCTGAGTGGCTGCGCCGGGTTTCCACTTGCCGTCAGCGATTTTGCGATTGCCTCCGCGACATCTGACGTTCCTTCCCGAGGACAGATCGCGACCAGAGTCGAACCGGCACCGGAGATTGTAACGCCGTAAGCGCCTGCCTCCATGCCTGCCCGCACAGCTTCGTCGTACCCTTGGATCAAAGATTTGCGCACCGGAACCGCAATTCGATCGATCATGCCGTGGCTGATGAGGTCTCCGTCACCCGCTGTGAGGCCTAGCAGCAATGCGGCCGAACTCGAAGCCTGTCCTATGGCATCTCCGCGAGGCAAATGTGCCGGGATCAACCCGCGGGCTTCATGTGTGCTGATTTCTTTGCCCGGGATCGCGAGTGCTACACCAAGGCTAGGGTGAAATTTCAGTAGTTTGGGCACTCCGGCATGTAGAAACAAACCACCGTATACAGCTGGCCCCGCATTGTCTGGATGACCTTCCTGCCCGGCAGCGTGGTTGAACACAGCATTGCGATCGACTTTGCCTTTCTTCGCGAGTCGCGCGAGCGCGTAGCCGGCTACGATAGCAGCGGCCGAAGATCCCAAACCGCGACTGAGCGGAATGTCGGAACTGACCTCGAGGTGGTGCCCCGACGGCAGCGATGCTGCGAGCGCGTTGGCGGTGAAGTCTTCGGTGGGATCGAAGTCAGCGAGTGTACCGCCGTAGACCACTGGTCCATCGCCAACGACGATCGATGCCCGCAGCCAGATATCGAGAGCAAGCCCAAGGCAGTCGAAACCAGCTCCGAGGTTTGACGTCGATGAGGGGACACGTACAGCCGCAAAACAATCGGTTTCGGTCAATTCTGTCAGGTCCGTTGAGTCCGTGGTTCTGGTAGATTAGGCGTCACCGCCGCCGTAATCTGACATCATGCGGTGCAACAACAAAGCCCCGCAGCTGCGGGGCTTCTGAGAGGCGGGTGAGTACGAAATACTGTCGTTTACCCCTCCATTCGCTTCATCGTGAACTCGCGTTCTCCCCTGGGGGTGTTCATAGTGCCGGTAATGGTGTCTCCCTCGACGGTGCCCGTGTAGGTCATCTCCATGCTGCGATTACCCATGCCTCGATTGCCCCCGCCGCGAACGACAGTGAATGTGACAACGTTGCCATCGACCGAGCCTGCACTGATCGGGACCCCGCCGCCTCTCTGTCCCTCACTCGTGCCGGTCAATGTGTTACCGTCTTGCTCAAACGTGAATATCGTGGTCATAGTCCCGCGTGGCGTCTCAGTTGTCATCTCCCACTTGCCGGCGACGTTAGCTGTCTCCTGCGCGATCGCGGGATTGGCGCTAGCCAGCAAGACCAGGAAACAGGCCGCAGCGGTAACGAATCTACTCATGTTTGGTTCTCCGTTTCTATTCGTATCGTAACGCCTCGATCGGATCCAACATCGAAGCGCGTCTCGCCGGCCACATTCCGAAAAAGACTCCCACCATTGCGCTGAACGCGACCGCGACTACCACTGACTGCGGTGACACGAACGTGTTCCAGTTAGCCAGTCTCGACAACGCCACCGCGCCGCCCGCGCCTGCGGCAACACCAATGAAGCCTCCGAGCAAGCACAGAACGAGAGACTCCACCAGGAACTGCAACAGGATGTTTTTCCTGGTGGCGCCAAGCGCCTTGCGCACACCAATCTCCTTTGTCCGCTCAGTGACCGACACCAACATGATGTTCATGATACCGATGCCGCCGACCAATAGGCTCACCGCGGCAATGCCGCCCAACAGAAACGTGAAAGTACGAGTTGTTTCCTCGAACGTCTCGAGGAATTCTGATCGGTCCATTATTCGAAAGTCGTTGTCCCTGCCCGGCGCAATGCCGTGTTCTCGTCTCAACACACGTTCGATCTCGATCATTGCGATCGTCATCGAATCGGGGTGCGTTACCTGCACGTTGATTGAGCTGATCCGATCACTTCCGAATATTCGGTACTGGGCGGTCTGAATTGGAATGAGTATCTGTTCGTCCGGGTTGTTCCAACCGCTCGAAGTGCCCTTCTCCTCCAGAAGCCCAACAACTTCAAAGGGTATCCCGCGAATGACAATCTGTTGACCGATCATCGCTGGGCCGTTTGCTTCGAGGTTGGCAGGCACCTGGCTGCCGAGCACTGCAACCCGCCTTCGCGAAATACCGTCTCCCGCCGTGAACATTCGGCCTGTAGCAACGTCGTAGTTGTTTACATCGATGTATTCAGGAACAGTGCCGTTTACGTTCACATTGATGTTGTTGTTGCCAAACTCGACCTGCTGACTGCGCCTAAGTTCGGGCACTACAGCCGACAGCCCTATCGCGTCACTTGCCAGTGCTATCGCGTCATCCATCTTCAAACTGACGCGTTCTGCGCTTGCCACACCTCGGTGAAACGATTGACCGGCCTGAATCGACAGTAGGTTAGTGCCAAGCGCCGCGATACGTTCCTGTACGTCCTGTTGCGCTCCACTACCGAGAGCAACCATCGTGATCACTGCACCCACCCCGATCACGATGCCGAGCATGGTCAGAAATGAGCGCAGCTTGTTCGCACGAATCGCTCCCAGCGCGACATTGAAAATCTCTCCGAATAACATTCTATGGGTCTCCTTGAGCCGCTGCTGCAGTAACGCCTAACGCCTCGATATGCCCGGCATGCCGCCGCGCATCCGATTCAGCCGTTCCTGCATCTGCTGCTGGCTCGCGAGCAGGCTGGAACTCGGTAGCACGAGCACTGTGTCGCCCACCTGTAGGCCTGAAATGACCTCCGAGTAGTCGAGGTCCGTGAGACCAGTCTCAACCGAGACAGGCTCAGCAAATCCACCCCGCAGTGCGAACACGGTGTAGGTGCCCCCCCTCAACGCCGCGTCGGTTGAGCTGGCGTTCGCACCCTGTCCGGCACCGCCGCCACGGCCCATGCCGCCCATGATACTGCGCATGGTGTTGCGCTGTGCTTCGCTCAAGGTCCCCATCACGGCTCGCATGTCGGAAGCGTCCTGCAGCGCTGCTTCCAGTGCACGGGCATCCTCCATGTCAACATCTTCCGGAACCGTCACCGACCGACCCATCATTGTTACTGTGCGCGACTCCGAGCTGCTTTCATCGACCGTGGCTTGTCCGTTTCCTTCGCGTCCAGCACGCTGATTGGCTATCCTCTCCACCACTTCCTCTGGATCGAACCCCAATGCTTCGGCTGCAGAAACAACGTCGTCACCGTCGGTTCTCAAGGCAGCATTCGGTACGGCAACCGCTCCGTACTTGGCTCCCACGTGCACCTCTACCTCAGCGTTCATGCCAGGCCGCAGCAGACCGTCACTGTTCGGGATTCGGATCAGTACAGGAAACATCGTGACATTCTGGGCAACGGTCGCCTGGGGTTCGATTCGCAACACGTTTCCGTCAAAAGGACGGTTTGGATAAGCATCGACTAGAATGGTTACGTTGAGACCCTCACGTACTTTTCCTATGTCGGTCTCGTCCACTAACGTGCGAACTTGGACCGTGTCCAAGTTTGCCATCTGCAGGAGAATCGTCCCGCCGCCGACTTCTCTGGTTGCCGAAGAGATCACAGTGCCGACTTCCACGTTCTTCTGAATGATTACGCCGTCGTCGGGAGCTCTGACGTCAGTATCCTCGGCGGCGATCTCCGCGTCGGCCACGGAACGCTGTGCGCGCACGAGCTGTGCGTTGGCGCTGGCCACCGCGAGTCTCGTGTTGTCGTACTCCTCTTCTGTGATCGACTGAGTCTCGAATAGCCCCTCGGCTCGCCGTAGCTGTGCTTGTGCATTTTCCAACTGTGCTTCGGCTAGCTCCAGGTCAGCCTGCGCTTGGCGAAGCGTCGCCTGTGGAACTCTTGGATCCACTCGGACGAGCAATCGACCTGATCGCACCTCGTCGCCGGTTTCAACGTGTAGCTCGAAAATCTCTCCCGACGCCTTTGACTTCACCTCGATCGTCCTAATAGGCTCCACCGTTCCTGCAGCGCTCGCGGCGACAACTATATCACGCGACTCCACGGTGAGCAGCTGATACATCTGTTGAGTTTCTTCCTCACCATTCGTTCGGAAGAACCTCGTGGCGGCAATGACACTCACGGCCACCACAGCGATTATGATCACATTGCGAATCATGCTGTTTTCTCTGTGAAAATGTCCTCTTCGATCTCGCCGTCCCTCAAACGAATCTGGCGGGCAGCGTATTCTGCGATGTCCGGTTCGTGCGTGATGAGCACGATCGTCTGGCCTGCCGCGTGAAGGCTCTCCATCACCCCCATGATCTCGGCACTGGTTGCACTGTCCAGGTTCCCCGTGGGCTCGTCAGCTAGCAAGATGCTGGGTTCGTTGACCAAAGCGCGCGCGCACGCTACCCTCTGCCGCTCACCACCGGACAACTCAGCTGGGCGGTGTTCGACGCGGTCCCCGAGACCGACTCTCTCTAGCGCCTTGCGGGCGCGTTCGCGTCGAACCTTCGAGGAAACTCCCGCATAAATAAGCGGGAGTTCCACGTTGTGTAGCGCAGATGCCCGCGGCAAGAGGTTGAACGTCTGAAAAACAAACCCGATCTCCTTGTTACGGATGCGCGCGAGTTCGTCGTCTTCCAGTTCACTCACTTTTTGTGAATTGAGCCAGTACTCGCCCGAAGTCGGAGTGTCCAGGCAACCCAACATGTTCATGAGCGTCGACTTGCCTGACCCCGACGGCCCCATGATGGCGACGAACTCGTTGCGCCGTATTTGCAGGTTCACCGACCTAAGCGCATGTACTACTTCTGCACCGAGTTCATAGTCTCTGGTCAACTTGTACGTGAGGATGACGACATCGGCCGTCGGCATGTCGCCGGTCTGGAACTGCTGGTGTACGATGCCGCTCATATCTCTCTCCCTACCAAAGCCTCGATCTGGGCCTTGGCCACCAAGTAATCAAAGCGTGCCTGAACGATGTCGACTTCCGCTTGGTCTAGGTTTACCTGTGATGCCAGTACGTCCACTATTGTCGCGGCGCCGAGGCGGTATCGCTCTCTTTGCACGCGAAGGTCTTCCTCTGACGCAGCTCGGTTCGCCTCGGCAATCTCAAGGCTCGTCCTTGCAGCGGCCAGTGATGCCAGGTAAAGCGTGAGGTCCGAGTTCACCTGGCGTCGAATGTCTTCAGCCTGTGCCCGGGCCGACTCCAGTGCCCAGGAACTCCGCGTGCGGTTGGATTCCCTAGTGAATCCATTGAACAACGTCCAGGAAAAGCTGAGCCGTGCAGACCAGCTCGGGTTCAGATCGAGCCAGTCGTTTGCCGACCACGATCGGGAATACGACGCGGAGGCCCTGGGGAGATATTGAGCTGTGGTTGCAGAGTGTTGTGCTGCGGCGGACCTCTCGGATGCATCCGCCTGTTGGATCTGAGGTGATGCAGCGAGCGCTTCTTCCCGAAGCGACGTCGTGTCTACGTCAGCGATCACCAAGAGCATTTCGTCGGCTTCGGCCGTGACCGAACCCTCCATACCCACCAACCTCGCCAGATCCGCTTCAGCAGACGCCAGCTGGGTCACCGCCTGCAACCGCTGCAGCTCTGCATTTGCCACCTCGACGTGCGATCTCAATGTATCGGACCGCGTCGCGGTTCCTGCGTTGAGCTTCTCGGTAGATATGTTGAGCTGTTCCTGGGCTCGCTGTATGCGTGTATCTGAAATCCGCACCAGCTCTTCGGCGGCCAATGCATTGAAAAATGCCTGTTTTACCTGGAGGATAGTCTGGAACTCGGTGTTTATGTATGAAGCATCTGCGCTCGCCACCTCAGCGTTTGCAATACGATGGTCGGCCAGGCGGGAGAACCCGTCAAACAATGTCATGTTCGCCGAGAGGCTGGTGGAGTAAGACGACGATGAGCCGGATACCGTCGTTTGCGTCCTTTCGTCCCACCGTGTTGACGAATTGACGCTGTTTCCCGCGCTTGCGGAGACGGATGGCAGCCAACTGCCCCACGATTGGAGCCTAGTGGCGTGTGCGTTTCCGATCGCGCCCCGCGCCTGAACCATCGAGGGCAGAGTCTCCAACGCCCTGACGATTGCCTCATCCAGGGTGACGGACTGCGTCTGCGCGCGTGCTGCTGGCACGCACAGACACACCACCCCCGCTAAAATCAAAACCGTTCTATTCATAATTCCTGTCGTTTCTGGTTGCACGATCCCGCTCCCCTCTCCGTCTACTCCGTTCCAGTATTTCGCTGTATTTAGTCTGCTGCCCTTCGTTTAGCAGTTGCATAATTTCGTCAGCCACTGCCTTTCGAAGTGTGTCGATCTCCGCGCGCATGTCTCGCCACACAGCGCGCATGTCCGATTGGCTTACGTCCAATATCGAATCGACGGCGGCACGCTGTTCTACTGTCAAGTCGAGATCCTCTTGCAGGTGATCTGAATAACTCTTGCGTTCACGGTCGCGTGATTCGGCCGGACCAACGCGCCTGTCGCGTTCATCATTTCGGTCGCTGGCGAACACGTTCCAGGCAGGTCCGCCGATTGCGACCCCAGCCGCAAACACAGCCACCAACAACGCCACTGCCCAGAACTTGGATCGGTTGAGCATTTTGGCTTGTTACTCCAATCCCGTCGGCTGTGGCACTACGGCGTCACTCAACATGACAGCCGAGGGTTTACATTCGTTTCTCATTCAGTTGCCCAATTCGAGCGCCAATACTTCGTTCAAGTCCGGCGCCTCGCTTGCCAAGAACGCTGCAGGTATTTCGACGGATGCCTGGAGCGGGTCAGCAAGCGCAGTCGATGATTCTATCGGACCTCGACTTCCGCTCCACCACAGTGCAGCTGCCGCAATCGTTCCTATTGCTGCGGCTGCGAGTCCAGGCCGTGCCCACACATTCAGTATCTCCCACCATTCGTCGCCACCAGCCTGAAGCTGTTGTATATCGACAGCGGCATCGACTACGCGGCGAACGAACTCAGCCTCGTTTTGCCCGGTTAGAGCGGACCTCAAGGCTTCGCCGAGTTCGCGGTCCTGACGATGATCAAAGGGTGAGGCTTTCATTGCATGTCCTCCTTCAACTGCTCCCATCCGGCCAAAGCCTTCCGAAGAGCGCGACGGGCGTGGAACACGTCAGATCTCGCTGTGCCAACCGGAACCTTCAACACAGCCGCAACCTCGTCGTGCGAGTATCCTTCCACATCGAACAACACCACCGCAATTCGCCTCCGTTTTGGCAGTGTGGCCAGAGCGCGCTCCAGCGCCGCATTGAACTCACGCCTGGTCGCCAGACCATCCGGCCCCGGTCCCGACTCTCGGGTCTCTGGTGGGACCTGTTCGGTTTCCCTGACTTTTCGCCGCCTTCTCCTGTCCGTCGCGGCATTCGACACGATCCGCATGAGCCACGGCCCAAACGGTCGGTTCGGATTGTATCGCCCCAAGTTGCGTAATGCGGCCAGGAATCCGTCCTGGGCCGCATCGTCGGCATCGGCCTCGTTGCCAAGAACCGCCCGCGCCACTCGGCGGGCCTGGCCCGCATATCTTCGAACCAGCTCACCAAACGCATCGCGATCTCCGGCATGAGCGAGGGCCGCAAGCTCGGTGTCGTCCGAAAGCCGCGCGTCGGCCATTGCCCTACTATCCATACGCATGGAGGGTGTTTCGTGTTGACACACGGAGCCGTTGGTGCCGTTCTTCTCTTTCACGCTTCCCCGAGGCCGAGGGTCTTTTCGACTGGGCGGAGCGCCTCAATCACGAACTGAACGTGCTCGTCAAAATCCAAGCCGGCCTCTTCGGCTCCATGTCGGATTTCATCGCGGCTCACCGCACGAGCGAAACCCTTGTCCTTGAGTTTCTTCTTGACACTCTTGACCTTGAGGTCCTGAAAGCTCCTGGAAGGACGAACCAATGCGCACGCATTGAGGAAACCACATAGCTCGTCGACCGCGTACAGTGTCTTTGCCATGAGCGTCTCGCGCGGTACGCCAGTGTAGTCTCCGTGACCGAGAATCGCGTCGCACACGTCGTCTGGGTAGCCTCGCTCCCGCAGGATCCGTACGCCGGTCGACGGGTGCTCTTCGGTCGGCGACCGCTCGTGGTTTGGATATCGTTCGTAGTCGAAGTCGTGAAGAAGCCCAACTATTCCCCACTTTTCCTCGTCCTCCCCGTATTTGTTGGCGTATGCGCGCATCGCCGCTTCGACCGAGTACATGTGTTTGCGGAGTGCGTCGGACTCCGTGTATTCGTGCATCAAATCGAGTGATTCCTGGTAGTTCATTCGTTCCTCTCCGGTACCCATCGTTCAATCCAGTATTGGAGCATCAGCGCGGCCCATATGGCCCTTCCGTGATTCACCAGACCGCTTCGATGCTCACTGAGAAGTTGGCGAACATTGCCCGGATGTAACAGACCTTGGCGTTCGATTCGCTCGGCCTGCAAGAGTCTGTCGACGTCCGATCGCAATGCGCCGTTCAACCAGGTGGCAACCGGAACACTGAGACCGCGTTTCTTGCGGAGAACCAACTGCCGCGGCAGCCATTGGAGTGCCACCTGCTTGAGAAGCCATTTTGTGGTGGTTCCTCTGATCTTCAACTTTGAATCGAGTCCCAACGCAAAGCCTGACACATCCCGATCCAGATACGGCGCCCTAGCCTCGAGGGACGCCAGCATCGTGGCGCGATCAACCTTCACCAGCAAGTTGTCGCGCAGATATGTCTGATAGTCAAACAAACATGCGCGTGCAATTGTATCTCCAGCCTCGGGAAAGTCCGGCGGTTCGTACTCCTGATTCAACACCTCCGGACTCAACACCCCGGCTCCGGCTCCCGTCCCGAACCACGTCATGTGTCGGTCTGCAAGAGGCAGGGACGCACCGCTCAAGAATCGCGTCGCCAGGTACTCTAGTGAGACCTTGCTTTCCAACGAGACAGGTATCGCACTAGTGACTCTCTCGAGCAGTGCTCTCGCACTGCCTGGGAGCCTTTGAAAATACGGAGCGAACCTATGTCCCAGGTATGTCGGGTATCCCCCGAACAGTTCGTCAGCCCCTTCACCACCCAACACGACTTTCACATCCTCCCTCGCGGCACGCGACAACAGATAGGTGGGGAGGATCGCAGGGTCAGCACTGGGCTCGGCCAGCCGACTCACGATGAAGTCCAGTGCCTCGGTCAACGCCGCACGATCTGCAATCACCGTTCTGTGATTGGTGCCGAGAAATGCTGCCAACTGCTCCGCGAAGGGACTCTCGTCGAACTGCGGCTCAGCGAAACCAACGCTAAAGGTGTTTACCGGGCCGGACTCGATGTGGTGGCAAGCGAGCGCCGCCAGCAACGATGAATCCACACCGCCGCTCGTGAAAATGCCGACTGGGACGTCTGCAGTGATCTGCTTCTGCACTGCCGTAGAGATAAGGGATTCGAGGGTGGTCGCTTGATCAGTGCTGCTTCGAGGTCCTTCTGTAATGGCGGTCGGTTGCCAGTAGCAATGTTCTTTGCTGCCGGAGACAGAGACGGTCAAGCGGCATCCAGCACCGACCTTCCTGACATGCTCGTACATCGTTTTCGGCTCGGCGATGTATCCGAGAGTCACGAAGTCACGAACCGATCGTACATCTAAGGCGTAGGATTGGTTTGGTAGCCGCAGAAGTGACTGCACCTCAGACGCGAACCACAGCTCATCACCACGATACGTATAAAACAAGGGCTTCTCACCCGCCCTATCTCTTGCGAGGGTCAGTTCATGCCTGTTCGCGTCATACACCGCGATGGCAAACATGCCATCGAGCTCGAGCACAAATTCCGGCCCCATGTCCGTGTAGAGTGGCACAATGATTTCGGCGTCAGAACACGATCTATACGGGAAATCAGAGTATCGCCTGCGCAAATCAGGGGCGTTGTAGATCGCTCCGTTGACCACCGCCCATACGCAGTTCTCTGGATCGCTGAACGGTTGGTCTCCGGCGGGGGTCGGGTCATAGATGCGGAGTCGCTCGGCGCCCAAAGCAGCACGCTGGGTTACTCGAATACCATGAGCATCGGGTCCTCTGTGGCGCAGATGCTCACCAATCTCATCTAACGCTTCTCTGTGTTGGAGGGGAGCGCTGCTCAGAGCGATGGCGCCGTAAATGCCGCACACGATCAAGGTGCCGTTCGAGCAAGAGTTGCCAAGCCGCAGGGGCCGTACGCGGCATACTTGTCAGTTGTCACGAGGAGGCTCAACCGGCTGAGCGCCTCCCTTGCATCTGCGTTTTCGGCGGCGACAACGAATACCGTGGGCTCCGAGCAGCTTAGCAGCGCTTCCCGCCACCAGTCGGCGTGTCGTAACGGGAACCCAAAGCCCCGGTACTCGCGAATGTGGCGAGGAATGTAGTTGCTGGTCAGCTCCCCGCCGTCCGCCGTGGACACGATGATTGTATGCCGGAGGTAGAACGGCAGCGATGGTGGGTAAACACCTACACCGACGATTCTCACTGGGCTGCCCGCCGCCGCAGATATTGCCGCTGCAACGACCTCGGCAGAGCGATCGTTGCCGATTGCCCTCATGAGGGCATGGCTCGAGAATGGAATTGCAGCCACCGGTATCGAACATGCCAATAGCACGAGTTCCAAACTCCTATGCGCAAACCAGACGAGTATGCCCCCAGCGAGGCACGCCGCGCCAAGTAGCACGGCAGTTCCAGGTATTGCCGCCGCAATTTCTTGGTTAGCAGGCACGAGACCGGGTATGACCCTGCTCGCACAAATGAAGAACAGTCCTAGCGTGATCAGCCCAACTGCACCCCATCGGGCGCCGGGCAGTGTCGCTGCCCGGTTGTGCCAAATCCCAGAAATCAGAAGCGCCACAGCCGGAACCAATGGCAGGACGTATTGTGGACGCTTGGATTGCGAGAGGGTGAAAAACAACAAGGGCAGGGCAATCCAAAGGAGTAAGAAGACAATCCGCCTGTCCAAGCATCCTTCACTATCACGCTGCTCGAAGCACCTCCGACATGAACCCGCCAACATGAGTGACCAAGGTAGGGTAGCTGCGGGGAAAATCGCGAGGAAATACCAAAAAGGACCGGTTCTTCTCAACTCTGACGTGGAGAATCGCCCTGCTGTCTCGGTTATCAGTGCATAATGGAGGAAATCGGGAATTCGAAGCGATACTGCGATGACCCATGGCGCGACGATTGCAGCGAACAACAGAAGACCGACTGGATCGGCCACCGTGCGCCACGCTCTGTAGCGGATGGCGAACGGAAAGGACACTAGCAGTGGCAATACAACTGCAATCGGGCCCTTGGTCAACACGCCAAAACCGATGGCCACCCAGGCGAGTGCGGACCAGCCTTCTCCCCCGCCCGTTCCCTCCTCACCGGCGGACGTATTGTCCGCAGCATCCTCACCGCCTGACCGCCTGACCGCCTGACCGCCTCCTATCCGCTCTTCAATCGCTAGGTAAAAGCTCACTAACGGCAGGACCACGAAAAACGTCAACGCGCTGTCGAAAATCACGATCCTCGCGTATGCGAGTGTGAAAGGCGTCGCTGCCGTGGCGATTGCGGCAGTGATGCCCGCACCGCGGCCATAAATCCTACGCGCAAACCATCCGACCAGTGCGATCGTAGCGAACGTGAAGAGTAGAGATGGGAGTCGTGCCGCGAGCACAGTCGGGCCAAGGATCTTCATGGCAATGGCGCCGGTAGCGAAATACAGAATCGGTTTGTCGAGATACGGCAGTCCGTTCAGATGCGGTAGCACGTAATCGCTCGACTCGACCATCTCCCTTGCGACCTCGGCGTTGCGCCCTTCGTCGGGATCGAACAACGCGTAGCCACTCAGGTTGTGAGTGAGGCCTGCGACACACAGAGCAATGCAGGCGATCAGCCACAACTTCTCTGCCGAGGATTGCCGTTGTCGCACGGTACTGAGGCAGCTACTCGTTTAGGGGCGGCGTCCGATGTTGGCCGGGCGGTCCTTGCGACTGACTCGGACCCTGCGAGACCACTATAGGCACAGCTGTCTGAACCTCAGAGTCAACGTTGATTTCGAAGCGGTATCTTCCCGGTTTCTGGAAAGGCACATCGAAAGCGAGCACCGCTCCCGCCTCGACCTCCAAGACACCGGCAGGCGGCTCCGGCAAGTTCACCTTACCGTCGCCGCTCAGGATCTCTTCGTCATCTTCGTTCAACAGACGAATTCGAACGTCGTGTGGCCCGACTTCGGTTCGAGATCCTTTCAGTCGTATAACGAGATGGAGCCTTGGGTGTATCGTAGGGAACTTCTGGACCCAGATGTGTTGGAACAAACCAATCACAGATAGTTTTCCGAATTGGTCGACGAGTGCATAATCGCAGACAACGGCGAAGTCGATATTCATTGAGCCTCACTCCAGTGAGAAGCCGCGAAATGCACTAGTGCGCACGTCATATTAGGCTCCCTGGGCAGAGGTCTACGAGTGCGCAGTCTTCACATTTGGGAGATCTCGCTACGCACACCGCTCTGCCATGGTGGATTAACAGGTGAGGCCAAAGTGTCCACTCTTTCTTGGGCACCAGCTTCATGAGGTCTTGTTCGATTTTGTCCGGGTCCTGGTGGCGAGTGAGCTTCAGCCTGTTGCTGATGCGTTTGACGTGAGTGTCGACAACTATCCCTTCATCAACGCAGAACGCGTTTCCCAATACCACATTTGCCGTCTTACGCCCTACACCGGGCAGCTTCACCAACTCCTCCATTGAACCAGGTACCTTGCCATCATGCTGATCAACCAACGCCTGCGCCATGTTGATTATCGACTTCGTCTTGTTCCGGAAGAATCCGGTTGATCGTATCTGTTCTTCAAATACCTCTGGTTCTGCGTTTGCATAGTCCTCGGCACTCTTGTATTCGCCGAACAGAGTCTTGGTGACTTCATTGACGCGCTTATCGGTGCACTGTGCACTCAAAATCGTTGCTACGAGCAATTCCAGTGGGTCCGCGTGCCGCAGGGAACATCCGGCGTCGGGGTAGAGCTTCTTCAATCTCGTGATGAGCGGCTTGATGCGCTCTTTGGCTGGCTTCATGAATCTTCAATCCTAAGAAATTCCTCAGATATCTCTAAGAAGAGATCGTGCTCCTCAAAGAATGGCATGTGCCCTGAGTTCTCAAAAACCTCGACCCGGGCTCCCAGAAGTTCTGCGATCCTTGTTGAGGAAGATAGCGGGATCAGATCGTGTCTACCGTGGATCACCAATGCTTGCACGGAGAGTTTGAATAGGTCGTCGGTAAGATCGTAGTTACCCAGACTCCGCCACACCGCTGCCCTCGCACGGTGAGAGATTCGAAACGGCTCGACTCCAAGTACTGCGCTCGGGTGCTTCAGGAACGGTGCCAGACTCAACTGAAATGCGCGTTTTCTGAACTCGTCTGGGTGACGCCTCCTAAGGTCCGACCGAAGTAATTCGCGTTGCTTGGCGATGATTCCGAGATCGAGCGTTCGTCGGTTCAGATTATCCAAATACTCGCCGCGAAATTGCGAGTTCACCGGCGCCGGAGTGACCAACAGCATCCTCTGGACGTGTCCAGGGTGTCGGATCGCGAAGATCAATCCCAACAGAGCACCCCACGAATGACCCACTATCGTTGCCTCATTGATCTGCCAATGGTCGATCAATGCTCGCAAATCGTCTAAGTGCTCGCGCCAACCCAGGGGAGTCTCGGGTCGTACGGGTGATCTGCCGCACCCTCTTTGATCGTAGTATCGCAGGCGACGCCCACGAGCCAACGCATCGATCGCAGGAAGCAACGAGATGTGCCCCGCGCTGGGGCCACCGTGAATAACAACAGCATCCGGCGGACCAACACCGACTGAACGGCTGAACAGACTCACACCGTTCACCGACAACTGCTCCGTTGCGATTCGCACAGATGCGTCTCGCATTGCTGCCGTATTGATCAAAGGCACCCCATTACGAATTTGACCGAGCAGTCAAACTGACTACTCGGTCAAGATGTCCCCGATGCTCCGTGAGCGCTCATGCTCCCTTTGCTAGATCTTCCAGAACAGCCGATAGAAGCTGATAGAAGCTGGACACGGTGTCGATTTTGACCCGTTCGTCAGGAGAGTGTGGAAACTCGATTTGTGGTCCCATCGATATCATGTCCATGCCGTCGAGCTTCTCACCGATTATGCCGCATTCGAGCCCCGCGTGGATCGCTTTGATCTCCGGATCCGAGCCGAGCTCTTTCTTGTGGATCGCCTGCACAATCTTGAGCAGTGGAGATTCCAGGTTGGGTTTCCAACCGGGGTAGCTGTCTCCCTCGACCACCTTGGCCCCGACCAATTCGGCTGTGGCCCGGATGCGCAAACGCAGCGCCGCGAGGGCGGATTCTACCGACGATCTGCTGCTCAGCAGGATGTCGAGTGCACCGTCTTTGGCAGATACGGTCGCGAGATTGGTGCTGGTTTCAACGAGGTCCGGGATGTCGTAGCTCATTGCCATGGTCCCGTGTGGCAAGGCTGTGATGAGCCCCAATACGGTGGCTGTCGTTCCATCATCCCACATTTCCGTTGCAGCATCGACGACCTGCGTTTCCGCGTTCATGTCGGGTTCGGCGGGGCGAAACTCGTCGTGAATTACGCCGACTACCTTTTCACACTCTGCTTTGAACGAGTCGAGGTCGGCAGCTGCAACGACGACTGTCGCAAAGGCCTCTCGGGGTATTGCGTTGTGAGCACTGCCCCCATGCAACGAAGCGAGGTTGATCCGCATTCCATTCTGTACACACGTGTGGATTGCCCTCACCAGGAGTTTGATCGCGTTACCGCGCTGCAGATGTATGTCACACCCCGAGTGTCCTCCCTTGAGACCACGCAGCTTGACCTCCAACGCTGCGCTCTCTGGCGGCGTGCCGGTTTTCCGCAGGTTAACGGTTATTGCGCTGTCTCCGCCGCCTGCGCAGCCGACATAGAGGATTCCCTCCTCCTCAGAGTCGAGATTCAGGAGCGTACGCCCGGAAATCATGCTTGCGTCCAGACCTGCCGCGCCAGTCAATCCTGTTTCTTCATCCACGGTGAACAGTGCCTCGATTGGCCCGTGTACCAGGTCCTTTGCTTCCAGCACCGCCAGTGCCGCAGCGACGCCGATCCCATTGTCGGACCCTAGGGTCGTTCCCTGTGCGGTCAAGTAATCTCCGTTGCGCTCAGGTTTGATGGGATCTTTGTCGAAGTCGTGTTCCACGTCCGAGTTCTTCTCGTTTACCATGTCCATATGGTTCTGGAGAACGACGGTGGGAGCCGACTCGTAGCCAGCGGACCCGGGTTTGCGCACGACGAGATTCCCCATCCCGTCAACCTGGTATTCGAGTCCATTGGTCTCGGCTATACCGATTATATGTTCGCGGAGACCGGCCTCGTTACCCGAACCGCGCGGTATCGTGAGTATCCTGTCGAAATGGGACCAAAGAGCTTGTGGCTCCAATGTTTCTACGAATGTCATCTTAGCCTCCTGTTCGCAGTCGAATTGTACTGCCTGAGGCGCCGCTACACGAGAGGTGGGTTCACGGGATACGGCAGTAAGAAGATACGATTTGACAGAGCTTTGTAACAGCGGCTACAATTTGCGGGTTCTATCCACCATCCTCTTGGAAGGCCGCTATGGAGAACAGACCGTTCGTACCCTTCGTTCCGGCATCGACAGACCTGCCCGAACTCACATTGAAGGCGGTATTGCTCGGCGCAATCATGGCCGTAACGCTGGGCGCCGCAAACGCCTACGTCGGCATGACCGCGGGTCTCACTGTGGCTGCAACGTTTCCTGCCGCGGTAGTAGCGATGGCTGCATTGCGAGGTTTTGGAGGTACGATTCTCGAAGAGAACATCGCTCGTACCACAGCCTCTGTGGGTGAGGCGCTCGTAGCTGGAGCCATTTTCACCATTCCTGCTTTCCTGATCAGTGGCGCTTGGGATGAGTTGCGGTACATCGAGAGTACGGCAATCATGCTAATAGGAGGCTTCCTCGGTGTGCTGTTCGTCATCGTTTTGCGGCGCACACTCGTCGTTGAAGCCGACTTGCCGTTCCCCGAGGCCGTTGCTGCGGCCGAGATCGTGAAGGCAGGCCAAGGCGGGCAGACAGGAGCCTCACATCTTTTTGCCGCTATGGGGATTGCTGCGGTCTGGGAGCTGCTGAAGAACGGAAATGGCATCCAGTACGTCCAAGCCAGCACCCAGAGGTTTTTCTCTTTCGGCAGATCGGCCATCGACATACTCCAGGAGCGATTTGAATATGTCGGCGGCATGTTGTTGGCCACACCAGCCGCTTCCCCGATGCTGATGGGCGTCGGGTTCATTGTCGGCACGCGGATCTCGGCGGTGCTTTTCAGCGGGGCGGTTATGGGATGGTTGTTGATGGTTCCGCTGGCGCTATTCCTCAACCCGGGCTTGACCGAAGCCCTCGGACCCGATTCAGGGATGCTCGACCTGGCCAACTCTGTATGGGCAAACCAGGTCAGACCGCTGGCGGTCGGCACGATGATAGTGGCCGCCTTTTACACTTTGTGGAACCTACGGAATTCTCTGGTTGCCGGCATTTCGAAAGCGCTGAAGAACATTGGCGCTACAGGTGACGCTGGCTCAGCAGACCGCACAGAAATCGATCTCGATCTCAAGAAAGTCCTCGTTGGTGTGGCTGTAGCGGCCGTGGCCGTCTTCTTCCTGTATCTCCACTTCTCGCATTCGGTTGTTGGAGCGCTTACCCTGACCGTGGTAATGGTCATAATCGGCTTTCTGTTCGCCGCTGTCGCTGGTTACCTGGTGGCGCTCATTGGCAGTTCGAACAATCCCATCTCGGGTCTCACACTCAGTGCGTTAATCATCGCGGCTGTCCTCATGGTGGTGCTCGGCCTGACGGACGTGCGTGGAGTGGCTGCTGTGCTGGCCGTTGCCGGTATCGTGTGCTGCGCCGCTGGCATCGCCGGCGACATGATGCAAGACCTCAAGGTGGGACACATCCTGGGTGGTACGCCTTACAAGATGCAGATCGGTGAGCTCATTGGAGTGGTATTCGCAGCGCTAGTGCTCACTTTCCCACTCATGGCACTCCACCGTGCATATGAGATCGGCTCTGCTGCACTGCCGGCCCCGCAGGCAGGTCTGATGGCACTCATGGCACAGGGCATCGTTGCCGGTCAGATGGCGTGGCCGCTCGTGATAGCCGGTATGTTCCTGGCCGTTGGTCTCATTCTTATCAACGCTCCGGCCCCTATGCTCGTTGCTGTAGGTATGTATCTGCCATTTGAATCAACTTCGGCGATCTTCGTTGGCGGTCTGATCAAGTGGCTGTTCGAGCTGAGGCTCAAGGCGTCTGGCGCCACTGAAGAAGAAACGACTCGAGCAAACAACACCGGGATCTTGCTATCATCCGGGTTCATCGCTGGTGAGTCGCTGATGGCCGTTGTCCTCGCACTGCTCGTGATCGGCGGAGACTTCATGCCATCGCTGCTGAGCTTCCAGAGTCTGACGTTCGGATTCGAACCGAGCCTGCTTCTGAGTCTCATCGCGTATCCGCTGGTGGCATTCCTGCTTGCCTGGTTCACTATCAACAAGATGCGGGAGCAGTAGCGCAGACCGATCAATGTTTGTTCACGAAAGCCGCCTGACGCTTTGGCAGGCGGCTTTTTGCGGAGGTGCTGCCGGTGTGGCGACGTAGGCGTCGGGACGATCTCGAATCCGTAAATCTCCTGGAGGTAACTCCCGTCAGGCTCGCCGAGTGGGAGAAAAGAGCTGAACGCGTTGTAGTTATTCGTCCGAGACCTCGGCGACGCGGCTTGCGGAGTTTGATCAGCAGCTTGCTCTATTTGCTGTCTGCAACGCGGATCCGACTCGATGCGGTAGGGAGTTTTGCATGGCTCAGATTAGACGGCGAGCACACGGTAGGGCAGGTGGCCGAGATGTTGCGAGAGAAGTTTGGGGAAGATGTGCACCCTGCCGAAGAAAGACTTGGACACCTAGTGAGAGTGTTTCGCCGGGAGGGTTTGGTCGCCTATCGGGGATGGGATGACGAAGCGGTCAAATCCCGGTGAAA
>Ga0180432_10004705_pt1 | contig 18535 bp, 19 predicted proteins | sample SS_ome_10_FD_132414 | JGI IMG/M metagenome (GOLD analysis project Ga0180432, IMG submission 132414) | Hypersaline lake sediment archaeal communities from the Salton Sea, California, USA - SS_1_MS_2 metaG | ecosystem: Environmental > Aquatic > Non-marine Saline and Alkaline > Hypersaline >...
GGCCTCCAGAGGATGGCTGCAAAGCCACTCATCTGCACGGTTGGCCGGGCTATCGCCTACTCGAACGGTCCGGCCTTGGCCAACGCGCAGCGATTCGACGTCATCCACCCAGAGATGCTCGTCGGGATTGTGCGGAGCGTAGACCACGTCCTTGCCGTCAGCAAGATAGATGGCGCTTTCGGCCATCGCGCAGTTGGCCGTGGCCGCCATCGAGCTCTTGGTGCCGCCCGTGCCCCCGAAGAGCCACATTATCTTGCAGCTGCCTGGATCGCGCCCCGGGAGAAACGCCCTGACACAGTGCTCCCGCATGCTCCAGCCGGGTGATCCGGAGGACGCATTCATGGTCATGCTGCGTCAATACGCCGACTCAGCGTTCACATGCCCCGCCCAGGCGTGGACACCGGCGCCGTCTGAAGGTAAGAGTCGACAAACATCTTCCAGAATTCGCATTGCAGCGGCTCATAGAGCTCGCGGTCACGCAGGCAATTGACGCCTGCACATCCGCCGCGGCACACGCAGGCGATCGGACAGTCTCGACACTGTTCCATACGCCTGCTGGTGCGGCCAGCCCAACGATCGTACTCCGGCGTCATCTCAAAACTCTCGTCGGCAGTCAGTCGGCCGATACTGTGCCGGCTGTCGCCGAACACGCATGGGCAGGGAAACAGCATTCCATCGGCGGCAACACCAACCTCGTGGCCAGCGGCTTGGCAGAATACACTTCCGCCGCTGCGAAGGCGCTCCGGGATGAAGCCCCAGCTTCCGCCGACATGAACATGCTCCCGCAATAGCTCAGCCTGAAGGTCTATAACGGTGCGAATGAACATCTCCATCTGGGGGCGGTCAAGGGAAGTCCATTCTGAACTGACTGGACTATGGGTGCAGTTAAACGCGGGGTTAAAACTGATATTGCGCACTCCCAAGTGCTTGAAATACGTCGCTATTGAATTCAGCTCAGCCACGTTCTTCGGAGTAATGGTGCAAAGAACCGTCAGGCACTCGTCGATATACGCACCATCCGCCTCATCTAGCAGCGCCTGCACACCTTTGATCACCCTGTCGAAGGATCCCCCTCCTCCAGCCATCAACCGCTGCTGGTCGTGCGTCTGCCTGGTGCCGTCAATGCTGATGAACACGTGCACCGTGTTGTCGACCAGCCACTTGGCGGCGTCGCCCGTTATCAACGTGCCATTCGTGTTCATTGTGACCCTCAACCTGTCCCTGTAGGGCTCCAGGGCACGTCGTATCTCCCGTTCCGTCTGCCGCAGCACAGAGAACTCAAGCATCGGCTCGCCGCCGAAGTAGTTCACCTTCAGCCTGTCGAAGTCCTGGTCCTTCTGCGCCAAGAGCCACTTGCAATAAGCACGGGCGGCAGAAAGCACCAGAGATGGCTCCATTGTTCGCGGCGATTTCTTGAGGCGTTCGAAGCAATAAGTGCATGCCATGTTGCACATCTCGGTAATGTAGAGCCTGAGTACACGGTCGGGATAGCGGGAGAGGGCGATGTCATCTAGGTCTCGTTCAGGTTCCTGCGCGCGCCGAAGGAATCCCCTTTCATGAAGCGACTGCAGGATGCGTAGGATCCCGTCTGCTCGCTCTCCGAAGACTCGTGAGGCACCCCGCGCGTCAATGCCGCGGGCCGCCAATTCCAGCAGCTGAACTACCTTCTTGCCAACGGTGACCGCGTTGCCAAGGTGGCGATGATAGATAACCGCATGGTCGTTGCACTGCTTGACAACGACATGGGATGATTTGAGGTATTTCGAATTCACAGTGGTGCTCCTCTTGTGTAGTCAAATCCGGAGTGCCCCGTAAGCACGGGGTGGTATAACTCTTGCATTGCTGCTGTAAGGCGACCAGTGTTACCAGAGTCCCACAGGAGCTCCCGGGATCAACGGCAAGCTGCCTGGGCCGAGTTGCGATATCAGGTCGCGTGCGCGGGCCACGCCAAGCTTCGGAGGCATTGACAAGCACAGCGTGAACAAGGAACAGGCCACGAGTCTCTTAGGGCAAACGCGGAGTCTCCTTGTTTCGGCGCGTGCCCCTCGACGCGGGGCCGGCCGTGAACGCCCGCCGAAGACGGGGGTCCGCGGGCCGGATCAGCTCTTGAGCGTCGGTCGTGCCAGGCGCGGTAGCTTCGCAAGCGCGTTGCACAGCTCGTGCACCTGGCAGCGCTGCTCGAGGCTGGCGGGCCTTTCGCGCCGCACGGCCTTGCGCACCCCAGTGTTGCTCTCGAGCACGTGGACCGAAGGTCCGACGAGCAACGGCTCGCTGGGTCCACGCTGTTTCATGTGTTCGAGGACCGCTTCCCAACACAGGCGACTCTGCTTGCCATCAACGGCCAAATGCAGCAGCACCTTGGTGCCATCTCGGCAGCGCGCTTGCCTTCGGGCCGGCCTCATTCAGGCGGCGTGTGACGCGTGACGCCTGCAAAGCGCCGACGGCTGGGGGCGTTGCTGAGAGAGCCGCGGCGGCATGGTTAAGTCACGGGACTGTGAACCATGAATCGGGTGGCCGACACGATCGCAGTAAGCTCCGGTGCTGACTACTATCCCGGTCACGTACGGAAGATCCTCCCGGCGACGGCCCGGAGTTGCCGGAAACCTGAGCGTCGGGCGCCGGAACGTGACGAGGGAGCTTTTCGGCGCTGGCGTCAGGAAGCCTCGTCGAGCACGGAAGGCACCCGTCTTCGCCGCTGGAGCATCGTGTCATAGATGAGACAAGCCTGATGCCCGGTTGGATCAGGCATCCGTGCGGCTGGAGACTGGTTCTGTGCCGTTCGGATCGGTACAACCGATTGTCCTCCATTGCGGGCCTGACACTGTCGCCCGCGCGCCGTTGCCGCGGGCTGTATTCCAGAATGCATGAGAAGAGCATCACGGCCGAGGACGCTGAGATGCTCCAGCATCAGGTATGGCGTCGCCTGCCAAGACCGGCGATTCTGGATTGCGTAGCTACCTCCGCACGCCCCGGACTTGGAGATTGAGGTGCAGACGTGCCCAAGCAACCTCTGCACCAGACCCAACGTGCTCCGTTGCTGGTCCCATGGAGTCATACTCGGACTACGATCTCTGCCATTCACGATGCGCATGGCAACAGAATGCCAATGCAGTTCAAACAAAAAGCCTGGGGCCTGTGAACATGCGCGCGCGCTCTTCGAAACACGCCACACGGTCTGGACGCCCGTATGCCCACTCGCACAAGCACAAGGGAGTGGAAGGAACAGCAACGTCGTGATGCGCCTGCGTTGTCCCGGGAACCGTCTGTACTGGAACGGCAGGATCCCAGAGCTACGCTATAACGGTAGGTCTCGCTCTCAGATGTCCTTGATCAGGAATACGGCTCCTGGTGTTCTGTAGCCCAACCGGTAGTAGAAGCCCACAGAGCTCAACCAGGAGTCGACCACTATGCCCGCGGCGCCCAAGCCTCGGGCCGTTCGCAGCAACTTCTCATGAAGTGCTTGCCCCACTCCCGTCCCTCTTTTTCCATTTGCCACGGCTACATGGGTGATCCAGACATGGAACCCGGTGTAGACCGCCAGAACAACCCCTACCAGTTCCTGGTTGCATTCGGCAACAAAGCATGTTTCCTGGTGGCGACCATGCAGCCGGCGAATCCTGTTGGCTGCGTCGGCCGGCTTGCAGAGCCCAACTGCAGTCAGCAGCTTAGCCACATCATCTACGTCAGATATCGACATCCCTCTTATTGAGACATTGGCCCCTGGCTCTTGACAATTCAATGTCTCCGCAACAACACGCGAGCCTTTTGACATACGAACTGCGCCTTTCGACCTTCCATCTCTTGGAACTGATCGCATGTCTTCACCAACACACTGGAAGAATGTGGCCATTCTCTCCGACAGAATGGCATGCTATTGAGAACCCATCCAGTTACTCCGGACGGTTATTCTGCAGCACCACGCTAATCGCTCGTGAAGCGTAAGTCAAGTCTGGAGTCTCGTGTAGATGCGTGGCGACATAACCTCTTGGTGTGCGGCTTGTTCCATGGCCGGTCTGCCAGGTTCCGCCCCTCAAGGACGTGTCGGGATCGATGGCAGGTTGCCTGAGCCGCGCCGTGCTATCAGCCCGAATGCGCACGCCACGCCAGTCTTCGTAGGCCTCCACGAGCACGGCGAGATAACTGCTCATGCGCCACAAGCGGAGAGCTCCCGGCTGACAGAAAGGAACGCGCCGTTTCCGCGTAGTCCTGCGACCTTGGCTTCAGGCTGGGCCACTGTCGCCCTCATCACGGCTGGAAGCACGAATCCCATTGCCGCGAAGCCATTGCCCCAAGTTGGTTCCTGAGCGGTAGAGTTCACAAATGGACCGGCACACGTGCTTGTCCATACCTACATACGTGACAAGCATGCCTTCCTCGCCTGTCTGCTCACCAATGCCCTGGGTTCTCCAACTAGGTCTCCGCCGCCTCGCCATGGCCTCCGCCAAGCGGCCCGCATCCCTGCCGAAGGGCCGCCACCCCCGGCACGGCTTAACGCAATAGAGCCAGAATATCCGAGCACGTCTCTCCAAGCGCTGCTCATCGACCCGAGATATCCAGATCCTCCTGAGAGACGCGTAATTCGAAGACGTGTGGAACCCAAGGATTCCCCATTGCCTCTATGCCCTGCTTATCATGGTACGTGATGCGTATCGAACCTGGGAACTCCTTGCCACGAACGGACAGATACTCGCCCATGTCTACGCTCACGTAAGGCTTATCCTGGCCCAGCGCCAACAGAGACACGCGCATTAGCCGGCCCGTTGCTTTGCTGAAGTAGAGAACCCGCGTGGGTGATCTGACCTCGTAGACAGGCACGCCTTCATCAGTGCTGCTGACGCCGGCCTTGGACTTGGCGTCCGGGAGGCTTGTCGAAATGACGGCGGAGAAATCATGGGGATCAAACACTGCCATGGCAAGAAAGATATATTTGAGAACGTCATCCTGGCCCCAGTCGGGGTCATACATCTCAATCCCCCCGTTGATGGTCGCAGTAGTCTCACCAGGGCGCGCATAGCTCGCCTTGAACCCTTCGCGGGTGAACTCAAGTTCGAACGGCCCTTCCCACCGTCCCTTGCCTTCCTCCTCTACGAGACCTATCCCCTCTAGGTGTATGCGGCGAACGGCCTGCACCCTCTCATTGTGGGCCCTTAACAGACGGTTGACCTCCTCGCTTGAAGACTCACTGAATCCCTTCGCTTCGACGGGGCAAAAGTGTCTTAGGTCGACAATGTATCTTGACAGCTCCTCCTCAACAAGTTCGGTCATGTCCTGCATAATGCTAAGACCTGCTGGTGGGTTTGTGGAGAAGCTCGATGCGGCGCTATTGACCACGTCTCCGGCATCTTGGCCGCCGGTGCGCCTGCCGCTATGCGAACTGGCGTCTGAGTCCTCTGTGTGAGTCGACTCGCCAGGGCCGATGACGCGCTCCCTTCGAGTTGGACCGGATACCACGATCTGGTTGTTGACATACACTACTACCGTGGCAAGCACGACGAATATCGCGGCAAGCACAATGTACCTTCGGATGCGAGTGCCCATTGGTATCGCCTTCTCTTGTTGGTTGTTTGGTTCAGCTCGTCAGCCGCGAGGCCCCCGCGTCGCACGCCGAGCAGCCGGTGATTCCAGCGATGCTGCTCGTGCTCCTCGGGACAAACGCTGCGAAGCCCCGCCCAGAGGCTGAGGTGCCCGTCCCTGACAGCAAGTCGCGGACATCAGAACCCGCACTGCTTGATGTCGCGCAGTACCGACGACCAGGCGGTCTCCGACTCCTATTACTGGCCAATGATGCGACCAGTTCTGTGCACCCGTTCGCGAATCCCACGAGCACAACAGGCAACGTGGCCTCGTCTTTCTCGAGGCCAGCCTTCAGCACCCACAGACAAACGGGCTTGAGCTCGTCGAGGCGATGCATGCCCCGCATCTCGCAGTCGGCCTGCCACGTGTCTCTAAGGCACGCGCCGTGTAGCCCCATCGCCCAGCAGCCCGTGCAGGTACAACTCCGGCAGCACTTCGATCACCTGCCCGGATCGTTTCTTGAACAGGGTAGGATCCGGCCCTCGAACCGCGCCTCAGGGCTTCGAACCCGAGGTCGTCTGATTTCGACGGTGCCACAGCTGCGCGTGAGCGTTTGTGTCTTGCCGTAGTCCTTGCGATACACGCTCGCCGCGTCCATGCCACCTCGCCGCTCATACCTGTTTCCCCCAACAGCTCGACCACCTCCTGCTCGAGCGCACTTTGAATGAAGGTATGACCCTGGGAGCGTACCCACGTCTCTAGCCTGCCCTGAACAGCCTCAGCCGAGCCGAACTGCGCGGTGACGTTCTTCTTCCTTGGGCTGTGCAGTCCGGGTCTTCGCTCATCTGGACGGCTTGCACCGCCTCTCGCTTGCTTCCGTGCCCGCCTCGTACCGCATGATAAGGTTTCTCAGTCCCTCAAGAGACTGGACATCCTCCAGGCAAAGGGTGGATTCATCAATGTCGAGGCCGAACTCTTCTTCTATCTGCAGAATCAAGCATAGGAGACTCTGCGAGTCGAGGCCAAGCTGCTCAATCATATTGCCACCTGCAGGCAGCGTCTCTGCAGCAACTTCGGGCCGAACGGCTGTTACGCAGCGACACAACCGTCCCCAATGATCGTTATCTTGAGGAACTCTGTGTGGCATTGACAAACACCCTCGTCGCATAGTCACAGATTCGCGCGATCACAGCATACCGCGCCTCAGGTGAACTGAAATTGTGGTCGGCCTGCTTAATAACGACGACAGTATCACGTTCTAGCCTTACTCCATAGAGTTGGTCAATCTGACGGATGACCTCGCTGTGCAAGGGATCTCGCTGCCCAAAGACCTGAAGGCATGGCAAGCGGCTTTGAACGGCACACCGGCGGTGATAGTCGACTGTGGGCGAGCGGCGTGTGCCCCCTAGCGGGGCGAATATGGCGCGAGCGACTCGCCCGAGAGAAGCCTGGCCGGCGATCAGTCTCACCCAGTTCCGAAGCTGCATGCTCTTGCACCCGTAGTGGCCAAGGGTGTGAAGCATCTGACGCCACTTAGCAATGCCGTGATTCTCCACGCCCATCAAATAGGGAGACAACAGGCAGAGACCTGCAAGTTCCTTCGGGGCCTTGGTCAAGGCACGCAGGGCAACATAGCCGCCCATGCACATGCCGCACAGCACGATGCGTGCTCGACGGTTGTGACTCACTGCGTAATCCATGGCACATAGAACGTCTTCGACGCATCGATCGATGTCCCGTTCATCTAACGCTCGCTCAGTCGAGAAGCCCCTGCCGTCACTGTCTCCCCGCCCCCGATAATCGAACCGCAATGACGAGAAGCCCCGACGCTCCAATTCTGCAGCAGCGTCGCAGAAGATGCGGTTCGGCCCAATCCGGTAGCCCCCTTTGCCGTGGAGGAATATGACCACCGACTCGTTGTCAGCCGCGTCATGCCACATGCCCCGCAGCAGAACGCCCTCGGGCCCCGGGAACGACACGTGACGGCCGAAGCGTGTCTCCGTGCCAAGACGCACGCCGAGTAGGCCGGTTTTACCGGAAGGCCGCACACCTCTGTCTTGCCGGATCCCCAATTCGCCTATTGTCGGCAGCAAGGCCCATGTGATCCGAGTTCCGGCCTCGTCGCCAGACGGCCAAATGTCCAGGCGCCAGATCACTGTTTCCATCCAAGTTCGAGCGCCCAGCCGCGCCTCTCTCGTCAGATGGTACTGCGTATCGACCCACAACGCAGGCGCCTCTGCCCCCTCTGATCCAGCATCAACGGCAGATTGATAATGCGCAACATCCGCCAAGATGCCGTTGTCGAGCCTGCAGCCATCGAACGTGCAGCGCATTTTGCCCCGGCATCCGTTAAGTATGTCACTCAGGGCACTTCTACGGAACAGGTCCCTGAAATAGGTCCGGATGTCAAGCACCGGATCCACCCAGATGGTCTCATATCCTTGGCTACGCAATCCCGCCAGCACCAAGAAGGCAGCTCCCGTACCGATACCAATTGCATACAAGGGGCAGTTCCGAGGAGACTGGCTAGCCAACCGGTCCATGGCGTCCTGGACATCGCTGATCCAATGCTTAATGCTACCATAACCTTCGCTTTCCCCGCAGCCGGAGGGATCGAACAACAGTGTACTGATTCCCTCAGCTGCGAAGACATCGGCCATGTCTTTCACGGGTTTGCGCCACACCTTTGCGTCATCGCCGAAAGTAGGCACAATTACGATACCACCTCGCGCATGGGGAGCTTTCACGTAACGGCTGAATAGGCGACGGCGTGAAGCTAATCCGCTCGAAGAATCGCAGCTTTCGCTCTCTGCAACCGAGGCGGTTGAACTACTCAGAGAGGCCATCCAGGAGTTCCATCCCGAGGCGTTTCGCATTTCGGTAGAAGATTCTCGCAAAGGACTTCGCCAGGATTGCGCGGGGCTCGCAGCGTGCCAAGGCAATCGCCGCCTGCTCCCTTGAGGAACCACAGCCGAAGTTATCACCGGCCGCGAGAACGTCGCCGCTACGAACGTCCCGTGCGAAATCCGGCAGCAGTATCTCCAGCACATGCGCTCGCCAGAGTTCCGCGTCTCGTGTCCGAAGGTAGTTGCCCGCGATGATCTGATCCGTGTCGACATCGTCGCCTAGGTGCCAGAGGCGATTGACGTGTGGATCGAAGTTCAGGCCTTCCAGCACATGCTGAAGCTTCTGCTGGCCCGCGGCCTTCGTCCAATCCAGCCGCACCGGCTCGGCCGTTCGGCTGGAAGACGTGTTTTTGTGGAGGCTGGCCACACAGCCGCCCACGGCGGACCAGGCGACCGTTGCAGGTGATGCCAAGATGACCTTGGACCCTGCCGAGCCCATCCGACCAGGGAAGTTGCGATTGGCTGTTGAAACGCACACTTCGCCATCAGCCAACACTCCTTGGTGGATGCCTATGCACGGTCCGCAGCCTGCCGGCAGGATGGTTGCTCCGGCATCCAGGAAGGCCTCGATCAGGCCCTCACAGACAGCTTGTCTGTACACATCCCGGCTGGCCGGGCAGACCAAAAGACGCACGCCGAAAGCCACCTTGTTGCCGCGAAGAACCTTCGCGGCCTCTTGCAGGTCGGACAGCCTGCCCCCTGTGCATGTTCCGATAAACGCGACGTCGACTCGACTATCAAGCTGACGAACTGGAACAGCAGTAGCCGGATTGGGCGGCGGTGCAGCCATAGGTTCTAAGGCACCTACATACAACTCCAAGTGCCACACCTCGTCGTCGCCTTGGTCGTCCCAGTCGTTCGGCAAGAACACGGCCGTCTTTGCCCCGTACTCGGCGGCCATATTGCACAGCACCGCTCGGTCTGCCATGCTAAATTCATGCTCGGCTTGAAATTCAATCGCCCTGTAGTTGGCGAAATGACATCCCCAGCGCGCAGCGATCGTCAGCGCGATGTCCTTGACGGCCAACTCCGATATCGGCTCGCCGCAGAGCTTCAGGCGGATAACCTCGGGAATCTTCAGCCACGTCTTGCCGTTCCTGATAATGTCAGCCATGTCTCTGGCGCCAAAGCCGATTCCGATACGGCCGATTGCCCCAATGGTAAGAGTATGTGAGTCGCCGCCCGCCAGCAGTTGGCCTTGCTCGATATTCGGTTGCTCCAGCATGATCTGGTGGCAGATGCCTTCGCCGCCGTCAAACAACTCGGTGCCAATCCGGTGGGCGAACGTGCGTGTCTCCTGGTGAATCGCTGCGGTCTCCTGATTATTGGGAGGCCAGATGTGGTCAATAACGATCCTGATCTTCAGCGGCAGTTCTTCCTGCGGTACTGAGAGATCTTCGAGATATTCCTGGGCCAGCATCGCCGAGCCGTCGTGCAACAGCGCCGCGTCGAAGTGGACGTCCACAATCTGTCCGGGACACACCGTGCGTCCGGCGCCGCGAGCCAATGCCGCCAACACAAAGCTCTTCACGCCTTTGTCTCCTGGCAGGAGCCGACATGTTCCTGGAGCGCTTGGAGGATCAACTCCAGCACCTCCCCTCGATACGGATTGCGTCCCAATCTTCGATGGGCGTCCTTAATCTGTGCAAGAATCTCCTGATCGCGGTCCTCAGGTAGTGGAATCGACAACTGGCGACACAGGTATCGCACGTTGCTGCGGCCGCTATGCTTGCCAAAGGCTACCTCATGCCGACGGCCCACCCATTCCGGTGGGAATGGTTCGTAGGTCATCAAGTCTTCCCGTAGCAGCGCCTGCACATGAATGCCTGATTCATGCTGGAATGCATGCGTTCCAATCACCGGGGTGCTGGGACTGACACTGAAGCCTGAGAGCTCCGCGACCAGCTGCGTCAATGCCATCATCTCAAGCAGGTCCACGCCGAGATCGATCCCATAGCCGACGCGCGCGGCCAGGACGAACTCAGCCATGTTCGTATTCCCGACTCGCTCGCCCAGGCCATTGCCCGTCACGTGGACGATATCCGCGCCCGCGCGCATCGCGGCAAGACTGTTGGCGACGGCGAGGCCCAGATCGTTATGGCAATGCACAGAAACGGGTACTTGGAAGGCTTGCTTCAATTCTGACATCAATCTGAAGGTATGCTCCGGCATCGACACGCCGACCGTATCCGGCATGCTAATGGACCTCGCACCGGCCCTGATGGCCAGGCCGTAGAATCGCACGAGGCGGTCCAGCGGCGTCCGCGTAGCATCCTCACAACTGAATCGCACGTGCAAGCCCTGTTGCGCGGCGAAGCTGACGACATCTTCAATAGAACCCTCGATTTGTCGCAGACCGCCGGAAAAGCGTGCCTGGATCATGGCGTCAGACGACGGGACGAAGATTGTCACGCCATTTACACCTGTTTCTGCGGCCGCCTGCACATCCTTCCGCTTCAACCTCGCAAGGCTGAATATCTCGCGCGCAGCACTGCCGCAACTGCGAACAACGGCACGAATGGCCTCTCGCTCTTCGGCCGAGATAGTCGCAAAGCCTGCTTCGAAACACATGATGCCGGAGCGGATCAACTGTTGGGCAATTCGTACCTTGTCTTCCGCGCTGAACGCCACGCCGACTGTCTGTTCGCCATCACGCAGTGTGTTGTCATAAAGGATTGGCGCTACTGAGGGGTACGGGCCAGAGGCAGCGTCTGGACTTGTGCGGACCTGTTGTGTTATCCGCACATCGTTGGTGAGACCCGCCACCAATGCATCAATCTTCACCTTCCCATTGGAAGTCTTCGGCAACGAAGCGCGGAAGACGATCTGGTGTGGACACTTCGCCGTCGGCAATGAGCTTCGGCACGCCGACTGGATGGCGATACGCAGGTCGCCAAGGTCCACCTTATCCAACGCAACCACCCACGCGCATATCCGCTCGCCGAGACGATCATCCGGCACGCCGCCCACCGTACATTCCTCGACGCCTGTGACGGCAACGATAATCTCTTCGAGTTCCCCCGGAAATATGCGATGACCCGCCGACTTGATCATCCGGCTCTTGCGGCCGACCAGATAGAGCATTTCTTCCGAATCAAACTTGCCTAGGTCACCCGTTCGATAGGCTTCGGTCACATCCGATGGCGACGAGCCGAGGTAACCACTCATCCTTGCGTCCGACCGCACCACAACTTCCCCAAGCTGACCGGCTGGCACGAGCATGCCACTGTCATCGATCAATTGAACCCGGACATGCCGGGAAACACGGCCACAGGAATCGAACGGAATGTCCTCCCCTGGACGCCACACAAGGCGGCAGATCGGACCGGCAACCTCAGTGATTCCATAGCGCACCGCGATGGCTGCTTTCGGAAACCGTCGCCGCAGCTCCCGAAGCAGCGATTCTCGCGGCTTGGCGGAGTTCATGCTGATGTAAGACAGCTCGGGGAGCGTGGCAGAACAGAACTTGCGGTCCCGACAGGCAGTCTCATAGAGCGTCGGCGGGCCCTCAATAGCCTGCCCGGCGACATTCCGGATGCTTTCGGTGATCTGGCTCGGAAGCAGGAAACCGCTGTTGATGAAGATATGCCCGCCGGCCAGCAGGTATTCCAGCAGACAGGTCTTTCCGTAGGCATGGCAAAGGGGGATACCCAGCACCAGCCGCAGCCCGGCGAATTCCGACAGATACTCTTCAGCCGCGGTGAGCGCCGTCGCCATTGCCGTGTGTGAGAAGACCGCGCCTTTGGGGGCGCCGGTCGTCCCGGATGTATACTGGATCAGAGCCGGTGCGGATGGCGCAAATCCTACCCGGCTTTGTTCGGTCACGAGCGACTTGTCTAAAGACTCTGTCAATGCAGCCAACACCGTATAACCGGGAACGACTTGCTCCACCTGCCGCCGGAGTTCTTCGTCCGTGACAACAATAGCAGCGGGACGCACCTCCTCCAACACCGCCCTCAGTCGCGACAAGGGCTCCTGCGTGTTCAGCGCCACCTCGGCGGCACCGCTGCGGAGAACGCCGAGAAGAAGCTCGGCGGCCACGGGGGAGTTGCCCAGCAGGCTCACCACACGGTCCGCCGGCCCTACCCCGGCCGAAACAAGGATACGGCTCCAGCGGTCGGCACGGTCTGACAATTCACCATAGCTCAGCCGCAGGCGTTGTCCTTCAACCGCCGGTTTTTCAGCGAATCTAGCGAGCGCGGCTTCGAGTAGCGCTAGCATGCAACCTTCCGGGCTATTCCTCGCATCCGAAGATCGTTCGCTACAGCCTCAAATACCTGTGCCGATGTGCAATCACCGCCAGCGTCAGGTGTCAGTACCCCATTGGCGATCGCGCCAATCAGGGCCTGCACTAGAATGCCTGCCTCGTGCGCCATTCCAAGCGACTTCAACAACATGCCTGCCGAAAACAGCAACCCGTAAGGGTTCGCAAGCCCCTTGCCCGTTACATCCGGTGCGGCGCCGTGCACAGGCTCCGCCAGCGGAATTCCTGGACCGATGGAGAGGCTTGGAGCGAAACCAAGCCCGTCAGCCGCACCTGCAGCCACGTCCGAAAGAATGTCTCCATACAAGTTCATCGTGAGAATCACGTCAAATCGCCCTGGATCACGCACCAGCCAATACGCCGCTGAGTCGACCAGGTGTTCGCCCACCTCCAGGTCAGGGAACTCGCGGGCTGTATCGAGGCAAATCTCACGGAATAGGCCGTCGCTGATTTTCAAGACATTAGCCTTGTGAACGACAGTCACCCGACGTCGACCTTCGCCCAAGGCATATTGGTACGCATATCGCGCCAATCGCGCCGTGCGCCGAGCGGTAACGACGCTGTGCGCCACCGCACGGCCCTCCTCACGCATTTCTTCTCTCGCATAGAGCCCCTCGATATTTTCACGAATGATGCAGATATCTACCGCCTGCCGCCCGGGCAGATACGTCTTGACGGGGCGGATGTTGGCAAACAGTTCAAGCTCGCGGCGAAGCCAAAGGATGGGACTCACGTATCCTTGAACCGAACCAGAAGGCGATGCTGTTGCACCAAAGAGCACGCCGTTGCAGCTCGCCAGAGCGCTTCCGGCGCTATCAGCCAGGGAACTTCCCGTACGGCAGAAATGATCAAAGCCTGCTTGCACCTCGACGAACTCGAGACCGAAGTGCTCCGACAGAAGCTCGACCGTGGGCTCCATGAGCTCCGGGCCTACCCCATCACCCCCGACGGCAACAAGTTGCACCCCTCGCGGTCTCGTCAGTCTCTGCTCCGCGGTGCTCATCCGCTCTCACTCAGGTCTGTTTCAGGCGAAGATCTTTCAGTGTCCCACACGGTTCCCCTCTTAGAACCAGGCCATGGAGCTAGGGCATGAGAACCTATCACCTACTCACTGCCGAACACTAGGTGCGATAGAGTGGACGGCGACGTCGTCAAAGTCAGCTTCGATTGGGCCGTAGAGCGCCAAACCGATGCCTCCTCTTGCGATGGAAGTTGGGCCTGCGGCAACCTCGGTTTTCCCATCGAGCACGATTATTACTTCTCCACGATAGAGCTCACACGCTACGTTGTGCCATGCCCCGGGTGTCCACGGCACTTGGTGTTCTGATACTACTCGCTCGCCGCTCCGGTCTGCGACCAGGCACTTGAGTAGAGCCTTGGTGTGGTTCAGGCGGGAGAGGCGTATCTCGCCGAATCCTTCGTCTGCCTGAACGCCAAAACGGAGCCCGATGGCAGCATCCTCCGACTTCGGTTTTGGCAGCACCGAGACGCTCAACCGGTAGTCGCGCCAGCCCATGTCGGGGAGCACGAGAAGAGCCATCTCACTGGAAGTACCGATCAGAACATTGTCCTCAGCATCCTGTCGATATGCTGGGTGTTCGACCCACCACCGGCCCCGTGCCGGTGCCCACTGCCCGAAGTTTCCCTGGTCGCAGCCGTTGAAATTATCGCTGAACAGAACTGACACCATCGCCACCTCGACACCTAGAGGGCTCGCAAGCGGATCATTCGTGAGGAACAGCTTCATGATGCCGATATTCGGACTGTGATTCGACAGACGTAGCCTGTGGGGACCTGCCTCCAAAGGCATCTCGAAGCCTCTGACCCAGTGCCACCTGCCATACACCGGATCGTTGCCCAGGATGCCTTTTCCCGAATCGTCCATTTGAACGTACACGGCGTTCGTACATGCATCATGCCAAAGGCAGTACGCCCAGATCGTATATGTCCCTTTCTCAGCCACGTGACACTCATACGTCGCACTGCCGCCACCTTCGTTCTTCCACCCCCGGCCGGCCTCGGCTGAAAGCCTCAGGCCGCGCTCGCCGTGTGGCCCAATCTCCATGACCTCGAACGGTGGTTCAATAGAAACCAGATCTGCAATATCTACCCATATTAAACTCTTGTTCGACGGTGACTGTCGAATCCCGGCGAACAAGCTGATGGCGACGAGTGCCCCCACGGCAACCAGGCAGATGAGCTTCCCAGCGATCCTCATTCGATTATCCTTGTTTCCGGGCGTCTGCTCGCGTCATCGGTTTCACAGCTCGGCAAGTCTCAGGTGTAACCAAAACATCATGACTTGTTGGCACAGGAAGAACGTACGTTGTCTCAAGGGCGAGCCACGGTGCCCCGCTCCACGGTACGACGAGCCTTAACCTCTCGACGTGGCTCACGATGGCTGACCCTCTTTGGAGTTGAGGCCGCGAGGAGTGTGGTATGCCAGTGCCAGGACAAGGACGAAGGCATTGATGACACCATTGTAGTTGACGGACGAAAAGGTGCCTGCAGCGCAGGCCGCGGCAAGCCAACGTTATCGTGGTGATGGCGGCCAGCGCGGTGGCGGGCGCAACGAGCCACGCCCAGTGGCTCTGCCCCGACGCCAGGTGAACGATCCCCACGATGCATAGGATCGCCGTGGCGGTGCCGTACTTGTATGGACTCTCGAAGAACCCCCACCCCTCGTGTCCGAACACCCACGATGCAGCCGAGGCGATCATGGCAATGCAGGCGGCGGCCAAGGCCGTCGTGCAGAGCCGATCGGCCCAGCCGTCCCGTCCACACGCCACGCCTTCATCACGGCACTGCGTCAGCAAGTCGCTTCCGGCCGGGCAGACAACAATTGGCTCGATGCGGCCGCGCAGGTGCCGCAGCAGAAGCGGCAGGCTGTGTTCGGCGCCAGCCATGCGGCCATCGGAACTAACATACAGGATCACCGTCCGATATCGGGAAGCTGCGACCGCACAGACTTGGCTTTTTCCGCCATCTTTGTCTTTGGATACCGCTCGACGATCATATCCAGTAGCCGGGAGGCGCCGGCATAATCTCCGTCGATAATCTGCTTGAGGGCGGTGGTGAAGTACAAATCGGCGCACAGCGGATGGTCGGGGTAATCTCGCAGCAGGCGATCCCGAATATCGTCAGCCGCCGCCTGCTTGTCCTGCGAGCGATTGGCGGCCCACGCGACATAGAGGATCTGCGGCCGGTAAGCCTCTATCGCTTCATCCTCCAGGTATGTCTTGGCCTCCCCAACCGCTTTGTCAAACATGCCCGCCTCGTACAGGTATACGAGGCGGGTTACCGCGGCCCGGCCACAGTCTTTGTGCCGGGGATAGGCGGTCGTTACCAGCTTCATCTCATCGGCGGCCAGTTGGAGGTGACCGTAGGTCTTGAAGGCCTCGGCCAGCCGGAATCGTGCCTTGATGGCTTCGTCGATCATGCCCTCTGAGTCCCCCAGCGTCACCGCCGCCTTGAGGATCGTTACGCCCTTGGCCAGGTCCCTCGACCCAAAACACGCATTTGCACTCCTGTGCAGGTAGGCCAGGTAGTTCTCCAGTCTCGGCGTCGCCTCTTGTTCCAGGGAGATCTGGTAGACCCATAGGTGGTAGGCGGCCTTGGGACGACCCGAGCACAGGCAGACATACTCGGCCGCCCTCAGCGATTGCGTCTCCCTCATCCACTCGGGCATGTCGCTCACAAGTCTCTCATTCCAGGATGCGTCCTCGTAGCGAAGCAGCGGCATGAGCGTAGCCCATTCCGCCCCCGCGGTGCCCGCCTCGCCAAGGGCATCGAGTTCCTGGCCGCGAAGAAAGATGAACTCCTGGGCCGCCGACATCACCACGTCGATGTACTGGCGCACCGCCCGGGCCTCCGGCGTATCAGCCGACGCCGCCGCAACGGCATTGGCCACACGATCGTGGTTCTTGAGATAGACATCGCGAACCTGTTCGGCGCTGCCGGCGGTCACAGTCGTGGGCGGCTTCTCGGTCGACGCGCCCACGGCATCACCGAGCATGCCGCTAATGGCCGTGGATCGCGCGCGGTCAAGACGGTCGGTTACCTCGGCGACGATGGCGTCTACATCCTTGACGACATTCTTGGCGGCCTCTATCAGCGGAGCGTTGGCCGCGTCCGCGGAGATGCTCGCGAGTTCCGTTTCCAGTTCGCCCAGCTCCTTCTGGCGGAAGGAGACAAAGTCTTCTCTCGCGGGCTCACCACCAGAGGCGTTCATCACCCCGGCGATCGCGATCCACGCGCCAAGCATAACGCCTGATACGCCGAATCCTGCTCTTGTCTTGGTCATCGCGTGATCTCCGTGTCGGCCGGCCGCGTGGCCGCCGGCTTTGTCGTCGGCTGAGTCGCGACGGCGAACCGGGCCTCGCCGCTCAACGCGAAAATCATCATCTCGCCGCCCGTCTTGAAGCTGAACGGGACCGTTGTCTTGCCCTCCTCTGACGTCACCCGGAGCGTGTTTCCACCCAGCAACGTCCGGCCGCGCTGAACCTTCAGCCCCTCGGGCAACGCCAACGTCACGGAACCCTCGCAAAGGGGCTTATCGAACGGAGCGGAGACGGTCTTGCCGTCGGCGTCGAGCTTCATGTAAACAGGGTTGAGAAGAAATACGAAAAGATACTCATCGCAGGCGAGACACGAGATGGGTTGATCCTCGGCGGCCTTGGCCCAATTCACCGGCTGCGCCTGCGCCATGAAGCGGCCGTACTTCTTGACTCGCTCCTCGATCTGCTTGAGATCGTCGCCCAGGGTTGTTTTGCTGTAGGGCACCGGCCACAAGACGCCACGATAACCGCACCCGGCGACGGCGATGAACTGCCACTGTACCTCCTCTACCATGGCTGGCCTGCTTGATCCCACGCCGAAGTTGGCGACCAATATGGCGACGATTGGAGTGGTTCCGACCAGCTTGCGCATCTGGCGCACGGGGTTGACGAAGGGATTGTCGAATTCGCCCCAGAGCAGCTCGCCTTCGACCGGTTTCTCGGCACGGGGACGCAGAAAGACGTAGTAGCTGAAGACATCAGCGTATGGGGCGAAGTCCCTGGCGGCCCGCTGCCGCTCCTCCATCCCTCCGAAGCAACAGGAGACATGGATCCTCTGGCCAGGCCCTGACTCCGCCCGCGCGGCCTTGAACGCCTCGAAGGTCATGTGCAGGCTTTCGTACCTCGTCCAGCCCGAGAGGTAGGCGTTGATCTCGGCATTGGGCATGGCCAGGAATGATTCCAGCTCCGGCGGGGGAGGCCCGGTCGTCGTTCCCTGACCGAGCGACGTCGGCGCGCACAGGCCACACAGAGCGATCCCTGCGAAGAACCATCGGGAGACTGGCATTGTCATGGGCTCATCCCCTTTCGCCTCGCAAGCCGCTGGGACTGGGCGCTGAGCCATTGCCGCCACTGGGGCCGCTGTTCGGTCAGAAGTGATCGGTCTATCAGATCCGTGGGCCCGGCGCGGCAATACGAGAGCGACTCAGTCTGGCGGGTCTGGCGGGCGGCCAACTCCGCGTTCAGTGCTTGCCTCGCCTCAATGCGGCTGTCCCGATGGCATGCCGCCTGATGGCATGCCGGCAGAAGGCCGGCGCAGGCCGCCAACGCCAGGATCACAGCAGCAATGCACGCGCCGCCGGGGGGCTTCATAACGGGGTTTCCATCACATGCGCGATGCGGGAGTTCTTGCACGAGGTCATCGGGAAGTGTGGGCAGGGCGCTGTGCTCATGCGTTGCGCCGGCGCACGTCGGCCACGTCCACCTCGACGGACACCGACCGGGCAAACAGCGAGATCGAGACGACGAGCCGATGTCTCCTGGGCTCGCGGATCAGGATGCCCGTCGCCCCCGCC
>Ga0180432_10004706_pt1 | contig 18532 bp, 20 predicted proteins | sample SS_ome_10_FD_132414 | JGI IMG/M metagenome (GOLD analysis project Ga0180432, IMG submission 132414) | Hypersaline lake sediment archaeal communities from the Salton Sea, California, USA - SS_1_MS_2 metaG | ecosystem: Environmental > Aquatic > Non-marine Saline and Alkaline > Hypersaline >...
AGGATATAGGCGGCGTCGCCGACCTTATCGAGCCATACCGAACCTTCCGGGACGCGGCTGTCGCTTACGGTGGGAGCTCGGCCCGCATAAACTAAGACCACTCCTAGTTTTTCAGGGAGAAAGTTGTCGTTGAGCAGTCTATGGGACATTATACCCCCTTAAGCATTGGTTTTCGTAAAGTGGTAGCTGTAAGAGCATACCCAGTTAACGGTATAACCGGTAAAGCCTTGGCCTGTTATTAAAACATCGTTTCCAGACACTGATGGGCCGGCAATAATAAAAGCAGTCGGAAAGTCCGACAATTGACTTATTAAAGGGTCCGATATCTCTATAGCTCCTCCAGCTACTCTTCTTGCTCCGTAATAGATATCTGCGACCAAGCCGTAAGCATAGGTGCTGTCGAAGCCTGTGACGCTTACTCTAACAGCGACCATGGTATTTGTCGGCAAAGATATCGTAGCTAAAGTAGCGCTTGTAAGGCCTACTGTCTGGCCCGACCCCTGAGCAAAGACCCATTCGGAGTCGGAATAGCCAGCAGCGATGCCCGCTACTTCCATCGAGAGCATGCCCGAGAGGTTGTCGCTATCGTCGATAATGACGCCGCTATTTTGAAGCGTAGAGCCTCCAACGCCGTTAGCTCTTAATACGGCGTTATCGGTAGCGCCGGTAGAGCCTCCGATGGTGCCGGAGCCTATAAGGTCTGTCCATACGCCGCCGATATAGGCTTCAACTGTAGGCGTGTCCGTCTCATAACGTATCATACCATTGACGGGAGCGCCGGGGCGTTCTAACTGCGTGCCTACATTTAAAGTTAGGGCCCCCGTGCTTTCGAGGGTGATATTTTGCGAAGAGTCCGCCGTGAGAACATCGCTTCCACCGGATTCTAGGACGATGCTATCATCGGCAGACTCTTTAAATCCTGAGTCCCCGTCTCCGAAGTAATAACCGCCGTTGGCACCTACAGGGGTGTTAAAACGGCCGTTATCATCTAAAGTAGCACCAGAGCCCGCTTGAATAGCGTCATTACCAGTACCATCGGTACGGACTATGGCATTATCGGTAGCGCCGAGGGTGAACTCGAGGTTTATTGCGTTATTCTTAGCCATGGTGCTCCTCTAAAGTTTAGGTCAGGTCAGGGTTGCCGATTACATTGATAATCTGGAAATCGGTGTCAGTAGCTACGCATACGAAGAAGATACTGTCTCTCGTGTGGGTACTGTCGACGGTTCCGCCAGCGCCAGTAGTAGTAGAGGTATTGCCTAGGTGGACGGTCTGGCCAGCGTTTTGCGCTAGCTGCCAAGAGCCTTGGATACCTGTAATAGCAAAAGTATCTCCTACAGTGGCTGTAGCTGGCAGAGTGATGACGACAGTGCCAGCGTTATTGGTGATAACACCTTCGCCAGCTGCCAAAGCTCTTGCCAAAGTGGCTTCAACAACCCAGTTAAGAGCATCGATGCTTGCCCACTTCAAACCTGAAGCTTCACCGGAGTCGGCTTGTAGGAATGTTCCGTCAGCGCCGACAGTAAGGATTTCAGGGGTATTGGCCGCAGAAGCGGAAATAATGTCGCCTTTAGCTACTAGGTCGTGGTAAGCTAAGATAGTAGTAGCAGCGTAGTTAGGGATAGTAAGGTTGGTAGCTTGCTGAGATGTCAGTGTCAAGTCACCGCCAGCTGTCACGGTAAGCACTCTAGCGGTTGTACCACCACCTAGCTGAAAACCGTCGGCATTAGCTCTTACATCTAAATTAATTGCAGTGTTTCTAGCCATTTTATTGTCCTCTCTTTGGCTTAAACTAAGTTAAAATTCCCAATGGCATTTATAACCTGCCAGGATAAGTTTGCTACAGTGCATACCAGAGTTACGCAGTCGCCTTGAAGATAACAAGACATCTGCCCGGCAGGCCCTACAGTGGAAGTTTCTACGCCGTACCTCATCTGCTGGCCAGCGCCTTGCAGGATGTCAAAGTTTCCAGTGCCTATATTAAGAAGCCAGATGAAATCTCCGACCGCTGAAGCAGCAGGAAGGGCAAGGTCGACATTGCCAGCGGTGTTAACAACGGCGATATCGTTAGAGACCAGAGTGTCGTTAGCTACTATAGTCCTGGGATTTACATAGATAAGGCCCGACTTGTTCTGAAGCTTCAACGGCGTTACAGCTCTTAAGTCGTCTATGCCGGCATCCGTTTCCGCTTGAGTCGCTAGCTCTAAGATACCTTTGACAGTCTCCGAAGCGTCGGGGACAGCTCCTCCGGCTCCTATAGCTTGCCAGGTGGCTACTCCAGCCGTGACATCGACAAGGACATAGGCTGTATCAGCAACCGTGTCCACGGCTATCTGGCCTACGGAATAAGTGTTATCGCCAGGCCCGGGAGCAACTGCCAGAGTGACCGTATTGTTGAGCGACCCTTGGGGATAAACGCTAAGCTTGCCTGATAAAACATCTATTGCATATGTGCTCATAAAAACCTCAAGAGTACGCTAGCGCAGCGCGGTTATCCCAGATATTATCATATTCATTGTTGCCATCCGCCCATTCTACGACGCTGTCAGCGCCTACGATAGTGACGCGTTTTACTTGCCAGCGAGCTACGGAGGTTGCAGTGCCGCACTTGGCTTTGCCGACATAAGTAACGCCGCCTCCAGCATCGTCTATAACTAAAGCTTGTTCGTCATAATAGCCGGGGATAGCTACGCCCTGGGGGTCTTTCTTGAGTATTGGTCTGAAATTAGCCATGACATCCTCGTGTAAAGGAAAAAGTTATCTTTACAAGATTTCTAACAGATAAGAACTTTTATAAAAACAAATAAAAACCATGATAGGAAAAAAGCGGTCAGAAAAAGACTTAAGACGCTTAAGATTAGATGTATATATCCCAACTTACCATTTCGCGACATAAGTTTTTTTGATCTAAAACGTCTCACCTTCTTGCTGACCGCCTTTTTTCTAAAAAACTTCTTCAGCTCCTGGTTCTTTGATCTGAGAGCCAGAGGCTTTTGTTATTTGATCAGCTTGGTTTATTAAGCTGATAGCTAAAGCTTTATAAAGTCTTTGTTTAGCTAGAGTAGGAGCTCCCTTAGACACTTGAGCCATTTTTATAAGCGTTTCTGTAAAAGTTTTATCATAAAGCATGTTAGCTAAAACCCTAGGAGCTGCCACCTCCACGCCTACTTTTGCTAAAGCTGCAGGATTTAAAGTTGCTATGCCCTCTAAAGTAGAAGACACAATTAAACCTCCCCATCCTAAGTCGGCTATGGTAGCGCCAGTTCTCGAAGGATTCATAAATTTTCTAAAACCTTCATTTATAGCCCCGGAAAGTTTTCCTAATTCTTGTACGGATTTATACTTTTCAGGTCCTAAAAGCTGTTTATATATTTCTTGTTTAGCAGGATCTTTAATTGCTGATGTTATTTTTTGAAACTTTGCCCCTCCAGTAGTGGCATCAATTAGATTTTTGCGAAACAAATCTTCTAATTTTGCCTCGGCAAACTTTTTATAAACCGCTTCTCCTTCGGGGTGATATTTCAAAACTTCTCTTAAATCTTTTAACCCTTCTACGGAGTTTGTTTGTCTAAAAAGAGCTTCGGCGTCATTAGAACGAAGAGCAGAAGCAATTTTATTCTGCTTGGGATTGAAAGCTGTCTTATATTCTGAATAATATTTGTTAGCTTTGTTAAATGCTTCTTTCCACTCAGGGCTTGTCGCTTGACCGAATTCAGATAAAGTTTCATTAATACTATTATAAAGTTTAGAAAGCTCGGCTTTTGCCGTAGGTTCCCCGACAGATTCAATAGCTTGGCCAAGAAGTGTTTTTGTGTTCCTAAGAGAATCTACCGTCACCGGGCCTTTTTCTAAGCTCTTCATAACGCCTTGGGCCTTTTTAAACGCTTCTTTGCCCCCTGAGGTCAAGAGTTCCTCTTCAATGCCTCGATATTTACTAATTATGCCTTCCGCCGCTGACCTGGTTTTTGTCAGATTCTCTATAGCTGAATTTCCTGGAAGTAATTTATCAGCGGCTTGATATAATTCACCGGCTTGACCTTTAGCAGAAGAAACGGCCTCTTCCAAAGCTCCAGAAAGATATGTTGATGCTTCATTTCTAAGCATTGGAATTGATTCCTCAGCAACACGCGTGGCATTTTCTAAATTTTGAATAAAACTTTCGCTTATTCTTTTAAATGCTTCTTGAGGTGCTTTTCCAGCTAAAGCGGACTCATTAACTCGGGCTTCAAGAAATCTTAAGGTAGGATTGTCGGTCAAAACACCAGCAGGAAGGTCCATATTATATTTTTTAGCAAGCTCGACAACTTCTGTTTTAACTTGATTTGGAGTTACTTTGATCTTAGGTATTTTTTGATACGTCGCTGCTGGAAGCTCTTTAAATACTTGGCCAGCTTCACCGGTTAACACTCTTCCAGCAGTTCTTCCTACTCCGGAAACAGCTCCAGGAACTCTATGACCTAATACTCCTCCTAAAAGACTAGCTCCAAGCTGGGTTCCTACTCCTCCTCCCAGTTCTTTGGCCGCTTCGCCCGCAGCTCCGGCAGCTGCCATAGAAGTAATGCCCTTAGCTGTCGTTCCGCCAGGAAACACAAGACCTCCGCCAACGAATTCTCCGGCCTTCTGAGCTATGCGCGCGCCGGTTGTCCCAGGCTCATAGCCGGTAAGCTCCTTGATTCCTTCTTCAGCCTCAGCTGAGGTAGGTCCTGCAGCTGCTCCGAAAAAAGAGGTAAGCCAAGGCTTGTCCGATATTTGCTCTTCAAGGCTTTGTGATAGTTCTCTTACTTTCTTAGCGCCTTTCTCCGAGAAAAGTCCTACGCCCTTCTCAACGCCAAGCTCTGTAAGCTGGCGGACATCTCCTCCTAAGCCAGCAAATCCGGAAGCAACGCCGGAAGCAGCGCCTTTTGTCCAGTCCCATGCGGTGCCAAAGAAGCCTTTATCTTCTTTAGGCTTTTCCTCGGGAGCAAAGCTTGCCGTCTCGGGTTCTACGAAGCCGGCATCGGAAGAAGCTGCTGAATAAGCGGAATAGCCAGGCAGAGGAGTAAACATCTGGGCCATCCTATCCTCTGGGCTTCCTCCTGTAGGAGCTTCGGGGGCTGCTCTTCCTCCTAAAGGAGTGAACAGCTCTTTTAATCTTTCTTCTGGAGAGGTCATTGTATAATTTCTCCTCCGAGTTTTTTATACTCTTCAGCGTTTTCAGCGCTCACATAGCCTACTTCTCCTGTGGGAGACCTTACGAGGACGGAGCCTTCGGGAACTTCGCTTGTGCTGTAAGGCATAGGAGCATCGGAAGGCTTCTTACCGGCTGCTATGGCATTGAGGTTGGAAGCTAAGAACTGCGCTTCCTGCTGGCCTAATTTGTTGACCTGCTCATTATAAAGCCTGTTGAAGCTTGGCAGGACATAGCCATAGCGGTTTATCTGCTCTTCATACATGCTTTGCGCTAGGTTGGCCTCATTGAGCTTTTGTCTGTTGATGGACTTTAGCATCTCGATAGCAGCTAGGTTAGCGCCTTTCTTTAAGCCAATTTCCGGCAGGGCATCGGCAATTCTTTTTTCAAGATATTGATTTAAGCCCTTAGCGGAAACACCTTTAAGAGATTCGACAAGCTGCTCTTTCATGGCAGTCTTAAAAGCCTTGCTCTCGGGGCCTTCAATGCCTGGCAGAAGCTTCTTAACAGAAGGGAAGACTTCGCCCCAGTAAGCACCGCTGTAAGGGTCTAACTTGCCGGATTCTACGGACTTAGCGGCGACATCGAGTAAGATGTTGCTTTGTGTAGCAGCCGAAGCTTTCTCGCTTGCTCCTTCTAAGATAGGCTCTGCAAACTTAAAGCTTTTCTCCCTTACCTGCTCTAGCTTCTTAGCTGATAAATCCCTCTGGCTTTGCAATATCTCGGCAAGCTTTGGGTTTGTGACGGCTAAAGCCGCTATCTGAGCATCAGAAAGCTGCACCTGGCCTTGAGCGCCAAAGCCGCCTCCGCCCTCGCCTCCCATGCCTCCGCCTCCTAGCATGTTCATAAGCTGCTGCTGCTGGGCTTGCTGGGATGAAAACTGTAGGCCTTGTAAAAATGTTTTAGCATCAACGCCTTCTGGCACTTGGAAAGGTAAGTTTAGTTGGTTGATGGCAGCTTCGGCTTCTTCAGGAGTGCCGGATAAGACGGTATTTAGGATATCAGGCGATAAGTCGCCCATAGCCTGGGGCATGGAAGCTCCTGCTTGAAGACCCGCTTGCAAGCCTGCGCTTTGGGATTGCTGCTGTTGCTGAAGCATCTGTTGTTGAGCTAGAGCTTGCTGGCGTTGCATATAAGCCTGATTGTAAGCTTGGCCTGCTGATTGAATAGCGTTGCCTAGCGGGCTTTCTTCTCTTGGTAAAATTATTGCTGACATTTTTTACCTCTATTGTGTGTTGCCGTATAATCTTGCCATCATTTGCAACAAGGGCGATGTAGCAAGCCCTGGAGCTAGGGAAGAGCCGAACGCTTGGGGGTTTATTTGAGGAAAGCCGGAAGAAAGCCCCTCCATCATATTTTGCAGCCCTTCTAAAGTATAAGTAGGCGTTTGAGGTGTTGGGGTTATATCCGTCCCGGCGCCTGCTGTTGTTTCGGCTGATGGCTTTTGAGCGCGTCCTAGGCCTAATAGGTTGCTAAGAGTTCCTCCTCCTCCGAAGTAAGAGCCTAAACCTCCGCCTATAGCTCCTAGCGCTGAGCCTAATATACCCTGTTTTCCTTGTGAGATTATAGGCGTCTGGCTTTGGGCCATAGCAGGGTTTAGCATGGCCATAGCTTGGCTAAAAGGCATCGAAGAGACCTGGGCTAGAGCAGGAGCTGCTGCAAGCTGGCGTTGTTTAGCAGCGTCGAGAAGGCCTGCTAGCTGAGAGCTTAGCTGGGTTCCTAGGTTTTCTCCCGCCTGGGCTAGCGACTGGTTTAAAGCTGAAGAGCGCGTAGCTCCTACATTGGCGTATTTTTGCTGGATAGCTGGGATGATATCCTGTGTAAACGTCTGCATGGCAGGGTTTACAAACTGCTGCTGGTATTGCTCTTTTATCTCCTCGGGCCTGTAGCCAGCAAGGCTCATAAGCGACTTTTGCGCCGTCTGGTAGCCTGGCATCTTGGTAATATCAGAGCTTGCCAGCATAGGGCCCGCCTGGGCTACAATCTGGTTTAGTAAGTCTAGCTGCTGGCGATTATAAGGGGAAGTATAACCCTTTACTTCGCCTCCGGGGGTGCCAAAGATGGTTGATTTAAGCGATTTACCCATTGTCTTCCTCTAAATTGTATTCTAACATCGTAACTTTCGTAGGCTTGAAGCCGTATTTTTGATAAGCTTTGGCATTTTTGGTAAACCATATAATCTTATCAAGATTGTTATCTTTTAATACTTGTATCAAATGTTTCTTTAATTTGGCTATAGCTTCTCCGCTATGCCAGTAATTTTTATCGACGGAGTAGTGGTTGACGACGAGGTCCCTTGTCAATGTGTCGATTATAGCCCATACAAAGCCTTTGACTTGTCTTTTGTCATTGATCATAACCCAGAGGTGGTTATTGGGATTGGGCAAAAAGAGGCCGTCGTGGATTACCGTAGCGTTGGCTTTCTGCCAGGCGTAGAAATCTTCTATCTCAAAATCCCTTTCCTTAAGCTGCTCGATAAGATAAGTAGGTATGTGGTCTGGGTCTATGACTCTTAAGAATTTTAAGTCGTTGATGTCGTTATTACTCATAATTAACTCGTTATGTAACTTATATATCCTGCCAATATCCCCGAGTTTGGCATAACTATATCCGAAGCCGTGACACCGTCCAAGCAAGCTTTAACTTTGGCGATATTAAGGTTTGTACGCTGTGCAGAGAAAGACAAATAGTTGCCTGTTCCCGTCCATACGAACCCAGAGCCGTAAGCATGGCCTACGAAGCCTGGGCCGTCATTGCCTCCGACAAAATCGCCCATATCGATGCTTGGGAAAGGCAAGTTGATACAGAGGAAATTTCCAGGCCCTGAGATGGAAAAAGCCGTCCATTTAAGGGAAAACCAGTAGTGGACATGCTGGCCGTATCTAATAATTCTTCCCACCTGGTAGTCGTAAGTGCCAACGCCTCCAAGGGGATTGCCTATAATCTTAACATCGGCAGAGCCTAAGGTCTGTATGACGGAATCTCCATAGAGGATAGAGCTTGTAGAAGTCTGCATAAGCCTATAGAGGCGATCTAAGTCTTTTCTTACATCGCCTGTCTGGTAGAAGTCGGTAGGAAGCGTTCCTGGGCTTGTCATAACGAAGATCCTTTTATGGGCTTCATCCAGAGGGCCATGCCATGGATAATAACCGGCTGGTTAGCTGCGGTATGATAGATTTTAAGCTTATGAAAGTCTCCCGTTATGCCGGCATAGACTCTTTTCCATACTTTCCCGCCCGTGAGAGCGTCGTTGGAGACAACCCCTCCGCTGACGTAAGCCGTATAGCCTGTAGCGTCTACGCCGTCGAGGGTTATATTGTTATCGTCGACGACAGTTACCGTAAAGTTATTGTTGTTAAGTTCTGTCGTCCCCACAATATCGTAGATATATATTGAATCTCCAGTATCTAAGCCGTGGTTATTTACCTCCACTTGGCAGGGATTTGTTAAAGAAACGTTGGAAATATCCTCTAAAATAGCTGTATTGGGAAGAAAATTAGTGCTTTTAGTTAAAACAGGCGCTATCTCATCGTTAACATAGAAGTCGACATTAAGAGAAGTGTGAGCATCGATGTTCACAAGGATATCGACATAGCCAAAGTATGCTCTAAGCCCTTGCTGTAAGAAGGGATTGAATTCTTTAGTCTCTATGACAAAGTTGATGGGGTCGCCTTCATCCGAGGCGGTAAAATCGAGGTGGTAAAGCTTGCCGTCGACGGTTCCCCCCAGCATGATACGCGAGTCGGGGCCTCTGAAAGCATCAATCCAGGTCTCAGAGCCTAAGTCTATCCATTTATAGTCGGGAAGTGATGCTCCAAAGTCGTCCCAAGCAACTTCTATTTCCGTCTCATAGCCTCCGAGGCAGGTAAGGGGAATGTCGCCTTTGCCCCAGGAGTTAAGGAGGTTGCTTAAGAAAAGAAGAGAATCATTATCGCCTGTCGAAGAAGAGCTTGGGTACGTCCACCAGGTTTCTTCTTCTAAGATATACCTATGGCCGAAGATCCTATCGATATAAGCCTGGTTGATCTTATCGGAGGTGAAAAAAGGTATCTTCTCACTGAAGAGGTTTACTTCGGAGCCGTTGGAAGCTATAACGCCCGTCTCTCCTATGCTCACTAGAAAAGAATCATATTCGACGACGCTATAGGGGGCGTTGCTCTCGCGTCCATCGTTAATCTTCTGCCAGTAGAAAGGAAGTGTTGAGCTCGAGCTTCGTAGGAGAAGCCAGGTGCTTTTCTCAAAGAAAACTATGAGGTTGTCTCTTAGAAACCCAGCGCCCTTAATAAAATCTCCTGAAGCAGCGTCAGTATATCCACCAGCGCCGGCAATATCATCCCGCCAAGAGGTAGGATCATCAACGGCAGACCAACGGGCTCGTTGTCCAAATCGTCCTCCTGTCTCTGTCGTGTCTAAAAGGACCAGCCTACTACCATAATAAAATACCCATCCCGCCGTAGAAACAGTACTGCCAACGCCGTCAATTGTAACCGTCTGGACGGTAACATTAGTTCCATTATAGTATTGCAAAGGAGAAGCATTGTTAATAAAGAAGAGGTGATTATTAGGATTAACAGGAAAAAGAGCAGAGTTATAATAAGAATAATCTGTTGCACTTAACGATGCTCCGGCAATAGCGTTAAAAGTAGGAGTAGTATAATCATAAGACCATATGTTGTTTTCTTGGATAACAATAAGCTCTTTTTCGTTGGTATTGTCGATATATTGGAAGATTGCTAGGACGCTGTCGCCATTGCCAAAGTCCCAGAATTCGGTATAACCCCTTCTTTTTTCTATTTTTCCTTGCCTTATGATAAAATTATTGCCGTCAGTGACGGCATCATTGGGGCTAAGCCAGGCGTCATAGCGTGTGTTTAGGCCGCTATCAAGAGGAGCTATCAGGAAGGGTTGGTATGTCATCTTTTAGTAACCCTGATTTTTTCAGTTCTATAACATCTTTAGTTTCTAAATACTCTTTAGCTATTATCCTCAAGCCCTGTGATAGGTTATGAAGCTGTCCGCATAGCTCGGCCTGCTGGCGTTGCATGCCAAATATCTTATTGTAAAGGTCTTGCAGCATAAGAAGAGTTCTTATAGGCGCGCAGTCTTTAATAAGTACCGGTTTTTCCTCTTCGTCCGATGTCCACCAATTCTCTATATAGTTAGGGCATTTGCCTTTGTCTTTAAGCTTTTTTAAAGGACATTCTTTACAATTGGCGGTATCTTCCATAATTAGCTCTTGGTTATTAATATTCCAACACGTGCTAAAGGCCTATAAGTGCTTCCATGGTTGTGGGCAGAGCCTCCGCCTGTAGCATTCGTAGAAGCTAAGTTTGTATCGCCTGTTGCTATACCAAATCCGATTGAACCAAAATTATTTATACTAAAAGAAGGCGAATACGTGTGACTGTGGGAGGGCATCTCGGCTATTGTAAGCGTATGGCTCGGCTGCGTCCACGTTCCGGCAGATGTGCCGCCAGTGGTATAGGTAGAGCCGCCTTTGATAGCTAAGAGCGTGTCGCCTACAGAGCCTACTATCGACCAGAGGCTTGCCGTCTCTCCGCTTATGGAGTTTGCATAAATGTAAATTGTCTGGGAGCCTAGGCCTAATTTAAGAGAAGCTCCTAAGGCAGATTCTAGAGCGCTCCAGTTAGTTCTTATATAGCCGGGGCTAAGCCTTAGCTCGTCGGTATCGGCTGGTTTTGTAGCATCATACGTCATCTAAAACCTCGGGGCTGCTCTTTCTGAATTAGTTGCTTCTATAGTCCGTCTCATGACAAGTTTTTGTCTCTCACGGTAGAAAGGCTCTATCTCGACAAGCCTTTCCGTCTCTCCATTGTCTAAAAAGATCTGCCGTGCCGCGCCTATAGCTATTAAGGGTCCCCATTCTTCTAAGATAGGAGTCGAACTAGAAGAACTAAGCAAGGTAGGGGTTTTATAAGCTATAAGCCTTACTTGGTAAGCAGAGTCCGGCACAGGGTAAAAGGAGATGGTCTCATTAAAGACCAGTGCATCGGTAGGCCTACCTAAAGTATAAGGAGCGTAGGAAGCCGTAATAGTTTGGCCGTCGGCCGGAGCAGTATTAAAAGTCACCGAATACGCTCCGGAAGAGTAATCGATCGTTCCGGTCCCTCCTAAAGAGCCTGTTAGTGTTCCAGACCCGGAGGAATCGCTGAAGACCTCCGTATCGTCGGTTACAGCTATAAGGCCCGATGCAAGCGGGAAGGAGGAAAGAGTTCCGGAAAAAGCGACCGTGACGGCGTCGCCGACACCTAACTTCTCTCTGTTAAAATAAGACGGCACAGCAGATAAAAAGAAATTAACATCTTGATAATAGTTTATTTCCAGGCCTTCGATATAAATGTTGGGTTGGACATTTACATAGCCTGTAATATCGTATTCTTTAACTTCAGGAGTAGTTATAAAATCATAATAATCTCTAATCTTGTCGGTCTTAAGCTCGGCAGGGAAGTCATAAACGTAGTAATCATTTATATAATCATCGAGCTCGGCATTGGTAAGCTGCTGAGTGCTCTTCCTTCCCGTTATATTCCTTACTTTCCTTCGTATGTCTGCAAGTTCCCATCCCATTATCTGCTCCTAAGCGTAAACCTCGGGATAAATCCTTTGGGTGTCTTCACCATCTTACCTTGGCCATCGGGAGCATACGTATAGATAGGTGTTCCACAGGATTCTAAATGTTTAACAACTTTTTTTGGCAAATCATATATTCCGCCATGAAAAAGGTGGTACTTCTGAGGGTTTCTAGTGCTTCCATAGACAAATTTCAATGCCAGGCCGGGAGTTTCAATATTTATAAACTCTACCCTCTCAGTATCTTTAATCCAGTCGTCGTTTTCTAGAGTATCTTGTTTCTTATCTGGAATAACTGATACTTTTTCTTCTGTATTATATTTTTGATCTACTTCTATTTTTTCCATAATAACTCCTATCTAATATTGCCCCGCCGAAACGGGGCATGGATCGTTAAGACGCATCTTGTAATACAGCTTTGTAATACCATACGTCATTGTTAGCGCCGACAACCGCGGTGCCGAGGGTCAAGCCCACGATGCCTACGTTCTCGGTTGGCGATGACTTCTTGTAAGCAATACCGCTAGAGCTATAGACACGGTAGTTGGTGGTATCTTCAACTAAAGTGATTGTAGTAGCGGTAGTGGAAGCCACGGTAAACTCGCCGTTAAGGGTTGTTTTCGTAGCATCGTAGGTTTCTGCTATCTGCCCAACGACCAAAATATCAGCGGCAACGATGCCTAAGTCTGATGGGTCAAAGTTAACAGTAAGCACACCTGGGTTTGCATTGGTAAAACCGGAGACGGTCAAGCCAAAGACAGCGCCTTGGTCTAGAGCGGTAAAACCGTTAGCGGCGGCGTAAATGCTTTCATCAGTAGCAGCGGCGTTGGTGTTGACAACTCCGAAGTATGATGCTGCGGGCATCGACTTGTTCCACCAAGCTCTCTTAAGCACACCGGGGTTTGCTGTAGAGTTATACTGTGTTAGGTTATGCATCTCAAAAGATACAACTTCCGAACCTAAGTCTAGGTTATAAGCGTTTCCATCGCTAGTAAAATATCCTTCAACAACAGCCATGATTAACCTCCATTAACTATGTCGTGCTTGTAAGTTAACCATAAACGCATCATTTAAGATACGTGCGACGTAGGGGGCTTTGTAGCCCACGGTGGCCCTTTGGTGCAATGGGTCGGAGCTTCCGGAAGAGCCTAAAGGCTCAACATAGAACTCGCCGCTTTCAGATTCTAAGCTTACAGCGCCATAGGCTTCACGGCCTACGATGAAGTTTCTATAGATATTGAAAGTGCCACTAGTGTCGACAGAAGCTATAGAGCTATAGAGCCAACGTACGTTGCCGGTAGAGCCCCACTCTTCGTTGAAGACGGAATTCTGGTTTGGATACTGCGAAGAGCTCAAGAAACCGGAGACTTGCTCGAGGTCATTAAGCAGATCAGTATGGATAAATCCCCAGAAAGAAGGCCTTACGGGCGATGTTCCAACGCCATCGTTAGCTCCGATAACTTCAGTTATCGGATCAGCGTCGTTTCCGAGAAGAGTTAGCACGGCACCGTCGATGTCTGCTTTGGTAAGCTCTGTAGGAGGTCCTGCAGTAGAGCCGCTAGAGCAGTTAAGGACGGAGCTTGTTGAACCTAGGACGTCTCTTGTAATCTCGTCTAGGGTCTCACCCATATTAATGGCTAGGATCCTAGAAGCTTCGTTTAATATCCTGTCTTCAACAGTAATTGTCAATTGGTCGGTCAAGATAACGAAGTTACCATACCAGTCTATTCTTGCTTTGATATCAGTCACAGAAAGTTGTGCTCCCGGAGGAGTTACGCCTTCGGTTAGAGCCACTGTCGCGGTTGCCAATCGGCTATTGCGACGGAAAATAATCGTGTCCCCGTGCTTGCGAGGGAGCGTACGACGTTGCGCAAATCTTTGGTGGATCAATGCGGGCTTGGCTGTCATCAGCAAAAGCCGGTCGTAGTACTCGCGCACAGCAGGAGGAACAACAGTTGTCGTTGTTAGATTTGCCATCTATTTTCTCCTAATATTGGCCAGTATTTTGTGCTACTAACTTGCGGAAGTCCTCGTTAGACATACTTTTATACTTGCCGACACCGGTCACAGGAGCATTGGTTCCAACAGCGCTAAGGCTTTGAGGCTTAGTGTAGTTGTCTAAAACTTTCTGGCTTTGGGGCGATAAGTTTTTCTTGGCCGTTTCTTTCATATAGGCCGATGAGCGTTTTGCCATCTTATACGCATACTTATATGGGTTAGCAGAGTTTTGTATCTCTGATTTTAGGTCGGGGTCTTCTTCGATGGCCAAAGGAAGGTATTTTTCGATAACTTCCTTATAATCAGGAGCGGCTGCCATCATCTGAAGTTCCGCCGTGCTCTGCTGCGTCTGCGCTACCACCTGCTGGTTGTACTTTTGCATCTGCTCAGCTAGTTTTTTAGCTTGGCCCACGGTTAAAAACTCATCATCTTGCATTCCAGAAAACTCGTCCTGCTGGGGTTTTTCACTTTGAGTATACTGATTTTTCAGCATCTCAAAGTGGTCGCTGTATGTCTGGACGTTTCTTCGCAAATTAACGTTTTCATCTTTCAGGTCTTTAAGCTCGCTGCGGATCTTCTCAAGCGCCTCAAGGGGTACCATCTTGGACTCTGTCCCGCTAGCTTCTTCAATCCCTGGCTGAGCGGCGGCCTCAGCTATTTCGCCCGCATTGATGTCTTCATCCATAAAATAATCCTTACTGATAGAGCAAAGCAGAGCCTACTTTAAACGACGATTCGTAAACATCGGGCACAAACTCCGCGTCTTGGTCGTAAACGCTTTGGTCGATAGGGGCATCGTGAGGGAAAACTTCCATCTTATAACGCCCTTTCTTATTGTCGACGTGTATTCTTATAGTGCCAAGCATCGCCGGGGGCTCTGCATTCATTTTCGCGAACACTTGCTTGAAAGTCTGAAAACTTCCAATAACTGTCTGGCCCTTGAGCGGCTTGGTATGGACGAGAAGCCAATACTGGTCTTCTCTCGAGTGCTTATCGAGCTCTTTTTGCAAAAGCTCCATAAACCCCTGGGCCATAGCATCACGGGTCTCGCCTAGTAACTGCATACTAATATTCCTTTTTCATCTCTTGTTTTGCCATGGGATGGTAGCCTTTGTCCGATAGCTTGCAGCGTTTGATCTTGCTAGCTTCGTCGCCGCCAACGGGCATATCTTGCTGTAGTTTCATCTTTATAGGCGCTCTGTCGTGCATAGCTGCCATCGATGTTTTCCTTTGTCCTTTGTTAAGCATTTCTATGCCTTTAGACTTCATAGGGAGTCTCCTTTGAGGGTGTGCCCTCCAATTGTTTTGCTAAGTTCATAAGCTTGATAATTCTATCTGTCTCCATCGACTCGAGTTCTTTAAGAGCTTTGGCCCTGTCCAGCTGGGCTTGTGCTTTATCCGTCTCAGCCCCCGACTGTCTTTCTTGGGCTAAGCCGAGGTTAGCTAAGGCCCTCGTCCTGCGCTCTTCGGCACTTGCCATATTAGACTCTGTGAGCGATGTTAAGTTTTGGTTGTTAAGCGCCCTATCTTCCATGATTATCTGCTCTTGCGCTTGAGCTTTTTCGCTTTCCGCCTCTTGGGAAGCTTGAATCTCTTGCATAAGGTCGGTCTTGCCTTGGATGGGAGCCGCTTTCGTGAGCAGGCCGGGAGGTATGTACTCGCCAACCTCTTTAAGCCTAAGGAGTTGTAAGAAGAACATCTGCCTTTGAGTGTCGGTAAGGACGCCTTCTTGGACTACGGAGTCGTATTTGCCAAAGTCTTCGCTGTAAAACTCTTGCGTAGGCTGCTCATTTAAGATCCTCTGGATTTTCTGAGGGCTCCAGCGCTGTATGAAGTTAAGAACTAAGCCGGAGAGAAGCTTTTGGGAGTATCTGAGCCTATCGAAGAGGTCTTGGAGCGTCACTAAGCCTGCGCCTTGGCGTAATTTAACGGTAATACCCGTATCTGTATCATCGGCAGCGCCTAGAAGCTCTTCGGTAACACCTGAGATGTCCATAATATCGCGGTCGTAGAGCTCCTGAAGCTGGAACATCGACGGCGGCACCTGAGCTGGCACTCTAGGCTGTATGTCTGCTAGGGAGTTTTCTTCTTTGACCCATGTGACCTTGCCTTGGCCGCTTTCGAAGAGGGAACGGGGGTTGACAACGGAGTTTTCTTTTGCGATAAAACCACTATTGATAGAGCTTTCGATGATATCGGTCATCTGCGAGCGTCTTCTGTTGCTCTCGATCTGCGGGTCTCTTAAGGCTCTGACGATACTTTGGTATTTAAGGGAATATTGGTTGGTCTCGGGCTCGAAGAGGGCTACGAAGGGCACAAAAGGATACTTGTTGATGCCAAGCGGGTTAGTATCCATAGAGATAACTTCTTTGCCTATGAGGATATAGCGCTCGACGACGGGCTTTTGGATAGGCCTTGCTTGGATTTGGGGGTTTTGCTGCATGATGAGGGCTAAAGCTTCGAAGTTAGCCTCCATCTCCGCCATCTGGCCCGTTGCGGGGTCTACGAGGAGGTAAGCATCTTGGTAGTTTTGCTTCCAATATTCGTCAACAGCGAGGATATCTTTGCCTAAAGTTTGTCTAACTTCTGGCATAAACTGGTATTTGTCGTCCCTTGCGCACTCTGGGAGGCTGTCGATAACTTCGGAATACATCGGCAAGAAGCTCTTAGCTTGCCTGCGAGACATGTATTTACGCCTCATGAGGTAGTTGCAGTCGGAAAGGTCTAGCTTTGTGAGAAATGGATCAAGCAGTAGAGAATTATAAGGAATACGAGCAAAAGCAATATCGCCGTCGAGAGGGTCATAGCGGTAGTCCATGTAAACTTCGATTAAATTAAGCCCTGTCTTAAGGGCTCCTGAGAAAGCATCGGATATCGTCTCATAGCCGTCTCTTTGCATCACGTAGAGCATAAGCTCTGTCATCTGGTCGGCCGTAGCTTGGTCGGAGTTTTCCACAGGCGTGACGACGGAAGAAAGCCTGTTCTTTCTCTGGTAGCCCGTTATCATGTTGACAACGCGCTTAATCTTGTTAAAAACGTACGCTGCGCGCCCTTGAAGCGCTAGCTCGTTTTTCTCCTGGTAAGTCCACTGGTCGCCTAGGTAGAAGTCTAGGTCTTTCTGAGCCTCGGCATAGAAGCCGTCTACGACTTGGTAAGCCTCGTTATAGGCTTCATCGTATTCGTTAGTTATGTTCTGTGGCTCGGAGTAGGTTGGTTGCTTTTGCTGGTCCTGCTGGTGAGTGTCATCTTCGACGACCCAAGATAATTTCTCGGTAAACTCAGGTGCTGCCATTATACGCCCCTGGTAAGTATAGATTTTAGTTATATATAACCAAATCTTTGCTTACAAAGTAAATAAAAATATCACTTGAGCTAATCTTTTTTACAAATGTTAAGTTATTTTTTGGAAAAAATTCGGAAACTGCAGCTTTTTGATGGTATGAAAAATGCCCTCCAATAACGGTCTGAGCGAGAAAACACTATAGAAAATGCCTGCGGTATTTGGCTTCTAGAGCATTGGCTTCGGCCTCGGACATCCTGGAGTCTGAAGAGGCCTTAAGGCTTGTGGCTAAGTATCTTAGAGCGTCACAGAAATGAGATGTCCAGTCGTGGACGGGATTGCTAGAATAAACATTCATCTTCTCGTTATATTGCTTGCGGTAGTTGTCTATGCACTTGATTAAGTGTTTGTTACGCTCTTCATCGATCCAAAGCCTGTGGAAGGTAGCCCTTACGGCCTCGATGCCATCAAGGATAGCTAGCTTGGGAAGGACTCTAAACTTAATGCCTAGCTTGGCTGCTGAGGCTCTGCGGGATAAGCCCCCAGCTCCTAGCTCTCGGACCTCTATGTCATGAGGGCCCCAGTGTGTGCCGTAGATATATTCCTTGTCCTGTAAGACCTTAGCATAGTGGTCTAAGCCCTCGCCATGGCTCTCGTAGCTGTCGATGATATGCACTTCGTTACCACAGACCTGGAAAAAGATTATAGCCGTGCTGTCGGAGACTCCTAGGTCCCAAGCAGTGTGCACGACAACGGAGGGGTCGTAAGGGACTTTGCCTATGCGGCTCTCGAGCCTTGCTTTTTGCATGTATTTGGAGTAGTAGCTTCCCTCGGCGCCTAGGAGGTAGGAGCAGTAGAACTCCTGCTGTATCATATCCTCGGACATGCCAGACTTGCGCTCTTCCTCTATATCGGCCTCTGTAAGCACGTGAGTATCTTCTATAGTGAGAGTCTCGGCAAACCACTTGTCGTTGTGCTTGGCCATGTTGTAGAGGTCGTAGGCCCAGTTCTGCCCTCGAGGAGTGAAGTTAAATATTGCCCAGCCGTCGTTCTCCGCGAGGATAGGACGGGTGTATTCCCAAGCCTGGGGATCTTGCAAAGAAAACTCGGAAAATACGCATCCTACGGGGTTTATTCCTACGTTGAGAATGCTATCAGTGCCCATTATTTGGATTATAGAGCCGTTGTTAAACTCAAGCTTCATCTCTACAGAGTTTTCGCCTTTAACCAAATGCTTAGGAGCGTAGTCTAAGAAGCGCTTGCCCTCTTTGGTAGCGCCATCCCAGAGGATACGGCGCCCTAGCCTGGAGGTGGGGAAATAATATATATAGGTGCCTACACGGTCGTGCAAAGCCTTGAATATCATAAGGTTCCAGCAGACTAATTCCTTGCCCGAACGCCTATGCCATACGACCACGGCTCTATCGTAGTCGTACATCATAGCGTCTATAAGCTTTCTCTGATAATGTCTGGGGATAAACGGCAGCGAGGCTTTA
>Ga0180432_10004708_pt1 | contig 18523 bp, 12 predicted proteins | sample SS_ome_10_FD_132414 | JGI IMG/M metagenome (GOLD analysis project Ga0180432, IMG submission 132414) | Hypersaline lake sediment archaeal communities from the Salton Sea, California, USA - SS_1_MS_2 metaG | ecosystem: Environmental > Aquatic > Non-marine Saline and Alkaline > Hypersaline >...
CCCTTCTGGCGTGTTATGCGCTGGCGACGTTCGGACTGCTTATGTACAGTCGTCAGGATTTCAGACGGCTGACTTGGCGTCGTTTCCTTCTATTTCTGGGCCTGCTATCGGTACCTTTCCTGGCTGTTTCTTGGGTAGTGCCTTTCTCAAGACCCAGCCTGTTGCCGCCTCCTAACGTTCCCGCTCAACCTGCAGAGCCGTTCGTGTCGCTGCTGGCGTTGCCGGTCCTCATCGCCGGAGCCTGGTTGGGGGCTGGCCCGGCACTTCTGGTAGGACTGGTCGGCGGGGTCTTTCGTGCCGGTATGACGACCAATGGCATCGCCGATCCCTTCCATTTTGCCGTCTTCGGTTTTCTGGTCGGCTTCTTTCTGCGGCAGGATTATCGAGGTCGCTTCCCCTTTGTTGTGCGCCAGCCTCTCATGGCGGCACCGCTGGCCTCTATCTTGGCGTCACCGTTCTTGCTGTTGTCCGTATTTTCCCACGCAGCAGATTCGGGGGTGGCTGGACTCGATTATGCCTGGACGTTGACCTTGGCTCACCTTGGACCCGAAGTGCTAGAGGGTCTGGGGGCTGGTCTGGTTATCCAGGTGGCCTATGTGCTGGATGCGCGCTTGCGACCCGTTCAGACTGCACGCCAGTCCCCACCGTACAGCCGTACGCTGAGTCGCCGGCTGCTTTTCCTGTTCGTGCCGCTGATACTGATAATGACGTTTGTGTTGGTCTACGCCGTGACGGCGACGACTCTGCAGGTGGCGACTTCGTATGCTGTGGATGAGATGGCGCGGGATGCTAACAGCGCCGCGGAGGATATCCCTTACTTTATTCATACGGGGCAGGGATTGCTGGCGGAGTTCGCGAATGACGAGACGCTGTGGCAAGCTGATCCCGGTATGTTGCAGTATCATCTGCTCAGCAATCTGCGGACTGTGGCTTTCTTCGATCAGTTGATCTTGTTTGGCGTGGACGAAGAGCGGCTGGCGATGTATCCTCTAGACCCGGTGGGTGATCCAGATTTGACTGAAGAGGAGGTGACTCTCTTAGAGCGTGTGCTTGAGAGCGGTGCGATGCAGATTAGCTCTGTGCATCGCTCCCGACGTGGCGAAGTCATTATGTCATTTCTGGCCCCGGTGGAGGATGAGACGACGGGTGAACGGTTCGGAGCGCTTCTGGGACGCACGCGCCTTGATGTCAATCCTGTGATGGACCGGGCATTGGCAAGTCTTCAGTGGACACGCGATCGTGGCGAAGGGTTTGTAGTGGACTCTGAGGGACACATTGTCGCTCACTCTGATCCTGGTATGCTTCTGGCGACTTGGAATGTAGAGAAGGGCCGTCCTCGTATCGCTACGGTGCTGCGAGGTTGGGCCTACGAGAGCCGTAATCCCAGGGATAACACACGTCAGTTGGTCTACTATCTGCCTGTGGAGGGGTATCCTTGGGCGGTTGTGATTCGCCTTCCCTATGAGGTCGTGCTGGAGCAGGCCACTCAGATTGCCACTCCTTTGCTATTTCTCCAGATTCTGTTGGGCGGGGGGTTGGTGATCGTCATTCCCTTGTTCACCAGGTGGTTGACCTTACCACTCACGCAGTTGGCTGCCGCAGCTGACCGTATCGCTGAAGGTGACCTGACGCAGCCGGTGCGGGTGCCAGGTGACGACGAGGTAGCTCGCGTAGGAGATGCTTTCGAGGGCATGCGCGTGCGGCTGAAAGGCCGTTTGGAAGACCTCTCTTTATTGCTTCGGATCAGCCAGGCGGTTTCGGCGACGTTGGAGTTGCCCAAGGGGATGCCGTTTCTCCTGGAGGGAGCGCTTAAGGCGACCCAGGCTCAAGTTTCTCGCATTGTTCTTCTTTCGGCTAGCGGTGACCCGCAGATGGTGATGGGGCGAGGGGAGTTGCGCGAGGGGTTGGGAGCACTGGATCGCGTTCTGGCCGCGAAAGCCAGGGATATGGAGTCTCCTCTGGTTGTGGAGAATCTGGCCCGGGCCAGTGCTTTAGCCGAGTCTGATGTATTAGGGGGACCGGTTAAGGCTGTCATCGCGATCCCTGTGCGTAGCAAAGATCAGGTGCCGGCTGTGATGTGGGTGGGATATAGTGCCGTTCGCCAATTTGAGGCTTCTGAGATTGATTTGCTGTCTACGTTGGCCAGTCAGACGGCCGTACTGGTTGAGAACGCTCGCTTGTTCCAGGCAGCAGAGGGTGGACGCCGGCGCTTGGCGGCGATTCTGGCCAGCACCACCGACGCTGTTCTGGTCACAGATCGTGATGATCGCATCCTGTTGGTCAATCCGGCTGCTGAACGGGCGTTTGATGTCGTGGCCGATGCAGTAGTTGGTCAGAGAGTGGACGAGGCTGGACTGGCGCCGGCGTTGGCCAAGGTTTTTGAAGAGCCTTTGTCACAAGGCGAAGATGTGACGGAAGAAGTCCCTCTGTCTGATGGTCGTACGTTGTATGCAAGCGTCTCGGTCATTTTGAGCGCAGATGGTGAACGGATTGGCCGGGTGGCTGTGATGCGCGACATCACCCACTTTAAGGAGCTGGATGAACTGAAGTCTGAGTTTGTAGCGACTGTCTCGCACGATCTGCGTGCCCCCTTGACCTTCATGCGTGGTTACACGACTATGCTTCCAATGGTAGGCGATCTGAGCGAGAAGCAGCGTGAGTACGTTGAGAAGATTCTGCACGGTGTTGGTCAGATGAGCGAGTTGATTGACGACTTGCTCGACCTGGGGCGCATTGAGGCTGGCGTGGGGTTGGAGCGCCAGTCCTGCCACCTAGGTGCGATCTTGGTGGAGGCGGTGGACGGGATGCGGGCTAGGGCGACTGGTAAGGGTCTCACGTTGCGGATGGAGCCAGCTGAGGGGATGGCGGTGGTGCCAGGTGACCCAGCTCTGCTGCGTCAGGCGGTCACCAACTTGGTGGAGAATGCGATTAAGTACACTCCCAGCGGCGGCACGGTGACCGTGGGGTTGTCCGTGCGCGACGAGCAGGCAGTGGTCCGTGTTTCTGACACCGGTATTGGTATCGCCCCTGACGATCAGGTGCGCTTGTTTGAGAAGTTCTATCGTGTCAAGCGGCGTGACACCGCAAATATACAGGGGACTGGGTTGGGGTTGGCGATTGTTAAGTCCATCGTTGAGCGGCACGGTGGAAGAGTATGGGTGGACAGCGAGCTGGACCGGGGAAGCACGTTTTACGTCGGTTTGCCACTGGGCGAGGCCGATGTGTCGGGGGAGGGTGGTTTACAATAGGCGTTTTTTTTGGTTTTTTGAAGGTGCAGTTTTCTCGATGAAGGCAAGTGCGTATGACGTTGGCTGCCAACTTCTTTGAGTAAAGCTCAGGTGAGGGAGCGAGGTGCCGGATGGCATTGCAGATTGGCATCGTAGGCTTGCCCAATGTGGGTAAGTCTACGTTGTTTAACGCGCTTACGCGAGCTGAGGCTGCGGTGGCTGCCTATCCTTTCACTACAATTGAGCCCAACCGCGGTGTGGTGCCAGTTCCTGACCCACGGTTGGAGATGCTGGCGGCGATGGTGGAGCCGGAGCGGGTGACTCCTGCGACGGTTGAGTTTGTGGATATCGCGGGCTTGGTTCGCGGCGCCCATCAGGGTGAGGGGTTGGGCAATCAGTTCCTCGGTCATATTCGCGATGTGGATGCCATGGCATTGGTGTGCCGCTGCTTCCCGGATCCGGACGTAGCGCATGTGGAGGGGACGATAGATCCTGTACGTGACTTGGAGGTCCTTGACCTGGAGTTGATCCTGGCTGACTTGGAGGTGCTGGAGCGGCGGATAGAGCGGGTGTGTTCGATGGCCAAGGCCCGCCCCCGCGATCAAGCTGCGGAACTGGAGGCGTTGGAGGAGCTGCGTGCGCGCCTGCAGGCTGGCGAGCGGGCGGCTGTCTGGCAGGGAGCGGGCGCGATTGAGGCGGCCTTGGCACACGAAATGCGCCTTTTGACAGCCAAGAAGCGCGTCTACGTGGCCAATGTCAGCGAGGAGTCGCTGCCCTATGGCGGCCCGTTGGCCGGGGAAATCTCCCGTGTGGCAGAAGGGGAGGGTGCTCTTTCCGTTACCCTTTGTGCTCAGCTAGAAGCTGAGTTGAGCGAGTGGCCGCCTGACGAGGCCGCTGCCTATCGTGTAGAAGTTGGGTTAGAGCGTTCGGGTCTGGAGAGGCTTGCCCAGGCTGGCTACAAGGTTCTTCATCTGATCACCTTTTTCACCATTGTGGGGGGGCGAGAGGTGCGGGCCTGGGCTGTGCCACAGGGGACCAAGGCCGCTCAGGCTGCCGGTAAGGTTCACACTCAGATGGAGCAGGGATTCATCCGTGCTGAGGTGGTTCGGTTCGAGCAACTCGTCGAAGCAGGGGATTGGCATACGGCGCGGGAACGAGGAACGTTGCGTATTGAAGGCCGTGACTACGAGATTCAAAACGGGGACGTGTGTCTGTTTCGTTTTGCTTCTTGACTAGGAATTTCTCCCCCATCCTCGGCTCTTTCCGTTTCCTCTAGACCGACCTACGGTGGAGATTTCTAACGTTAATTTAATAGATATAGATTGACTTTATAGTGGAATTATGGTATAATAATGCCAATTGGAGGGCGAGAACAAGAATGAAGCTCGTTCCTCTATGGGGCATCGGGGTGGGTCAGTGCTTCCAGCACTATTCGAGGGGGTTCATGATGTTTGAGGATGTTGTCTATCTCGATAACGCGGCCGCGACGCGGCTGGATGAGCGTGTACTGGAGTCGATGAAACCGTATTTCTTCGATATGTATGCTGTGGCCACATCCCAGTTCGGTTATTCGCTGGGGATTGATGCCCGGGATGCACTGGACGAAGCCCGAGTCCAAATTGCTTCCGCTCTGGGAGCTGACTCAGAGGAATTCATCTTTACCTCTGGCGGTACGGAATCCAGCAATCTGGCGATCAAGGGGGTGGCTCTAGCCCTAGGGGACAAGAAAGGACGCCACATCGTCACCAGTGCGGTTGAGGACTTCCCGGTGCTTCACAGCGCTCGTGCACTGAAGCGGCAGGGTTTCGACTTGACCGTCGTGCAGGTGGATGAGCATGGGCGGGTGGACATGGATCAACTGCGAGATTCTATCCGTCCTGACACGATTCTGGTTTCTATTCAGGCTGCCAATCAGGAGATTGGTACATTGCAGGATGTGGCGACTATAGGCGAGATTTGCCAGGAGAAGGGGGTGCTTTTCCATACCGATGCCACCCATAGCTTCCCTCGAGTTCCATTGGACGTGCGCGAGCTTCCGGTGCATCTGGTGACTGTCTCAGCTCACACCATCCATGGTCCAAAGGGGGTTGGTGGATTGTACGTTCGAGAAGGAACCCCTATTCGTAAGTGGATGGATGGGGGATTTCAGGAGTCTGACCTGCGGCCCGGCGTGGAGGATATTCCTGCTGCGGCAGGTTTCGCCAGGGCGGTAGAGCTGGTTACTGTGGATGAGACGGCACGCTTGCGGGTGATGCGCGATCGATTGATTGAGCGTCTCTTGGAGATCCCCCATACTCACCTCAACGGTCATCCGGTTCATCGTCTGCCGCACAATGTCAACGTTTCCTTCCGTTTCGTGGAGGGGGAGTCGTTGTTGCTTCACTTGGATATGCGAGGTTTTGCCGTCAGCACCGGATCCGCGTGCTTCAGTCGCTCTCTAGAGGCCAGTCACGTCATTTTGGCGATTGGAGGGGATCACGAGAGAGCGCATGGATCTGTGCGCTTTACTCTCGGCCGCTATAATGAAGAGGGACATGTGGACGCGGTGGTGAAGGCGGTCGCTGAGGTGGTGGCTGAACTGCGGAAGATCAGCCCGCTTGGGAAAGAATAGGGGGAAGTCATGGAGAGGATTGGCTGCCCCCACTGTGCTTGAAGCTGGGAGAAAGAGATTGCCCATCCTATGGTAAGATGGGGGACAGGAGGGTTAGAGGATGCCTTTACCATATAATGAGATTGTGATGGAGCACTTTCGCCATCCACACAACGTAGGGGGGATCGAGGATGCCGATGCTAAGTCGGTCGAGGGGAGCCCTGCTTGTGGGGACAGGGGGGCTGTGTATTTGAAAGTAGATCCCGAGGCTCTGCGCATAGAGGACGTCAAGTTCGAGTCCTATGGCTGTGCCTCTAATATTGCTACTGGCTCCATCATCACCGACTTGGCCAAGGGTAAGACCTTGGAGGAGGCCAAGAGTATTACTTGGAAGCAGGCCGCCGAGGCGTTGGGAGGTCTGCCCCCCGTCAAGACTCACTGCTCTGTGCTGGCGGTAGATGGGCTACGAGCAGCGATCGAGAATTACGAGGAGCGACACGGCTTGGTGAAGGAGCGCGAGCCCACCACCGTTGAAGTGGTGCGCAAACGGCTGAAGCGAGTGATGAACCCGGTCACCGGGCTCGATGTGGTGCGAACGAACCTGGTTGAGGATGTTGAGGTCTCCGATGGAACGGTGCGGATCGTGGTCGACTTACCTGTCGATCACCAGTTTGCCAACAACATTCGTGAGGAGATTATTGAGAAGATTGAGCCGCGTTGGGATGTGGAGCGGGTAGAGATCGAGTTCGTTGAATAGGAGGGGATGGGCGATGGCCGAGATCAAGGTGGACTGCCGGGGGGAGACTTGTCCTGTGCCTTTAGTGGAGGTGCGCAAAGCGATACGTAAAGCTGCTCCTGGTGACGTGATTGAGGTGGTTGGCACTCACCCGGCCTCCAAGAAAGAGATCCCTATGGCGGTCGAGGCGTTGAATCTGGAACTCCTGAGCGTCGAGGGGAGCGATACGGATTGGACGATACGTATTCAGCGTTGAGGGCCAGGTGGAGGTATGAGATGGGAAAGCAAGAGGGGATGGCCGAGCAGGTGACGATCGTTCTGCACAGTGGTGACATGGACAAGGTGTATAGCGCATTCATCATCGCCAACGGGGCGTTGGCGATGGGGATGGAGGCCTCTATCTATTTCACTTTCTGGGGGCTTCAACGACTTCAAAACGGTGGTCTGGAGAAGGGACCGCTTTCTAAGATGCACTTCTTGGGTTTGGGCAAGTGGATGGTGAGGCGTCGAATGAAGAGGGCCAACGTCGCCCCTCTGGAGAGGTTGCTTCGCGACTTCAAAGAGCTGGGAGGGAAGGTCATCGCCTGCGAGATGACAATGGAGATCATGGGGATTCATCGCCAGGATCTGCGTGAAGACTTGATTGATGAGTACGGTGCGGTTGGTTCCTATATCCAGGAGGCGCGTAACTCGCGAGTGACGCTGTTCATCTAGGGAGGCGCCGGCGACAGTGCTAGCCTCCTGTCTTGCTTGCGTTGGCGCCTATGTCTACCAGCTCGTAGATACGGATAGCGGCCTGGCGGCCTTTGACGCGTAGAACCGGGAGGGGATTTACTTGAATCCAATCCCGTGTCAACTGCCACGTTGTATGACATATGAGAATCTGCCCTGGTTGGGCGTTCTCCTGTAGTCTTTTGGACAGGTTGACTGTGTCACCGATAGCTGTGTATTCCATCCGAGCTTCGGTGCCTACGTTGCCTACCACCGCTTCCCCTGTGCAGACACCGATGCCTAGGTGGAGTTGTTCATCGGGTGGCACGTGCTGGTGATACGCTTCGACAGCTTTCTTCAAGGCCCAGGCTGTGCGGACAGCCTTCAGAGCATGCTCTTCGTCCTCTAGCAGCGGTGTGTTGAAGAGGATCATTACCCCATCACCTTCGTATTTGTCCACAATGCCTCGATTGAATCGTACCGCTGCTTCGGCCAGGGTCATGTACCCGTTGACCACCTCCAGCACGCGCTCAGGCGGGTTCACCTCGCTGAATCCTGTGAAGCCTTGTATGTCAGCGAAGAGGCTGGTGATGATCCGTCGTTCCCCACGCAGCCCTAGCTTCGCCAGATCATTAGGGAGCCGGTCCACCAAGCCGGATGGGAGGTAACGGCTGATTAGCATGCGTTCCTGTTCATACCGATGTTTCTCCGTTACGTCGTCCATCACGATCGCTACTCCCAGCGTTTCCCCTCCACTTCCCTGAAGTGGGGAAAGGCTCACGTTGAGGTGGAGTTGTTCCCCTTTTGGAATAAAAGGACAGACCTCCTGATCGAGATAGGTGTTTTGGTAGCGGAGCACCTTGTCGATCAAGGAGGGCAGGGGAGTGGCTCGTAGAAAGCCAAGCGCTTCATGGTAGGGCCGGTTTATCGCCTGACGGGCCGGGATTCGCAGGATCGTCTCAGCGGCTCTGTTGAGCGTGACGATGGCGCCTTGCGTGTCGATGGTGATGACGCCGCTGGTAATGCTGGCTAAGACGTTGTCTCTGTAATGCTTCATTGTAGCGATTTCGTCTCGCTGTCGCCGTACATTATCGAAGAGGCGAGCGTTCTCCAGAGAGATGGCTGCCTGCCACGCCAGGGTGGATAGTAACTTCTCATCACCGGCCGTGAAAAACATGTCTTCGCCTTTACCAGCCAGGAGGATAGCACCGATGTGACGCTCTGATGTGAGTAAGGGAACGACGAGGAGGGGGGTTGATTCCTCTTCATATTCATATGCCCTGAAGTCGTTGACGATCTGGGATTTCCCTGTGCGGGCAACTTGTTTCGCTATGGAGAGTCCTTTCTTGAAGATGGTCTCTAGTCCCTTCTGTTTCGGTGACTTCGGTTGTTGTGCTGTCTCAACTCTAGCGATGACGGTCAACTCTCCCCCATCGTTGTAAAGCAGGAGCGCGCCCCGGTGGGCCTGGACGATCCGGGTCGCCTCGATCAATGCTCGCTGAGAGAGCTTGTCTACATCCATACAGATGGCTAGCTTTTCTCTCAGACTGTACAACAGGTTGATTTCCCGATAGCGGTCCAGTGTCTCAAGAGCAATGGCCCGTTTTTCCCAGGTGGCCTGGACCAAGGACTCCAGAGTGTGCTTCAATGTAGTTAACGTTGTTCGTACCTGAGTTGGTTCAGGTAGCTGACCGGTTGCCAGGATCAGTCCCAGCGTTCGTTCTTCTAGACAAATGGGCGTTGCGGCTCCACATTGGGTGATCGTGGGTTCTGCTGTCCCGGCCGCCGTTTTCCACAAAGCTAGAGCGACCTGTGGAGGAAAAGAGGGGTAGCTTTCCAGGAGATGGTCGGGCTCGTCACTTATCGCCAGGCGGGCGTCTGGCCCCAACAGGGATGCGAAGTCCTTCAGAAGCACCTGGACTTGCCCTGAGCGGAGGAGTTTCTTGAGGCGAAGTTCTTGTTTCTTACCCATACCTGTCCCTGGTAGAGAGGGATAGTCAAAAGCAGATACGCTATGTGTTTCTTTGCTGGTGAGACCTCTCGAAAGGTGCTCGGAGCCCCGTCCCCGGGGCGGTTTCAGCGGCTCTACTCACCTGAGATGCCCCCGAGACGTGGGCTGGGAGCGTTTCCGGAGACTTTCCGAGAAAGCTCTGCTGGTAAATAAGGAGGAGCTGCGTCTATAGAGAACTATCTTATACGCTAACGCCCAGTATACTGGATGTGCGTTGAATGAGGTAGTTGGGTTCAAAGGGTTTGGTGATATATTCGTCGGCCCCTACCTCTTTACTCCGCTCACGGTCCGCTTCCCGTCCCTGGGCGGTGAGCATCATAACGTGAGCGTTGGCGAGTGCGGTGTCATCCTTGATACGCCGGCACAGCTCGTGACCCGAGATACCCGGTAGTTTCACGTCCAGGATAATCAAGTCAGGGTGCTCAGCCCGGACGATGTCCCAGGCTTCAGGACCGGTGCCTGCCGATAGTAGTTCAACGCCAGCGTCCTCGAAGTCTTCTAAGGTCTGCTTCAGCAGTACTCGCATGTAGACCTCGTCGTCTACTATCAGAACTTTCTTGGACATAGTTCTCTGCTCCTCTGGGGCGTCCCCGAAAGAGCCATCGTACTGGCTAAGACAGCATGCGGAGAGTATTGACCTACCGTCAATGTGTCTTCATGAAGAGTATACACCGACTGGTGACAGTGAGCAAGTCGTGGTACGACCGGTTGACAGTTTCCCGCCTTCCGGCTACAATACCGTCCAACCTGGAGTGTAAGAGATAAGATGAAGAAGATGACCAGTGCCGAAGTGCGTCAAAGCTTTCTGGACTTTTTTGCCTCTCGAGGCCATACCGTTGTACCCAGCGCCAGTTTGGTGCCTGTGGATGATCCTACGTTGTTGTTTACCAACGCTGGAATGAACCAGTTCAGGGATGTGTTCCTGGGGTTGGGCACGCGACCCTACACCCGTGTGACCGATACACAGAAGTGTATGCGTGTCTCCGGCAAACACAACGACCTGGAGGATGTGGGGCGTGACAATATCCATCACACCTTCTTTGAGATGTTGGGTAACTGGTCATTTGGCGACTATTACAAGAAGGAGGCTATTGCCTGGGCTTGGGAGCTCTTGACCCAGGTTTGGGAGCTGCCCAGGGAGCGGTTGTATGTCACCGTTCTCAAGGATGACGTGGGCGATTTGGGGACTGACGAGGAAGCGGTGGCCTTTTGGCGGTCGGAGACGGGAATCGACCCTGATCATATTCTGTATTTCGGGCGTAAGGACAACTTCTGGGAGATGGCCGACACTGGGCCGTGCGGTCCGTGCAGCGAGATTCACTATGACTGGGGACCCGGGGCTTGTAATCGTCAGGGGGAGCTGGGCCACGTCTGCCAGGTTAACGGAGACTGTGACCGCTTCACCGAGTTGTGGAACCTGGTGTTCATTCAGTACAATAAGGAGGCCGACGGGACGTTGCATGCGCTGCCAGCCCGGCATGTCGACACCGGGTTGGGATTTGAGCGCCTGGTCGCTGTGCTGCAAGGTGTGAATTCCAATTACAAGACCGACCTGTTCATGCCCATCATTCAGTGCGTGCAAGACATGGTAGGCCATACAGATGCTGAGGTGGAGGAGAACATCGTCGCCTACCGGGTCATCGCCGACCACGGGCGTGCGATTACATTTCTTATCGGAGACGGTGTCCTGCCGGGCAACGAGGGGCGCAACTATGTGCTGCGTATGATTTTACGTCGTGCAGTTCGTTTTGGGCGTAAACTTGGATTCACCGAGTGTTTCCTGGCTGAGGTTGCCAAAGTAGTGATCGAGACTATGGGACCTCACTTTCCCGAGCTCGCTCAGCGTCGTCAGTTCATTCTGACCACGATCACTCAGGAGGAGAAACGTTTTCTACGCACACTGGATGTGGGTTTGGCGCGGCTGGAAGAGCTGCTGGGCGAATTGAGGACCGAAGACGAGGCCGTCGTGCCTGGGGAAGAGGCTTTTCGGCTCTATGATACCTTTGGTCTGCCCCTGGAGATCACTCGCGACGTGGCGGAAGAGCAGGATCTCACCGTCGATGAGAAAGGCTATCAGGCAGCGCTTGACGAGCAACGCCAGCGTGCTCGGCGCGCTGATGCGTTTGAGGCCCATGACGTGGAGACATTGGCACGTTATCGGAAGGTGCTAGCTGACCTGCAGGGGCAGGGTTTGCTGAGTGGGGAAGGCGTCAAACACGAGCTGTACGAGGGTACTGAACTGGAGACCAGGGTGGCGGCGATTCTGTGCGACGGTGCGTCGGTCAGATCGGCGAAAGAGGGTGACCAGGTTGAAGTGGTGTTAGCAGAGACCTGCTTCTACGTCGAATCCGGCGGCCAGGTCTCCGATACCGGCTTCATCGCCGCGTATCCGCCGGATGAGGATGAGCCGATGTGGGAGATTGAGGTGCAGGATATGCGCCAGCCTGTTCCTGGCCTGATCGTCCACGTAGGTGTGGTCATGGATGGACGACCGCGAGTCGGTGATAACGCCTGGGCTGTGGTAGACTATGAGCGGCGGATGGACATCGCCCGCAGTCACACGGCCACCCACCTCTTGCATAGCGAGTTGCGCTATATTCTGGGGGAGCACGTCCAGCAGGCGGGGTCGCTGGTCGCACCTGGCCGACTGCGCTTCGATTTTACGCATCCAGCTATGTTGACCGAGGACGAGTTAGACACGGTGACTCGCTCCGTCAACGACGCCATTCTGATGAATTATCCCGTGAAGGTCGTCGAGGAAAAATATCGACAGGCTGTGAATGAGGGCGCTATTGCGCTCTTTGGCGAGAAGTATGGCGATGTGGTGCGTGTTTTGAGTATTGGGTGGCCGGATGAACCTTTCAGCCGGGAGTTGTGTGGCGGTACTCACGTGAGCGAGACCGGCGAGATTGGTCTGTTTCACATCGTGTCCGAGGAAGGGGTGGGGGCAGGGGTCCGGCGCATCGAAGCAGTGACTGGGCGTGCGGCGGTGGATTTGGTCGAGAGTCAGTTGGGCATTCTCAAGCGCACGGCGGCATACCTGGGCGTTGCGCCAGACGAGGCGGACCGCAGGGTGCTGGGGTTGCTGGATGAGTTGCAGTCCTTCCGCAAGGAGATCACACGTCTCGAGGAGCAGTTGGCGCGTCGCAAATTCGAGGCGTTGCTGGATCAAGTGCAGACTGTGGCAGGAGCCCCTGTGCTCAGCGCGCGTGTGACGGTGACCAGTGTGGATATGCTGCGTGAGATGAGCGATTGGTTTCGCGATCGACTGGGCTCCGGGGTCGTTGTTCTGGGAACGGTCTTGGATGGCCGGCCGGTCATCATCGCCGCGGTAACCCGCGATCTGGTGGGGCGTGGTGTGGATGCAGCCAGACTGGTACGCGAATTGGCACGTGTCATCGATGGGGGTGGAGGGGGTAGGCCAACGATGGCACAGGCGGGGGGGCGTGACCCCAGCCGGCTCGACGATGCACTGTGCCAGGTCCCTCGTATGTTGGAGGAACGAATGGCGCCGGCGGCCGTTGACGAAGAGTAGAGGACCCGACTTCCTGTGTCCTGGTTTGTCGTTACAGGTCGCGCTTCACGTTTGTCATGAGCTTGGAGACCGGTCCAGTCGTAGAGTTACGTCCCCAGGACGATCTGGTCTCCATCCGCCACCGGCTTGGATGGTTGGATGGCGGCCGTGTGGTCCTCGTCCTTCCGTGGGACGTTGACTTCCTCTCTCAGGAATTGGATTTCGACCTTCTGCGGCGCGAGGCTGAGCGGCGACAGTTGGAGATTGCCATTGTCACTGCTGACCCAGAGCGGCGGCAGTTGGCTCGCATGTGCGGGTTTTCGGCGTTCGCCAGCGTCGCAGATGCACAGACGACCGAGGTTTGGAATAGCCATTCTTCAGAGCAGATAGAGCCCCCACCTCGCCATTGGTGGCAGCAGGATGTAACCCTCCGCCCGCCGCCCGTTCGCCCCCATGCTCGATGGGTCGATTGGCTCAAGTTGACAGCTCGAATAGGCATCTTTCTGCTGGCGCTTGTGGTGCTTGTTGCTACTGCCTACGCGATCGTGCCCAGTGGTGTGGTGACTCTGGTGCCGGCGGGTCGAGAGTTCGTTACCATCGTGCCGGTGTCGGTAGACCCGGATGTTGAGAAGGTGGACCATGCTGCCCGTGTTATTCCAGCACGGAGAGTCGGTGTCGAGGTCGAGGGTTATGCCGAGGTGGAAACGACCGGCACGATGAGTGTGGCTGCAGGCCGGGCGACGGGCGAGGTTCTGTTCACGAACATGTTGGTTCAGGACTACGTTGTGCCTAAAGGTACCGTAGTTCGCACTTCTTCCTCCAGTTATCCCATTCGCTTTCGGACTACCGCGGACGTCGCTGTGCCTGCCGGGGGACGGGCGGCCGTGCCTGTCGAGGCGTTGGTGGATGGGGTGGGGAACGTGGGGGCTTTTCAGATTAATCAGGTAGAGGGTGTTGCTGCTTCTGCTGTGCGGGTGATTAACCCGGAGCCAACCTCTGGTGCGGACCCCAAGGATGTGCGCATGGTTACGCAAGCTGACTACGACCGTGTGCGGAGTCAGTTGATGCGACAGTTGCTTGACCAGGCATATTTCGAAATGGGTGACTTGTTGCAGTCCACTGAGGTGCTGTTCCGTCAATCTTTGCTTATCGTGGGAGTCCCAAAAGAGGCGTACACCCGCTTCGTCAGCGAGCAGGCCGACACGGTAGGACTTAATATGCGTATACAGGTGAGAGGGCTGGCGGTGGATGTGGGAAACGCGCAGGCTGTAGGGTACACCTATCTTTCGAGACGTCTGCCGTCGGGGTACACGTTGGTGGATGCCCACTTCGAGTTGGGGGAGGTGGCCGAGGAGGACATTGGGCCAGGATGGTTCACGTTTTTCGTCACCGCACGGGGCTATGCCGCTGCTGCACTGGACGGCGGTGCGGCAGTCGCTCTTGTTCGAGGAAAGACCGTGGCCGAAGCCCGTGAGCAACTCCTGGACCAATTCCCCCTGGCTGAGGAGCCACGGATTACGACATGGCCCGAAGAGTTGAAGCGGATGCCTTGGCTGCCGTTGCGCATCAAGGTGCGTGTTGTGCCAAAAGATTATGCCGTAAACCAGGTCTCGTCGATTCCGTAGTTTATTGGGAGATCGGATGCGTGTTCTTAGCTTGGATGTAGGTGAGCGGTACATTGGAATTGCCATTAGCGATCCTACAGGCACCGTGGCGCGTCCGTTACAGACGCTGGTGCGAGGTTCGCGGGAGGAGGATGTGTCCGCCCTGACGGCTCTGGTGACCGAACACAGTGCTGAGTTGGTTGTGGTTGGCCGGCCGCTTAGTCTGGATGGCACAGAGGGGCCGCAAGCACGGCGAGTGGCACGTTATGCTCGTGCATTGGCAGCCCACCTTCCTGTCCCTGTGGTTTCGTGGGACGAACGGTTCACAACGGTGAGGGCGAATGAGATTCTACTTCAGAGTCGGGGGAAGAAGAGACGGCGACGGGCACGGGCTACGGGTGAGATAGATGCTGTGGCTGCTGCTGTGATATTGCAGGACTATCTTGATAAGCATTATCTTGATAAGCATCACACGGGTTAGGAGAAGGATTTTGAAAGACGTAGGTCGAGTTATTGCTTTTTCTATCGCGCTGCTGGCCCTGATTGCGGCTGCGGGCAGCGTGCTTTGGTTTCTCTCCCATTCCGCTTCTGGCGGTAGCGGTGGAAATGTGTCTATAAGCCTGGATGGCCTGTCCTCGGCCGATGATTTTCTCGTTGGCCTGTACCTCGATGCCAAAGCCACTGAGTTGGAGCAGCCGGCCGGAGATGACGATACGCCGATCGCCTTCCTCGTCGAGTCTGGGGAGACAGCGGCTGAGATCGCTGCCCGGTTAGAGCGGGAAGGCTTGATCTCCGATGCCGAGCTGTTTCGCCGTCACGTGCAGTACCACGATCTAGATGCTGGCATTGAGGCTGGGGAGTTTACCTTGAGGCAGACGATGACCATCCCCGAGATCGCGTGGGCATTGCAACAGGGGCAGCGTCCCGAGCAGGTGGTGATGGTCCAGGAGGGTCTACGGTTGGAACAGGTCGCCGAGGCGGTGGCGGCTCAGACAGATATACCGCAGGACGAGTTTCTCTCTCTGGTGACGACGGGGTGGCGGGATGTGGAGTTTCCATTTGACTTCTTGGCTGATCTAGCCCCGGCGGCGACGCTTGAGGGTTTTCTTTTTCCTGAGACATATCGCCTGCCCGAAAACGGATCCGCCTCCGACCTCGTGGGCCGTATGCTGGCGACCTTTGACGAACGCGTGACCCCTGAGATACGAGCTGCAGCGGCAAATCGCGGATTGAGTGTCTACGAGTTGGTCACATTGGCCTCCATCGTTGAGCGGGAGGCAGTCCTAGATGAGGAACGTCGACTGATCGCAGGGGTCTATTTCAATCGACTGGAGGCGGATTGGTTCCTCAGTGCCTGTCCTACTGTGCAGTACGGGATTGGTGAGGCAAGTGACTGGTGGCCTGTGCTTTCGCTGGACGATCTGGAGTTGGATTCCCCCTACAATACGTATCGCAACCTGGGTCTGCCGCCTGGGCCGATTTGCAGTCCTGGCCTGGCCTCGATTCGAGCGAGCGCATACCCGGCTGATACGGATTACTACTTCTTCCTTGTGGATTGTGCCAAGGACGACGGCAGTCACCTCTTTGCCGTGACAGAGGATGAGCATCTCAACAATTACAGTGTGTGCGGCGGTGGAGTGCCTTAGGCCCTCAACCATCAGCGTTTGGCAGGTGGCCTTGGCTATGGTGGCTGGGGGGGAGAGATGGAGAAGACAGGGGCTAGGAGGCAGCAGGTAGGAGGAGGGGGTCATTCGTTTCGACCCTCATTTTGTCTCTTGTCTTTGCTGTCCTGTACTTTGTTTCTCCTTACCTCTTGTGTTGCTGCACGCTTTCCTGGGAGGGTGCGACCGACGGTAAAGGTGGGTCTGATCGCTCCGTTCGAGGGGCGTTACCGTTATATCGGCTATGACGTTGTTTACGCGGTCAGGCTGGCGCTGCAGGAAGCTAACGTGACTGGCGGGGTGCGGGGCTACAGCGTCGAATTAGTGGCTTACGACGATGGGGCGAACTCCGTGGCAGCTGTCGAACAGGTACGTAAGCTGGCCATAGATCCTGCTGCTGTCGCGGCCATCGGTCACTTCCGGGAGGAGACGACGGCAGCCGCTGCCGACCTCTATGCTGAGGTCGGCGTTCCGCTTGTCGCCCCTATGTGTATTCAGGGTATCCCGGATGAGGAAGCTCTGGTGTTCCACATAGGCCCTGAGGTTGAGGAAGTGGTGGGTGAATGGGTACATCGTCTTGGTGATCTGGGGCACGTTCAAGCGGCGCTTGTGACGGAGGGTGGCCCGCTGGGCATGGCGCTGCAGCGGGATGCCCAGCGGTACCGGCTGCAGGTGCAACCGGTCGTATCGCCGGAGGCCTCGGATTGGCTGGAGGTTGTAAAGGCTTCTCGTGTGGAAGTGGTCTTGTGCGACGCCAGCCCGGTGACGGCCGGTGAGGTGGTGTCGTCGTTGCGGACGGCCGGGTGGCGGGGAGTTTTCGTGGGCGGGCCAGAGCTGTCGGCATCCGACTTCGTGGCGGTAGCGGGTGTGGCCGCCGAGGGAACAGAGTTCGTCACACCTTGGCCGTTCCCAGCGGATGTGTCGGGGTCCTCTGAGTTTGAGACCGCCTATCTAGCTGTCTCCAATGGCATATCACCAGGGCCGCTGGCTTTGCCTGCTTACGAAGCGGCGTGGGTGCTGTTGGAGGCATTGGAACGGGATATCGTCGCGCGCGGGGTGCCGACGCGAGAGGGAATGGCGGAGGCAATCGCTGCCACTGGACGTGATGGGCTGTTGGGTCGCATCACGTTCGACGCTGGACAAAATTGGAAAGATGTGTCGCTTTATTGGTATCGGATCGGTGTGGATGGAAAGCCGGAGATGCTGTTTTAGTCCTGGCTATTCTGCGATACGCCGGTAGAAAAGCGGCAGCCGTTGGACCGGAGCGTCGCTGAAGGTGTGTGCGTTCAACATCCGCTCACGGGCAGAAGCCAGTTGGGCTTCGTCGTTGGCGTGGATTGTGAACAGCGGTGTATCCTTCTTCACCAAGTCGCCCACCTTGTAGTGCACGATCACGCCTACGCTGTGGTCAATCGTCTCCCCTTTTCTCTCTCGTCCACCCCCCAGTTCCATCACAGCCTTTCCCACTTCAGCAGCATCTAGTTTGGACAGGTAGCCGCTGCGCGGCGCAGGCACGGGTTTGACCAACGTGGCCTTGGGCAGGCGATCGGGTTCGTCAATATGGCCTATGTCGCCGCCCTGGGCTTCTACCATGTCCCTGAACTTCTGCCAGGCTGCTCCTGAGCCTAGCGTCTCCAGTGCCATCGTGAGCGCATCATTGGTATCACTTGCTTGGCCGCTCAACATGAGCATCTCTGCTGCTACGACCATGCAGTGCTCGCGGAAGTCCGCCGGGCCGCCTTCGTGCAGCGTGTTAATCGCTTCTCTTACTTCCAATGCGTTACCCACTGCCCAGCCTAATGGTTGACTCATGTCGGAGATGAGGGCGACCACTTGGCGCCCGGTCTGGTTTCCTAAGCGCACCAAGCCCTTGGCCAGGGACTCCGCGTCTTCCAAGGTCTTGGTGAAGGCCCCGCTTCCTGTCTTGACGTCCAGCACGATGCTGTTGGCGCCTCCGGCGAATTTCTTACTCAACACTGAGCTGACGATGAGGGGGATCGACTCGACGGTGGCCGTCACGTCGCGCAACCCGTACAATTTGCGGTCGGCTGGAGCCAGATCGACGCTCTGTCCGGTCAATACGATGCCAATCTCCTGGAGTTGGCTCTTGAACTCGGTCTCGCTCAGGTTTGTCCTGTAGCCCGGAATGGACTCCAATTTGTCCACCGTGCCGCCAGTGAAACCCAGCCCACGCCCCGTCATCTTGGCGACTGGCAGCCCACAGGCGGCGACCAACGGAGCGACCACCAGGCTCACCTTGTCGCCAACGCCGCCCGTGGAGTGCTTATCTACCACGACGGGGGCAATGTCCCTCAGGTCAAGGGTGTCGCCTGAGTGTGCCATCGCCAATGTCAGATCGTATGTCTCGCGCTCGGTCATATCGCGTAAGTACACGGCCATCAGCCATGCGGCGGCCTGATAATCCGGAGTTTCTCCCTGGGTGTATCCCTGGATGAAGAACTCGATCTC
>Ga0180432_10004709_pt1 | contig 18518 bp, 16 predicted proteins | sample SS_ome_10_FD_132414 | JGI IMG/M metagenome (GOLD analysis project Ga0180432, IMG submission 132414) | Hypersaline lake sediment archaeal communities from the Salton Sea, California, USA - SS_1_MS_2 metaG | ecosystem: Environmental > Aquatic > Non-marine Saline and Alkaline > Hypersaline >...
CCTGCTGGTCGAAGACAACGCCGCCGATGCCCGCCTTACCATGGAAGCTCTGCGGGACAACGAGCCATGTGGCAATCTGCACGCCGTTGAGAACGGCCAGGAGGCGCTGGCCTGGCTTCGTCAAGAAGGCCAATACGGCAAAGCGCCACGCCCGGACATCATTCTGCTGGACCTCAATATGCCGACGAAGGATGGACGTCAAACGCTGGCGGAGATCAAGGCGGACGATAGCCTGAAACGCATCCCAGTGGTCGTTTTCAGCACCTCAACCGATGAACAGGACATTCTCCACGCCTATGACCTGAAGGCCAACTGCTACGTCACCAAGCCAGCCGACCTGGAGCAGTTCATTACGGTAGTCAGGTCCGTCGCTGGCTTCTGGCTGACGATAGTGAGACTTCCCAGGCAGTGAACGAAATGAGAAACAAGCTAATCAGACTGCTGCTTGTCGAAGACAACCCCGGCGACGCCCGCCTGGTTCAGGAGATGCTGTCCGAATCCAGGACCCGTCCCTTCGGGCTGGAGTGGGCCGACCGCCTCTCCATAGCGCTGGACCGCCTGGCGGTCGGCGATATCGACGTGGTCTTGCTCGACCTGGGGCTTCCCGACAGCACGGGACTCGCCACCTTCTTCAAGACCCACATCCGAGCGCCAAAAGCGGCGATCGTGGTACTGACGTCTCTCGACGACGAGGAGTTGGCCATCCAGGCGGTGCGGGAGGGCGCGCAGGACTACCTCATCAAGGGGCAGGTCACCGGTAGCCAGCTCGCGCGGGCCATCCTCTACGCCAAGCAGCGCAGTCAGGCGGGGGAGGCGCTCCAACAGCGCAACCGAGAGCTTGCCACCTTGAACATCATCGCCGAGTCGCTCAGCCAGTCCATGAGCCTTAACGATGTGCTGGAGACCGCACTTCGTACAACGCTCGATGCAGTGGGCCTCGCCGCGGGAAGCATACACATGGTGGACAAAGGCACTGGAGACCTGGTACTTGCCGCTCACAAGGGCCTCAACCGGCAGTACGCCAAGAGCATCACCCGGGTGCCCATGGGCGTCGGTATCCTCGGCAGGGCGGCGGAGACCGCGAGCGTCGTCATGTCCCTGAATTCGTGCGATGACAGCGACAATGGGGCCAGCGATGAAATGGAGGTTCACTCCGCGAGGATACAGTCCTTTGTCAGCGCTCCCCTCAAATCGCGAGGCAAAGTCATAGGAGTCATTGGCCTCGCCTGTCACGGCCAGCGGGACTTCTCAGTCGGAGAGACTCACCTGCTGGCCACTGTCGGTGAACAGGTCGGAGTCGCCATAGCAAACGCCCAGCTCGTTGAGAAGGCGAGGAAGCTATCCATAACCGACGGGCTTACCGGGCTACCCAACCGGCGGCACTTCCACCAGGTGCTCGATGTAGAGATGTCACGGACTCATCGCTCCGGCCGTTCCTTCTCTGTGGCAGTGCTCGACCTTGACGGATTCAGACCCTACAACGACACCTTTGGACACACCAATGGCGACAAGGTCCTGACCTCGATCGCTCAAGCTCTCACCTCATCGCTGCGAAAGGTGGACGCGGTCTTCCGCCTTGGCAGAGATGAGTTCGCCATCATCCTGCCGGCAACCGATGCCTGCAAAGCGCGACGGGCCATAGACCGCATCAGGCCGAAGTGGATGCAACTGCACGAGGTGGAGAGCCGCGCTCTGGAGACGCCCCTCAGCTTCAGCGCCGGCATCGCTCAGTTCCCCCAGGACGCTCAAACGGCTGACCGTCTGATGTTCCTGGCTGACATCGCCCTCTACCAGTCAAAGCAAGAAGGAGGACAGAAATCGACGCTCGTGTCTGACCTGGGCGACCTCCCCGGCCTGGCGATGGAGAAGGCAGCGGTGCGGCAGGTATAGAAGCTGCCGCTCCAGACGGATGTCCCGTGCCGGCTGGCACGTGACAGGCCAGGAGCGTGTGGCGCCGCTTGCCGGTCGACGTCCGAGAATACCCCAGTACCACGTTCACAGAACCCACAACAACAGGAGGTGCGAAAACGTATCGGAGAATGCTGGTTCCGTTGGACGGCTCAGAGCTGGCCGAGTCAGTGTTTGTGTACGCCAAAGAGCTTGCTGCCAGGCTCGACCTGGAGCTGACTCTGCTCCATGTTTGCGGGCCGGAGGAACGCGACCTGGTCCCCATGTATCAAAGCTACGTTGAGCAGGCGGCGGAGACTCTGCGGTATCAGTCGAGAGAGGCAGGCGAGGCTATCGGCATTGAGACAGAGCGCAACGGGTCAAGAGCACGCGGTGAACTGGTCGTGGGCCATCCAGCCGATGAAATAGCTCGCTACGCCGACGGCAACGACATGGACTTGATCATGATGGCCACTCACGGCCGTTCCGGTATTGGGCGATGGGCCATGGGCAGCGTTGCGGACAAGGTCCTTCACGCCTCCAGGGTCCCGGTGTGGCTCGTTAGAGCCGGGGTGGCCAACATGGTTGCCTACGACAAGTGGCCACAAAGGACGATTCTGGTCCCGCTGGACGGTTCAGAGGTGGCCGAATCGGTGCTCCCCCACGTGGAAGAGCTGGCCAGACAGCGCGACTCTGAGCTGGTGGACGTGGTCATTTTCCGAGTATGCGAATACGCCGCGGTCCCGGATGATGGCTCAAACGCCGAGCCTTCCGGCTGGGAAATCGGCTTGCGACGGGAGATATCCCAGGCCAGGCGGTCAGCGGAGAAGTATCTCGCCAGGATCGAGCAGCGTTTCACCGCCGCCCGTATTCGAGCGCGCTCAGATGTGCTCGTGGGGCAAGCGGCAGAAGCCATTGCCGACTACGCCAACGCCCAACAGTTCGGCCTCGTCGCCATGGCTACACACGGGCGCTCCGGCCTCAGCCGACTCGCCTTCGGCAGCGTCGCCGAGAAGGTCCTGCAAGGGCTCTCCTGTCCCCTCTTCCTCGTCAGGCCGGGCTAGCCCGGCCTGCCCGCTTGTGCACATTTCCCAAGCAGTCAGGCGCCTGAGGCTGCGCCCCAGCCTTCAGCTTCATCGGCTTCGCTTTCGCGCCTGACTGCCCGCCGAGGGTTGTCTTCTCGACGACGAACGCCGTTTGACAATGAGCACCGAGTACGGGGAAAACCTGGCGACCCTCTGCGCTACGCTGCCCAACAGGAAGCGCTCAATGCCTGTAAGGCCCTTGGCTCCAAGCACTATCAACTCCGGATTCAGCGTGGATGCGGCAAGGAGTATCTCCTCAGCCGGCTCCCCTTTCAGCACCATGGTGGACACACGATAGCCGCCTTCCTTGAACGGCTTCCTGGTCTCGTTAAGCAGCTTCTTGGCTTCTGTCTCTTCGGCCTGCTGCAGTTCAGCCAGGAGGTCTCGGTTCCTCTCCAGGTTCAGTGTTGGCGTCTTCATCCATGCCGCGATGCGGGACTCCAGGACAGCCAGCAGAAAGACCTCAGCCTTGGCCGTGAGTGGCAGCTCCAGCAGGTACTGTGCTGCCGCAGCGGAGTACTTGGACCCGTCAGTGGCGAGAAGCACTCGCCTGATGCTGGCGACCGGCTCTTTGGCCAGCAACACGCTGCAACCAGCGTACTTCATCACCTTATGCGCCACATCCCCGAGAGGGAAGCGTTCGGATTCGACATGTCCCCTGGCGCCGATTGCCACCAAATCAGCCTGCATGGCACATGCTGCCTTCAGGATCTCTTCGGCAGGCCTGCCCCAACACACACTGGTGCTCACCGTATAGCCGGGTGCCTTCAGGGTCTCGACCGGCTTCCGCAGCAAGCGAATCGCTCGCTGCTCTTCGGCTTTGTGTGACGTCACCCTCCCCGCTTCGGTCTGGGTCAATCTGTCGAGGGTAACCCCTCCCAGGAAGGTGTGCTGCGGCACGACCGTGACAACGTCGACCTCGGCCTGGGGCGGGAGTGGAAGAGCCATCAGCACCTTCGTCGCCATGTCCGAGTGCGGTGACCCATCGTAGGCAAGTAGCGTCTTCAACGACCTGTGTCCTCCCTTCTCCTCATACGCTCATCGCCGTCAGTGACGGCTTCGATGCCACAACTGCGGATCGGGTACCCCATTCAGGACGCGAATTCCTCCCGATGGGTGAAGCAATGCTATACCTGAGAACACCCAAATGCAAGCTCCAACAGCGCCGTCCTCAGCCCTAGAGCGAGTAGGAACCCGACCACAGTCCGGTGAAGAAACGACGCGCATTGGTCCCGAGCACCCGCGTATCGTATCCGCCCTCCTGCGTCACCAGTGTCGGGAAATGCAGCAGGCCGATCATTTCCCCCATCCCTTCGAAATCATCGGCCTCCAGGCTCCACGTTCCAGTGGGGTCCGCCTTCGCCGTGTCCAATCCCAGACACACGACGAGGAACGCCGGGTTGAATCTTGTCAGACGCTTCAGCACTCTCTGGAGAATCTGCCGGTAACGCTCACCATCCACATTCTCAGGCAGAGGAAGGTTCACATTATACCGTTCACCTCCCCACAGCCCCCTCTCATCCTCGAACCCGCTGAAATACGGGTAGGCGAAGTGCGGATGACCGTGAATGGAGATGGTGAGCACGTCAGAACGCTCATAGAAGATATTCTGTGTTCCGTTGCCATGGTGGAAGTCGATGTCCAGGACTGCCACCTTGCCATAGGTGCTCAGGTAGTTCGCCGCGATCGCCGCCGCATTGAAATAGCAGAAGCCGCCGAACGCCCGGCGTTCGGCATGGTGGCCGGGCGGGCGCACCAGGGCATAGGCCAGACGGTCGCCCTCCAGGATTCTGTGCGCACCAGTCAATGCACAATCGACCGCCCGCTTCGCTGCCAGGTAGGCGTTGCGGTTTATCGGCGTGAAGGTGTCAATGCAGTAGTACCCGGCACGGATCGGCAACTCCTTGGGAGGACGGGTGGCATTGCGAATCGGAAAAACGTACGGGTATATCGACCTCCCCACCTCCAGGTTGGCGCACACCCTCCTGAAGTAGTCTACGAACTGCGCATCGTGGACCGCCTTGATGTGTTTCTCGGGGAAATGGCGCGGCGTGATCCGGTGAAACAGGTCGGTGCGGTTGAGTTCATCGAGAATCGCCTCTATCCTCACCGGAGACTCCACGTAGCCAAGCTCCTCCACGTGGTGGATCCAGTGTCTGTCGTTGACCAGGAGGATAATCCGCTTGTCCAGAGGTACGCCGACCTTGATGGCGATTGGAGCCCGCTTCTTCACGTATCTCGGCGGTCTCAGACTGACCGGGTCGTCCTGGAACGATTCCACCACCATGTCGGTGTATTCACGCGGGCATACATCACCGTACTTGCGTTCCAGGATGGCACGGACTATCTGCCGCGCGTGGTCACGTTCGAGCTGTGTGTTCAGGCCCAGGTCGTCGTAGACCAGGTAGGGGGCGTTGCTCTCCCCGGGTTGCAGCGGCGTCTCATAGGCGGTATTCGCTATCGGCCGGGCACCATATCTCTCGTAGAAACGCAGGCGGGCGGCGTTCTGTTTCCTGACTCCAGCATCAGGCGACAGTTGCGGGTCGTCGGGCAGGCACTCGAAGAAAAGCCCCACGGTTTTCAGATAGAGTGCTTCGTCTCGAATCCTCTCGTACAGTGCCCCACCGATCCCCTGTCCCATTTCACCCTCGGCCGTGGAAATGAAATCTAAATAGCAGAACCTGAGAATAGGCTCGTGGAACAGGAAAGCGAGGCCTTTCATGTGCCCTTTCGAATCATCGGCGACGAAGAGGATTGAGCGAAAACGGTACTTGAGAGGATTGCGCAGTTGTGCAGGGAGCTTCGCTATGTCCTTCTTGGACAGCGCAGGGAACTGCACCCGCAGTATCCGCTGCGCTTCCGCTACTGCTTCCTTATTGCCCGGTGCAATATCGTCGTACACGCGACGAATGCGAAACATGGGTGGTACCTCACAATCCCTCTCACATCGGAGCGGTCACGTCCGTGGCTCGCTTCGCCCGCAGCAACGCTCCTTCAGACGGCCATTCCGCAACACAACCTCCCCGCCAATCATGCGCCGGTATCGAGCAGTGGGTCAACTCACTCTTCATCCACACAGCCTCTTCTGCAGGACCAGCCTGTCATCGTTGGGAGCGTAGAAGTCAGCGATGCGGCAGACAACCTCATAGCCGCGCGAGCGATGGAACTCCCTTGTCTTCTCATACTCGGGTTTCGACGACGTCTCTATCAGAGCCAGACGCCCGTTTGCCGCCCGCGCACTGTCCTCGGCGCGGGACAGAAGCGCACTTCCTATGCCCTGTCCCTGCCGCTTCGGGGCGACGGCCAGCCAGTATATGTCCCACGTCCCCTCGGTCAGCGGGACCGGCCCATAGCAGACGTAGCCCACAACGGACGAGCCCACTTCCGCCACTATCACGTGATAGCCCGATGCCTGCCCATCCGCCAGATACGCATCGAGCACCTCCTCGGCCACGACTACCTCGGCGGGCAGGAACTCTGAAATGGCCCTCAGGATTCTCATCAAAGCGGCCTTGTCCTCGCCGGTCATTGGCCGTATGTGGAGCTTCATGGTTGCCTCCCGAGAGCTAACCGCACGACTTCTTCGACGAGCTGGCCATAGGTCATTCCAGCCGCCTGAGCCTGGCGTGAGACTCCAGATTGTGGGGATATGTCAGGATTGGGATTCACCTCCAGGACATTGGGCTGCCCCTCGGCATCCAGCCGAAGGTCCACCCTGGCGTAGCCACGGCATCCCAGAAGGTCGAACGCCGACAGTGCAATCTCGATGATCCGCCGCTGCAAATCGAGGTCGATGTCAGCCGGACACACGGGTCTCGTGCCCTCGAAATAGACGCTGCCAACGTCCCACTTGGCGGCGAAGGTCAGGATTCTGGGCGATGCCGCCGGGAGTGAGTAGACTATCTCCGAGATGGGGAGAACGACCGGCCTGCCATTCCCCAAGACGGTGGCATTGAACTCACGGCCATCCAGGAACTCCTCGACAAGCGCCTCCCCTCCGAACAGCGCGCTCACCTTGCGCACCTGCTTCTGCAGCGATGCCCGGTCGTACGTCACGCTTTCCTCGGAAAGGCCGTGGCTGGCGTCTTCCCCGCACGGCTTCACGATGCAGGGAAGCCGCAAACCGAAGGACGGCAGGGTCTCGGGGCTGAGCAACTGATATCGGGGAGTGGACACTCCCGCAGCCTGGAGAAGCTCCTTGGCCCTCTTCTTGTCCAGCGCCAGCGACAACGCGTCGCCGGGGCAGCCGGTGAAGGGCCTTTCCGTCTCGGCGATGAGGTCAGCCACCACCGCCTCGGACTCAGCGGAGCCATCAAACCCTTCGAAGAGATTGAACACGACATCGCCTTCCACGCTTTCGAGCACGTCCTTCACCCGGTCGACAGGAGGACGCAACGGCAATCGCACCGTCGGGAAACCTGACGCGGTCAGGGCCCGCTCGACCGCTTCCACCTCTTCCAGAACGCCAAGCACTGCCTTGCCTTCGCCCATCTCACCGTAGCGGCCTGGCTCCGGGTCGTTGTAGACTATGAGAACTGTGGGACGCACTGCGGGTATCTCTCCAGCGCGCTGCGCAGGATGTCCCCGATGAGCACCTCATACCTGACCCCCACCCGGCTCGCCATAATGGGCAGGTCGCCGCTCGTGGGGTTCAATCCCGGCAGCGGGTTTATTTCGAGGAAATGCGGGACGCCGTCCCGGCTGAGCCTGAAGTCGACCCTGGCGAGGTCGCGACAGCCCACCGCTTCGAAGGCTCGCACGCCCGACTCAGCGATTTCATGCGCCAGGCCAGGCTCCAGTTGTGCCGGACACTCATAGTCCACCAGACGTCTCCAGTCGCGCTTGACTTCCAGGGAGTAGACGAAGTACGGCTCCCTTGTCCTGGGCAGAACACGCATGATGCCCACAACCACCGGTGGGGAGTTGCCGACCACGCCGACAGTGATCTCATCTCCGTCTATGAACTCCTCCACCAGCACCGGCTGCCTGTAGCGCGCCAGCAGGGAAGCCGCCTCCTCCACGAGGCGGCCGGCATCCTCGACGCGCGAGGTGGAGCGTATGCCCATGCTTGAGCCTTCATGGGCCGGCTTCACGAACGCGGGAAAAGGGAAGGACTCCCATCGTGTCTCGCGTAGCTCTCTCTCATCCGCCACTACCCGCCATCTCGGGGTTTGGACGCCACGCTGAGCCACCACGGTCTTTGCCAGGGGTTTGTCCAGGCAGATGGCCAGGCACGCCGGGTCTGACCCGGTGTAGGGTATGTCGAGCATCTCCAGCACCGACGGGACCTGGGCTTCTCTGCCCCTGTGGATGCCCAGTCCCTCGGCGATGTTGAACACCAGGTCAACGTCGTGCTGCAGGACCCCGGCGAGGAACTCCCTCCCTCCCCCCAGCCTCACCACCGAGTGTCCACAGCCTTCCACAGCAGCAGCGATGGCCTCGACCGTCTCCAGGGAATCGTATTCCTCGAGGGCGTCTTCCGCGCCGCACTGCGCCACCGGCACCGCTGTCTTGAGATCATACGACAGCCCTACTCTCATCTTGTCCTCCTCAGTGGCAGGGCCACGGTCCCGGCCTGGCTCTCCCGCTTGCCAGCGGCAGGATGCACCTTCTTGCCGTTGCGGCGGCGGCCGTTCGAAGGCCGCGATGGCGCCGGATTCCGATAGCGGAACAGCCGGAACTCGTAGTTCCTCAGTGTCAACTGGTCCTTGGTATGCGATACCACGTAGTCCGGCTGAAGAGGGACCTTACCTCCGCCATCAGGGAGGTCGATCACAAACGTCGGAATGGCCAGACCCGAGGTATGGCCCCTCATACCTTCTATGATGTCCAGGCCGGCATCCACCGATGTGCGCAGGTGCTCCGTCCCCTGCACCTCGTCGCACTGGAAGAGATAGTAGGGGCGAACCTTGATTCTCAGAAGCCCGTGACACAGCTTCATCTGTGCTTGCACACTGTCGTTGACCCCGCGCAGGAGCACAGACTGATTGCTTACCGGCACGCCGCTGCGCAGCAGGCGGTCGCATGCCATGGCGGACTCGGGGCTTATCTCTCTCTCATGATTGAAGTGCGTGTTGAACCAGATTGGCCCGTATCTCGACAGCATAGTGCAGAGCTCCTCGTCGATACGTTGCGGCAACACGACGGGGAAACGGCTGCCAATGCGGACTATCTCCACGTGCCTCATCTGGCGCAGCGCCGAGAGCACCTGCTCCAGGCGATGGGTAGACAGCGTAAGCGGGTCACCGCCTGAGATAATCACGTCTCGAATGTTGTCGTTCCTTCGGATGTAGCCCAGCATAGCCTCTATCTCGGCAGGCGTGCGTGTCCACGCACCATGACACCACTCCCTCTTGCGCGTGCAGTGCCGGCAGTACACCGGACACACGTTGGTGAGCACCATGAGAACTCGGTCAGGGTAGCGATGAACCAGCCCGGGGACAACCGAGTCGCTTCTCTCCTCCAGGGGGTCCTCAAGCCCCAACCCTCCCATGGCGACCTCACTGACACAGGGTATCGCCTGCTTCATGATGGGGTCATTGGGATCGTTGGGGTCAATGAGGCACAGGTAGTGTGGGGTCACTGAGAGGGGGTACCTGCCCGTCACCTGGCGCAGTGCGGCTCGTTCCTCGGCCGATAACGGGATGAACTGCGCGAGTTCATCAATGGAGGTGATGCGGTTCCGAAACTGCCATTTCCAGTCGTTCCAGCTCCCCTCCGGGACGTCACTGAAGAACCGCATCCTGTTTCGCAACAGAACGCTACTTGGAGGTTCCTCTTCCACCTCCTCGGGAGCATGGGCCGGACCTGGCGCCCCATGAGCGACCGCCTCCGCGGCCATCGTTGACGTATTCATTCAGGCTGCTCCTCTACCGTTTCCTGCTAATCCCAGCAGAATATTGTTGCACAATTCATGAAGTAGATGTCATGACTTCTATAGCATATATATCACCCAAGCCCGTCTTTGTCAATAGGTTTTTCAACGACTTTCCACGATTCCACCACTGCCTTTTCCAGCTCGAGGACCAGCGCATGGCCGAAGTGGAACGCCAGAGTGTCCCTCTGGGCCTCGAAAATGCATACTCCCTGGTCCCGGCAGGGTAGCTCATCAAGGAAGTCGCTGACCCGCAGACGCCCGCATTCCCAAGCTATGGGGAAGAGAGAGCAGACCATCGGCTTCAGCATGCGCGGGTCGAGACGCTTCCTGTTGGCAAACCGGTGGATATGACATCCGCCTACGATGCGGTCGAAGAACACACACTTGCCACCAAGCACCTTTGTCTTCTGGATCTCACCAGAAGGGAAGTCGGCATCAGGGATCACGTCGTGCTCAAACCACTCCGACGCTGGATACCCCACTGTTCTTTCCAGTTCCGGAGCGTAGGCTCGCAGCCTGTCCCTTTCGGCAGCATCAACCGGACAGCCATAGTCACAGCAGGCCTCGTGACAGAAGCCACAGTCAATGCAGCGCGCGTAGTACCTCCTGGTCAATATGCTCTCGTCCGCCTCGTGTATTCTTACGCCTGTGGTCTTGCTTCTCACCCTGATCATGGGCCGCCTCCGCTCTCAGACCGCAATCCTCGCCCGGCATCCCATCAAGGAGGAGGACTGCGACTGGCTGCGCCCTGGTCTTGCTCCCAATCAGCACCCAGTTTGGCGGCCAGAAGGCCCCCATCATCCCCAACCCGAGTCCCGACACCGAACAGCCGTGGCATCGAACGGCCGGGCCTCGGACCAGCCACGTTTCGTTCGCCAAGCAAGAGTTCGGCCAGGCCCACCCGTGGCACGTCACGCACCTCGGTGACGCCGCGCAGCAGCGTGGCTGCCACCACCCCCCGCAGCACCCCCGATATCAGGAACAGTGTAAGCAGACTGTAGCCGCCAACGGGCGGCAGATGCGGTGCCAAGAACCCGCCCGCCAGCGGACCCAAGCACATGGCCGCCGCGTTCATGGCGCCAAACAGAGCTATGCATCGCGTCCGGTTCTCCGGCGCAGCGGCGTCGTAGATGAAGTTGGTGGTTCCGAGGATGAAGCCAGACCAGGCAAACCCGGAGAGTACCTGCACCACGACCAGGTAGTACAGGTGATGCCCCACGGCCCACAGCATCGGAACCAGCGGTATGAGAACAGAGGTGAACCTGATGACTCTGATGTTCCCCGCCCGGTCGCTGCGCCTCCCCCAGAAGGTCAGGAAGAGAAGATTCGACAGCGTGCCTGCAGCAGTGATCCCGGCATAGGTGATGTAGTCGAATCCCAGGTCGCGCAGCATGTAGGCAGCGAAGAATGGAGCCGCCATGTACACCGACAGGTACATCAGCGAGACGTAGATGGTGAACCTGCCCAGGTTGGATGAGCCCATGCTCCGCGCGATGGAGAACAGGCTTTGCCCCATGCTCCGTCGCTGCAGCGGAGGCTCATGCATCCTGGAGAGGAAATACCAGGACACCAGCCTGAACAGTCCGGCGCCCCCGAAAATCACCGAGAAGCCGACAAGAATGTGCGACGCGGAGAAGTGCAGTACGACCCCACCGATGATGAAGAAGGCGAAGGCCACCAGGCCGCACACCCACCCCCGCAGGCCGAAATACCTGCCACGGAGCCCCTGGGGAACCAGGTCGGCCATCATACTGCCCCAGGCGGGGTTCACCACGGAGCCCAGCACGGTGCTGACCGTGACCACTCCTATCAGCCACCATACCTCTCTCGCCAGATGCAGGTGGGGGAGGGAGAAGACGAGCATCCAGACCAGGGCATGTGCGAAGACAACGGGCAAGATGAATCCCTTGCGGCTACCAGCCCTGTCGGTGGCATACGGAGCCACAAGCTGTGAGACCGATGTGGCAAGACTGGGGACGCTGGCAAGAAAGCCTATCTGCCTGATGGTGGCTCCCAGGGCCAGAGCGAAGGGAGTGATGTAGTCCTGCGTGAGGCCCAGCATAGCCGAGTAGGCTGAGCCTTCCATTATGCTGAACCTAAGGCTTTTCCTTACCTCTATTGCACCCAGCGGGTGACCGGCCAATTGGATGCCTCTCTACCACAAATCACGGCGCATTGCGACCGCCGCGCGGAAGGGTACACGGGGCACGCTTCACCTGGCCCGCTCCTCGCCCGCGGGCCCAAAAAAGGCGCTCCTGGGCGGGGGGACAACCTCCACCACGTTTGTCCCCGGCCCAGGATAGACGACCCCTTCGTTCATGGCGTCGCATGTCTCCGCGCGCCATGCTCCGACACAGATGCTCTCTATCTTGCCCGCCGGCGCCGCAAGCGCTGGCGTGAGTCCTCCTTCCGACCGCCATCCGCCGGAACGCTGTCACGGCTCATCGGGCACACGCACCAGGCCATCGATCTACCCGCTCAGAGCTACTCGTGCCATCTGCCCAGGCGCCCGACGATGGCTCTCCTCCGCTGCCAGCCAAGCGATGCCACCGCCAGCGCCAGCCGACGCAGTCCGTCATCGGGGCTGAGGCCGAAGAGGACTGTGCCGTTCTCTACACGGGACTGAACCAGCCCAGCTTCCGTCATGTTGCCCAGGGCCCTCTCCAGGTCCAGTCTGCTGCACTGGAGGGCATAGGCGACTATGTGCCGCGGCAGGCTCTGCTCCGGGTGCCGGCCCCAGAACGCAAGCAGTTCCATGTCCAGGGGCTCGGCCACATGCTGGCGAAGGAATGCAAGAAGTTCTTCGTCGCTCACCGCTTCCATTCTTTCCATATCAGTCGTCACAACTCACCTACCCACTCTCGTTCTGCTGGCTGTGTCGGGTGTTTCGCGGACACGGACCTACAACAACGAGTGTTTATACTGACGCAACTGTCATGATGCAGTTATCATGCTATTGCTATCATGCATCATACGTCATTATAGGAAGAATATCAATGGGTTCTGCCCCCCAATTTCCGAGATTGGCGAGAAGTCGGTTCCGCTTCGCCGCTCGTTTGCCCTCCGAGCTTTGACTCGGTATCATCTTCGTTGGAGCCATCTTGGCCACGCTTGGGGGGTGAGACATGAAATCGGATACCGAGTACCTGTGGTTCAACACCAGCAAGCATCGTGAGTTCATCAACATCACCGAGAAGGTAGAGGAACTGGTAAGGCGCAGTGGCATTGCCGAGGGTTTCGTGCTCGTGTCAGCGATGCACATCACCGCCGGGGTGTATGTGAACGATGCGGAAACAGGACTGATCGCCGACATCGAGGAGTGGCTGGAGCGCCTGGCCCCTTTCAGACAGGAGTACCGGCACCACGCCACCGGCGAGACCAACGGCGACGCCCATCTCAAGAGCCTCCTGGTCCACCACGAGGTCATCGTGCCCATCACCAACGGCAGGCTCGACCTCGGCCCGTGGCAGCAGGTGTACTACGCCGAGTTCGACGGGCAGCGAAGGAAGCGGGTTATCCTCAAGGCGCTGGGTGAGTGAGAAGACGCCATTCCTACGCAGCGCGTGCGCGTCCCGCGGGTCACGCGTTTTGCCGTCGGTCGTATGGTCCCTGAAGGCGAGAACGCGGCGCTCGTGCACGCCGCTTTACAGCCCTGCACAGACTAGGATAATGTGTCCACAGGGAGAGACCCACCGGGTTCCCCGCAACTGGCGAAGCGGCGTGCCGGAGCGCCGGACATACTGACAGCCAACCGAGAGTTGTATGGTCGATGTCAAAGAGGTAGCCCACAAGGTATACCGTTTCGAGACGCCGATACCCCGAGCGGGCGGCGTCTTCGCCGTATATCTCATCAGCGAGCCGCAGGGGGTGCTGATAGAGCCCGGCCCGGCAGCCGCCGTGCCCGTGATACGGGAAGCGATGCAGCGCGTGGGCATGAAGGGGCTGGCCTGCATCATCCCCACCCATATCCACATGGACCATGGCGGCGGCATGGGCACGCTGGCACAGCTCTTTCCTGAAGCCAGGGTGCTGCTCCACCCCACGGGGGCCAGGCATGCCATCGACCCTACTCGCCTTGTTGAGGGCACCAGAACGGTCTTTGGGCCCGATTTCGAGGATGTCTACGGCCCCATACTCCCCGTACCCCAGTCACAGGTATGCGTGCCCGAGGATGGGGAGGTGATCTCGGTCGACGGCAGGGAACTGCAGGTCATATACGCCCCGGGCCATGCCCAGCACCACCTGGCCATTCTCGACCGGAGCGTGCACGGCCTTTTCTGCGGTGAAGCCCTGGGCATACCGGTGCACCGCACCCTGCCGCTGGCTTTCCCCTCGGTCGCCCCACCCAACTTCGACCCGGAGCTCTACCTGAGCACTATCGAGAAGCTGAGGCAGCTACGGCCCCGGGTCGTCTTCTACTCGCACGGCCCCGTTGTCACGCGGGAGCCGGAATCGCTCATGGACTCGGTGGCGGAGAATACGCAGGCCTTTGGCGACCTCATCCTCAATGCACTGAGGCAGGGCAAATCGGAAGAGGAGGTCAGGTGCAGGCTCAACGACTTCATGGCCGGTAGCCTGGGCATTCGCATGGACGAGGGCGGGCTGGCGATGACCGTCGGCGGCTACGCCGTGTACTACCGGCGCAAAGGCCTGGTGTGATCAAGCGGCTGAACAGGCGCTAGCTCAATGATGGAGACACCGAATAACGGACCACAGCCACCGCCGCCGGGCGAGGCAGCGGCTGCGACCAACGGGGTGAGCAAAGGGACCGCCCTCCTCGTCGCTACCCTGGCATCCTTTCTCATGCCCTTCATGGGCTCGTCCATAAACGTCGCCCTCCCCTCTCTGGGGAAGGAGTTCTCCATGGACGCCGTCCTGCTGAGCTGGGTGGCCACCTCCTATCTGCTGGCCGCCGCGGTATTCCTCGTGCCCTGGGGCAGGCTGGGGGACATATACGGACGCAAGAGGATATTCACCGCCGGCATAGCGGTATATACGCTAGGCTGCCTCCTCTGCGGCCTCTCCGTTTCCTCCGCGATGCTTCTCTCCTGCCGCGTCGTGCAGGGAATGGGCAGCGCCATGATGTTTGGCACCGCGCTGGCCATCATAACCTCGGTGTTTCCTCCACAGGAGCGGGGCCGGGCCATGGGTATCACCGTCGCCGCGGTCTACACCGGGCTGTCCCTCGGCCCGTTTCTCGGAGGCCTGCTGACGCAGCACCTGGGATGGAGAAGCGTCTTCATCGTCAACGTCCCGCTGGGCCTGATAATGATCGGCTTCGTGCTGTGGAAGCTGAGGGGCGAGTGGGCCGAGGCGCGAGGAGAGCGGTTCGACTTCGTCGGCTCCGCGGTGTACGGCGGTGCCATGGTGGCGGTAATGTACGGCTTCTCCCTCCTGCCCGCCGTGTGGGGCGCGGCGGTAATCGCTGCGGGCGTGCTGGGCATCGTGGCCTTCGTCAGATGGGAAATGAGGGTGACGAGCCCGGTGCTGAACATGAGCCTCTTCAGAAGGAATGCCGTTTTCGTCCTGTCCAACCTGGCCGCCTTGATAAACTACAGCGCCACCTTCGCCGTCACCTTCCTCCTCAGTCTCTACCTTCAGTACGTGAAGGGGTTCAGTCCACAATACGCCGGCCTCATCCTCGTGGCCCAACCGGTGGTAATGGCCGTGGTCTCGCCTTTGGCCGGAAGGCTTTCCGACAGGGTCGAGCCGAGGATCGTGGCATCGATAGGCATGACGCTGACTACCGTCGGCCTGTTGTTCTTCGCCTTCGTTGGAGAAGGGACGACACTGGCGTTCATCATACCCGGCCTGGCAGTCCTCGGCCTCGGCTTCGGCCTCTTCTCATCGCCGAACATGAACGCCGTCATGAGCTCGGTGGAGAGGAGGTTCTACGGGGTGGCCGCGGGGACAGTCTCGACGATGCGACTCGTCGGGCAGATGCTCAGCATGGGGCTGGCCATGCTGGTATTCGCCGTGGTCATCGGGAGGGTTGAGATCACGCCTGAGGTCTACGCGCAGTTCATCAGCGGGGTCCGAATAGCGTTCATCGTCTTCGCCGCTTTGTGCTTCGCCGGCATCTTCGCCTCGCTGGCCCGAGGCAGGGTACGCTAGCGACGCCGGACCGTCAGACGCGGCGGAGAAACTCGTCGATGCGGCGGGCTGCCCCGGCCGCACCGCCGTAGGCCCGCATCTTCTCGCCCAGTTGCCTGGCATTCAAGGCGAAGGAAGGGTCGGAAAGCACCTTCTTCACCTTCACCCTCAGTTCCTCCACCGGCACCCGCCTCTCGCCGGAAGCGTCTTCGGCAGGCAGCACCAGCTCCGCCACCCCCAGAGCCGCCATGCGCCGCGCATTGCTCTCCCGCTCGGAGTAGGTAGGGATGATGACCGCCGCTGTGCCGGTGTAGGGCCCGATGAGGCAGGCCCCCTGCCCGCCGTGGTGGACCAGCAGGTCCGCCCTCTCCGCCATTGCCAGGCCGGGAACATAGGCCTCATAGTGGAAATTGGCCGGCAGGGGAGTCACATTCTCGGGCAAGGCATGATGGCCGGTGGTCAGCACGACCTGGACCTTCTGGTCCGCCAACGCCTCTATGCAGGCGTGGAGGACAAGGATGGAATCGGCCCACGAAATGTGCGCGCCATAGCTGGGGTTCCCGGTGTACACCCACACAACCGGCTTCCTCCGGCTGAGCGCGTTGGCCCAGTCCGGCAGCTCCGCCTGCGGCGTCTGCCACAGGATAGGGCCGATGTAGGTGACGTCGGCCGTCTCGGGAAGCGGGTCGGTCTCCGGTGTTCCCACCACCAGCGTCAAATCACCGACGTGCAGCTCCCCGGTGCTGCCGATGGGCGCAAGGCCGTACTCGGCGAGCACCTTGTTGATCACCGGCACAGGCGTCGGCACGTCCGGCGGCGGCTCCTTCCACCAGATGAGACCGCGACTCTGGGGGTGCATGTCGGCCTGGATGACGCTCACCAGTGGCCGGCCGAGCACTCTGGCGGCGATGCAGGCGGACAGGTTCCACGAGTCGACGATGACATCCGCGCCGAAACCTGCCGCCAGCTCCATGAAGGCCTCGCAGTTGCCCCGAACCCAGTTCTCGTCCAGATTGCCGGTCAGGGCGGAGAAGTGGTCCACGTTCCACACCTCGGTAGTGTTGGGAGGCCATATGGTGGGTATGAAGCGCAGGTTGGGCTGCAGGTTGTGGAAGCCGGCCTCCTCGATGAGCCTGGCCGGTGTCTGCGCCGGACTGCAGAAGGCGATCTCGTGCCCCAGGCTCGCCAGCTCGCTGGCGATGGGCACGGTGCGCGTCACCAACCCCAGGTCGTTGGAGAACAGCGAGGTGAAAAGAAACCTCGGCATGAAACCCTCCCTTCGCCGGCATGGTGTGCGAGTCTGGACGACAGGCGCATGCGACAGCCCGACCCAGCGACTTTAAGCCAGCCGCGCCGCAAATGTCAACTGGGCGTGGGCGGCAGCGCCCGCGGCGAAGCCGGAAAGCCGCCGCCGTGAACAGGGCCGGGCGTAGTGCGGCTCGCTCTTTGCCCCCTGAGACTTAAGTCACATACGGCTGCACGGTGGTGGAGTAGCATAAACGTAAGCCGCACAGGCTGTCCCTCTTGCTAAGGGCCCGGGTGTTCGCACCTGGGCCCTTCTTGACTCTCGGGCCTGCCCGTCCACATAGCACGTGCCTCGCGGTTGCCACGCATTTGCCGCCGGCGCCTTCATGCTCCGACAAGCGCGGCCCTGACGGGCAGGAGCCGCTCTCCATGCAGCCCCACGTGTTTCGCAGGCGTCAGGCCCATAGTACCATTGGCAGGGCGACGCAATCACGACCTGGCGCACCGGTTCAGTATCACCGGGCCGAGGGTGGAACCGGAACGGCCCGGAAGCATACAGGAGGTATGGACGAGCATGAGACTTGGCGAAATCAGGACCATCGCATCCGTGCTGAGGAAGGAGGTCGGCTGGTCATGGCCGGCCTTTCTGTTGAGATGCCTGCTGCGCAGGAAGAGTGTGTTCGCCGGTACGCACTGGGCTGCTGATAAGGGCGATGAGTCGCGATTCGCGCGGCGGGTGTGCCTCAGCGTCGCACTCTACGTCCGTCTCAAAGAGAGGCTGGGGGGAGAGAGGGCGCTGCAGGTGATGAGAGACATACTGGTCCCCATAGGCTCACGCGAGCAACTGGAGAACGCCAGATCGCTGAGCGTCCAGCACGACGACGACATGCACCGGCTTCAGGCCTTCTACGACTTCATGGGCAAGGGCGGCGTCGGCAAGTTCGTCGAGAGAACGATAGTGGAGCAGAGTGAGAACGTCCTCAGCTACGAGGTGAGGGGCTGTCTCTTCAGCCGTGTCTACAGTGAAACAGGGACGCCGGAGTTGACGCAGTTCTTCTGCGAAGTGGACCGGGACTTCTTCCCCAAGGCCTTCCCCGACCTGGAGTTTCACCGCGGCGGCTCCTGGGAGAACACCGTTGCCTACGGCAAGGACCACTGCACGTTCATCTTCGAGCGGAAGACCGACGGTGGGCAAGCATAGAGACAAGGCGCACGCCGAGAGCTTCGTCTGCTCAACAGGAGGGAGCAATGGACAAGTCAGTTGTGCTAGCTGTGGGTGATAGTCTTCGCCTGGGGCTACTCAAGGGCAGCATCGTCTACGCAGGCACGCC
>Ga0180432_10004710_pt1 | contig 18516 bp, 20 predicted proteins | sample SS_ome_10_FD_132414 | JGI IMG/M metagenome (GOLD analysis project Ga0180432, IMG submission 132414) | Hypersaline lake sediment archaeal communities from the Salton Sea, California, USA - SS_1_MS_2 metaG | ecosystem: Environmental > Aquatic > Non-marine Saline and Alkaline > Hypersaline >...
AGTGCCTTTTTGAACTGATAGGAATGATTGATTGTCGATGGTTCCACTAGGATCTTTTACTATCCCATTACTTAAAAAAGACCCTGAATAATCTCCTGATTTAACATTGACAGTATTCCCAGATAAAAACACAGGAACAACACCCGCGCCTGTGTCAAAATCTCCGTCAAATAACAGCTTTTGAAACAATACATCATCACTTTCAAGTACAGAACCAATAGTGTCAGCGTTGAATTGTATAGGTATCCATCCTAATCCAGTGATAAATAATTTACCTCTGTCTATTCCGTAATCCCCTTCAGACACATAACTGAGCGTGTCAGTGAAGTCGAAGTTTTTTATTTGAGACACTGTGGCGAGATCATCGTCTTGACTTCCATTCGCATATCCTCTTGCCTTTACCGCTAATGGAAATCCATGTATTAAAACATCTCCTTCCAGTCTTGGTATTGAATTTTTCATTATTGGGTGATTTTTTCTGAGAGTTGACTATAAAAGAAAAACCCGAGTCTGAATTAACAGAACTCGGGTAAGAAAACAGAAAACAAAAACTTCTACACAGAGTAGACGATGCAAATATCTTCTTTTTTGAAGAAATCAACCTGATTTTTCATGATTTTTTCAGCGATTTCTCTTTGAAGAAGCCCAAGGTCGGTGCTGAACAAGTAGAAAAGCAACCCATTCTGACCAGCTTCAATTCCTATTTCCACCTCAAACTCAACAGATGGTTCTCCCAAATAAAGAGGCGCCTTGAACTTGATGCTTTTAGGCATGTCTTCCGCCTCAAGCTTCTGAACAAAACCGTCAACTACATTTCCTCTTTCGTCATCCGAAGCCTCAACCTCTTTGGTAACCTTGTAATTGAGGTTCATTATTCTTTGGGTGAAATCTCGGAATCCAGCCTTGTCGGTAATCAGATTGTGGAAGTTCTCTCGAAGCATTTCCGCCAATTGTTTTGCGGTGAACTTTCCGTTCTTCTTATTGATCTGAAAATTGTTGATTTCTGGATTCGGAACCAATTTTCCAATAACTACGGCTGCAAGTTCATCAGTAGGGTCTACTGAAAGCTTCAGTGAAAGATTGTCGTCTGAAACGGATAGAATTGCCGTGTCGGTTATTGGTCGTTCTTCAGATTGATTGTTTTTAGCAATCCTTGAAAAGAACTCAGCGGGACCATCGAGTGACGTTGTAAGCGAAATCTTCTGCCTCTCTCTTACATCAGGAATTCTTGGCGCTTCGCCTATTCTTAGAACGGCTTCGTTGCCTCCGTTAAGAGTAATGTTTAAGTCTTTTGGCTGTGTCATTTATTGATTATTTATCGGTTCCTGTACTTCTCATTTGATGAAAGATTGTCGTGTCTCTTTCTTCAGCTTTCAATGGGCGAGTGCCTATAATAAGTCCGTCTTCAACGGCCATTTTCATGATTCCCGCTTCTTGGTCTGCTATGTAATAGACCTTTCCTTTCGTCTGTCTGTGACCGCTTCTTGCTTCACGGACCATCATTTCAAGATCTGCCTTCAAAGGTTTCATTTCAGCGTTATGCTTGTCCATGAATTCCTTTTTTTCGTCTTCGAGTTTTTGCTTATTGATGTTCAATCGGGTAACCCGCGTTTTTACATCGTCAAGTTCTTCCTCGGTAAGTGGCGCTTCGTAGGTTTCCTCCTTAATGAAGTCTGCCATGTTTTCAAGCTCGTTAATAGCTTGCTCTGGAGTTTTGTTGTCAAATAGTTTTTCCATGTTGTTTTTGTTTGGTGATTCAAAAGTAGTGTTTGATTTATTCTAAAATGTCTTTTGGATTACAATTATCAACTTCCCTCCTAACGGGTTCCGAATTAAGCATTGTTCCAGCGAACCACGTTTTAGAATTTGTTGGTTGATAATACCAATTACCGTCTTCCCCTATTTTCTCATACCCGAGAAGAAGTCCGTCTGATTGTGCTGTTACTTTGATTTTCATACGTGTATCCTGTAGTTGGTTGTGAATCCCATTTTGAAATTATCAAGGTCGTGTTCCCATTGAGTGGTTGCGGAAAGAATAAGCAATCCTTCCAAAGATCCATCATCGTAGTAATAACTCACTACGTCTCCTTGGTGCTCAATCATTATTTTACTGAACCTTCTTTTTGGGTTTTTCAGTTCATTATAATCAACGCCAATTCTTTCAAGGGCTTTTCGAACCTCTTCTTCAATTTTAGATTGCTGTTCAGAAAATGCTTCTGAAATCCTTTGTTTCATGTAGTTTTCCATAATCAATCTTTTTCGCAGAAATACCCTTGGTTGGTCAAATTGTAAGCAGTTGTGGTTGCGTCAACATCCCCATCGCAGAATCGGTAAACGGAATTTCCTTTTTCACACCTTATGCAGTAGTCTTCCTTTTGGCAGGATGCAAATAGGAGTGTCAGTAGTAAAAGTTTTTTCATGTTGGTTGTTGTTTAAAATAGTCTCCTTCAACGTACTTGCAGGACAAGCGATGATTACAGAGGTTTTGACAGAAGAAATCCCTCGTGCCGTCATCATTGGTTAACTTCTCAAAATTGGGCTCGTAAACACCCCTTTCCTGCATTTCCTCAATTAGTTTTATCTGATCCATTGCCCATTGAACAGCCTCGTTCATGTAGTGCTTGTTGAAAGTGATTACTATCGGATTGCTTGGTTCTTGAAAGAAGTTGAAAATAAGTTTCTCGGGATAAACTCCGTGGATTTGCTTATATCCGTATCCATAAAGGTATAGCTGACGCTGCTTCTTAATAAGGTCTTCTCCAGAGAAACGCTTGGAAATCTTGTGGTCCACAAGGTTTATTCCGCTTGTTCGCTTATCCTTTAAAACAAGGTCAATGTACCCCTGAAACTTGTTTCCGTCAGGAAGGTCTACTATAATGTGTTCCTCAACAGCAACCACCTCTCCGCGCCAATACGCCTTACGGTCAAAGAACGGTTGTATCTTCTGGTAGTAGTGTTCCTTTAGGTCGAAATTGCTATTGGGGAATTTCGGGTAATCCATTGAAACCTGTTCGAACCATTCCGCAATGAATCTCATTGACGCGCCCCTTGGGGTTAAATTCCCTTTGGCAACCTCTTCACAGAGTTCGTGAGCGAACGTCCCTCCTTGCGCGAAAGAATTGGAAATACCCTTCTCTTCGAGTACATACGTTTTATACCACCCGTAAGGGCAATCACTGGCGGAAGTAAGACGGGAGAAGCTGTATGTCATTACGCTTCTTGTTTTGACATTTTTTCACCGTGTCCCCAAGCGGCTTTTACCCATTGGCTCATTGAAGAACGATTTCTGTCTTCGTGTTTTTCTTTGAACGCTTTCAGTTTTTCAGGGTCAGAAATTGCATCACAAGCATCATCAAATGTTTGCCTGTCGGAAACAGACCCGTATGCAAATGAGCTGAAGCAATCGGCAATTTTTGGCTTGTTTAGCTCAATGAATTCTTTGAAGTCTCTACCAATAAAATCCTGAATATCCTTTTCAGGATCCTGTGAGAACATCAGCATTGTCGGAACGCTTTCCCCAGTCGTCTTGTTGTCGCAAGCGGCTTTTCCTTGCCCTAAAAGCAAGGAGCATGTGAATGCGATTTTGTCATCATCAGTCTTGAAGGTGATTGGGTCGCTTGGTGTAATAAATTCGTAAATGTTCATCATTTCGCTTTTTTCTCGTCAATCCTTCTTTTAAGTTCTTCTCCTTTAAGAACACTCTCGAATCGGAGTTTCATGCATTCCGCCAAATAATCTTCCGTTGCTGTCATGTCGTCCCGAGTAATGTCTTCTCGGAAAACATTCGCGTTAAAAAGCATATCAACAATTGCTTTTGCGTCTGACCCGAAAATGGTTGACTCTTTCTTTTGAAACCCAAACTTTGACAATGCTCCACTAAGGTCTTTCATTCCGATTACCGTTTTAGCGGAATCTCCAACTATGGAAACCCATATTTCCTCTTTGTCTTTACTGAGTTCTAAAACGCAGTCGTTCTCTTTGCATTCGTATTTCATGATTTTCTCTTTTTAGATTTCCCTTTCGAAACAACCTTTAGCTTAGGTTTTTCCTCTTGGTGCATGTTCTTTCGCGCTTCCATGTATTGAGGAATTACATTCTCCATGAAAAGTATTCTCGACTCAACTGGCGCTGAATTGAACTTCTCAATGAGTTGCCTTGCAAAGAAGTTTATGTCGTCTGGCTGTAGTTTAGATTCCTTCATGGAAACCTTTTGGAACAGCTTTGTTTTCGGGTCGAACTTGTTGTAGGAGTAAATCCTTTCAATCGGTTTTGGTTGGTCTTTCATTTGATTTCTTCGAAGTTGTTTTCAAAATACTCTTTAGCTACTAACCATTGGTCGGAATGGTTTTCGGGATTCCTTGCAATCATGTCGCCCTCTTTTGGACTTCCGTTTTGAATGTCGGAATCAGAAATAGATACGCCACCATAAGATAAAACGGTAAGCGTCTCGTTTTCTGTGTCAAACGGTCGCATTTCAGCGATGTTTGTTCTTCGGTACTTCTTAAAGTTGTACATGTTTCCTAATACGTTTTTCGTTCCTGTAGTGTCTATTATGTCAATCAGTTTGTTGGATTTCTTCATGAGAAAAATGAAATGTAAATCAAAAACCAAATTACAAACCCTGAAACACCAAGTGCCAAAAATGACAAGTGAAACGAGTTTACAATATAAGTGTACGTTTTCAGCATCTTTTGAGCTTCGTAGTTGGACGGGTCTTCTTTGACTATTCTATTCATAGCTTCCCTGTGTTTTCTAGCTTCAAGGTATGCTTTTATCGGATTAATTTTCAATGGTTTTGATTCCATGCTGTCAAATAACGTCATTCAATTGACTCTAAAATGTCATTTCCCTGACAAACCGTATTTTTGAGGTCTACAATCAAGTAAAATCATTCAAAATGGCTAAGAAAAAGACAACTACCAAGAAGGCGGCCCCTAAAAAGTCGGCTTCAAAGAAGGCAACTTCAAAAAAAAAAGATGCTCCAAAAAAAGAACCTTTTACTGATGAGCAGTCAGTAAAGCTCATTGTAAAATCACTTATTAAGCACCCTGACTCATTTCTTACTCCAGTGGGAATCAAGCAAAGTATTCTCAAAGACGCGGAAATGTTTGATATTGATCGTTTTATTGACATTATCTCTGTAACGGGTGCTGTCGAAAAAGTGCCTTACATTTCAAAGGGTTCCTTTAAGATAAAGGCTAAAAACCTGAAGTCTTTGAAGGAGATGGTGAAATAATTGCTATTATTGCAACATGAAAACAATAATGACACATCTACTCCCGCAACGCAATAACATGCGAACGGGATAATTGTGTCTAAACGATAATTTGAAGCCCGTTCATTTATTTGGACGGGCTTTTTTATTTCTGGGTGTTATGCAGATGGATATACAACGGTGCCTTGGAAGCATCGGTTCGCTGGTTCGAATCCAGCCACCCAGACTTTTTGCCCTGTGGTCTAATGGCAGGATAACTGACTTTGAATCAGTTGGTAGAAGTTCGAATCTTCTCGGGGCAACATACGGTGGTATTACGCTAATTGGTTAAGCGAACCGACTGTGAATCGGTTGATGTGGGTTCGATTCCCATGTATCACCCAAATAGCCGCTTATGTTAACGGATAGACGGACAGGTTTCGACCCTGTAGGTGCGAGTTCGAGTCTTGCAGCGGCTACATATACCGAATTGGCGGAATTGGTAGACGCGATGGTCTTAGAAACCATTGGGGTGACCCGTAAGAGTTCGAGTCTCTTATTCGGTACTTTTTGAAAAAATGTTTGGAAGATTGACAAATGTTGATATATCTTTGTCGTAATCTTGCCAACGATTGAACGTATTTACCTTTCACAAGGTTTTTAAGCCCTGAAGATGTTGGCAAGTCATCTGAAGGGCTTTTTTATTGCATGTTTGTTTCATACTGACAAACTGAAAAAAAGTGTAGGGCGGAGATCAACGTTGGTCGGCATCGTTACCAATTGGAGATGTCTACACTTGCTGTTAAATGATGGAAACGCGCTTTCTAAAGACTTGCTACGCGCCATCAGCCAAAACTAATTCCCATGAACTCAACGGAAGCAGAAAGGTCGGGTAGGTCTATTCTCTTTAGGGGGAAGGGGGTAGACTTGCTTTGCTGACCACCACAAACCCTGAATCTAACAAAAGCAGTTCAGGTAAAGAAGAAAGAGTAATCCATTTTAAGAATTCATTACAAAATCAATTTTAAATGAAAAAACCCATTAAAAAACCTTATAGGTACACTGATGATTCTGATTTTGATGTAGAGCGCCCAGAAAAGAAAAGGCGTCAATCACATGTTAAATCAGAAAATGCTTTTTGTAGAGGTGTGTATTTTTTGCAGAGGCATGGTCAAATAGTTTATGTTGGAATGTCTACGGTTAATTGTATGGAAAGAGTTTTACGCCATTACAATAGCGGAAAAGATTTTGACTCTTTTTCAATAAGAAGGCTGGCTTTTTTATCAGAAAAGCAGTTAAGGCTTCATGAAAGGTTTTTAATTGAAAAGTTCAAGCCAGAATACAATACTATACATAATAGCCCTTGGAAAGATGGTTGGAAAGTAGACCCTGAAACAAAATCAATAAAAGAGGATTCTCCTAATAGCAACCCCATAAAAGTAACGCGAGAAAATGACCACAAAGCAGCTACTTAGGAAGTATTACAAAAAGAAAAAGCGTAAAAACTCATCTTCAAAAAAGAAATGTGCGTCTTCTCGAAGCGTTAAGACCAAACAGAAGTCTAAAGACGCATTTAAAAAGAGGTATTATCGTTACTTGAAGTCTGAAAAATGGCTAAAAATCAGACTTGACCTTTATCAGATTCGCGGGAAGAAGTGTGAGGTTTGTCAATCAACTAAATGCATACAAGTACACCATTTGACGTATAAGAATGTTTTCAACGAAGAGCCATCTGATTTAATACTTCTTTGTGAGAGTTGTCATGAAAAAGAACACGGAGTCGGTTGAGTTTTTATCATTTCCTAACAGTTCCCGTTATTGCATATCTTTGTAAACCATAGGAATTTCTAATAGGGCTAAATGATACTTGACGACATTAAGGGGGAAAACGCGACAACGGACGCCAATCCCAAAGACAGACCTAATACAGTTGGCTCCAAGGGCGCCCTTAAAAAGGAACACGGTAGTATGGGGTGGATGGTAGCGAAGATGCTCCGTTTCATGGCCTTTGACTACAATAGAAATCAGACTTGGGGTAATTGGCCCGATTCAACTCAAAGTCAGAACATTCCTACTCCAGTAGATGAAATTCTGAAGAATTACCGTTACTACATGGGTGAGCAGTCAATTGGACCCAATGCCCACTTAGCGGAAACTACCGAAGGAGTGGAACTTGCCCCGCAGTACACTAACGGGAATGAGATCTATCAGACAGTACAGCACATGGTCGGCCCCGTTACGAAGTCCATGAAGGCAATGACCATTACCCTTGAGTCTCAAGACCCATCGGTAATAAGCGAAAAGAAAAGGCGTGTTACGGCCATTACTGCCAAAAAGGAATTGCCTGAGATATTCGCTGAATTCGCAAAACTCGGAGTACAGTATGCTCCAGAAAGAAGATTCTCGAAAGACATTGACACCGCTTTAAGGAACGCTACGCGCGACCCTTCCCATAAGGTCGAAAAGCTTGGGTTGGACATTCTGAACAAGATAAATGCCGACCAAGGAATTACCGATATGACCCCGAAACAGTTCTTGGACACTCAAATTGGAGGTCATTGCGCGGTTGACATTACCGTTTCCAATGGAAGGATAAACTTTCACAAGATACGTCCTTGGTTGACGATTTGGGACAGGGGAGAAGATGATGACCATAACAGAAGGTCTCTTTACAAAGGTTACTTCGAAAGCCTTTCCAAGAATGAAATCTATCAGAAATTCGACCTAACTCCTGATGAAAAAGACGAAATTGAAAGAGTTTTCGAAAGCGGGGAATCCGCAAAGAACAGTTATCACGGACTATTCCCTGATTACGATGGATTCAATTGGCTGGACGATAATGGGTATCGCAGAATGTCCTGCATTACAGGGAAATTCATTGTAACGATTACCCCTAAAAATGGAGAGCCTTATAATACGATTTATCAAGGAACCCTTATCGGAAACTGTGTGTTGAAATCCAAATGGGGAGAAGGCAAGTGGGAAGATCAGAACATTGTTTACGACATGGCAGACCCAAGTTGGCCTTTGATGTCAATTTGGATCTATTCTCCAGACACTATTCTTGGAAGGAACATTCCAACAGTTTCTCGTTTCCGACAAATGCAGGAGGATTGTGATGCGTACCTGTACAAGATACGACAACTTGTGTCGCGTGACCTCGGCAAAACATATGTGTTCAATGGGAATGAAATGGGAGAAGTTGCGGCAAGAGAGGTTATGGATGCGCTAAAAAGCGAAGGGGCTTACGTTGCAAATACTGAAGACGGGGAAGAACAGGTTGCTGGAAACAGACGAATGGTCGAACTCGTTGACATGAGTATGGACCCGAACGTAAGGGCTTATGCTGAATTGCGTCAACAGATGCGGCAAGACATGAGAGATGTCGTTTCTCAGAGTAATATCACTACTGGAATGCAACAGACGTATATCGGAGGAGGAACCCAGCAACAGACAGTTGCTTTGGCCGAGAACGGTACGGTTTCGATGTACGAAGGATTCTTTCAGCACTTCACCTACATACAGCAGTTCGTATTGAACACTGCTAAATTGCTTCTTCTTACAGCGAAAAGTAAAGAAGAGGCTGAAATACTGTTTGATCAGACAACGGCTGACTTTTGGGAAGCGCTTAATGATGAAGGTCTTCAAGTTGAGGACATGCTTGTTTACGCCCGTATTGAGGATGCTATTGATGAGCAGAAGCGTCAAAGGTTGAACCAGTACGGATTGGCAATGGCTCAGAACGCTGCTGAAACAGGATTTACTATGATTGACGCGGTTATCCTTGAAGAGTCACGTACTATGCGAGAACTCCGAAGAGATCTTCTTGAAAGGGCTGAAAAGCATCAAATGCAGAAGATGGAAGAGCGAATGGCCCAAATGGAAGCCCAACAAGCGGAAATGGCTCAAAAGCAACAGTTCGAAGGGGCTAAATTCCAAGCTGAAGAGCAAGGAAAGCTGCAAAGGGATATTATCCGAGAGCAGCCTGCCAACGACAAGAACAAGATCGAGTTGATGAAAATGAACAGGGAACTCCAAATGACGGAGGATAACGATATTCCCGTTCAGGAGAATGTGGTTGAGTAAAAATTGACACAGGTAGGATTCGATACCTACACGTTACCGTTACTCGGGGTGATTCGTCAATCAGCTACTTATTCCCTCAGCGTCTAACTTCCGCCACTGTGTCAATTACATGAGAAAACTTAGGTTAATACACTTCATGCGTACTACCACTCGCATTTCGCTGTCGATAGGCTACTTTGTGTAAAGCACCATATTTTCTCATTATCACCTGCCAGATGCCAATCTGAATATCTGCTCTCCTCTTTTCTCTACGATATATCGCGAACACCCAAGTTGCGATGATACAGAACAACATACAACGCTCTTTGGCTAGAGCTATAATTCGTTTACGGTTCCAACCGCTACATGCCTCTATTGGTCATCCAACGAATTACTGTCTATCATTCTCAGGTGAATATTTTTAAAAAACAACTACAAACATAATCACATCAGAAATAATAGTTTGTCATTTTACTGACAATTCGTTCTTTTAAAATAAATTCCGACATTTGTAACATTCGTGACATTTTATTAACTAAAGTATTTACATGAAGACAGACATTGAAATAGCAGAAGAAATGGCCGCTAAACGAGCGGAAACCGAAGCGGCTAAAAAAGCTGAAGGGGAAACTACTGCTAAAACCAAAAAGGAAGAAACGTCTAAGGAAGACGACAAAAAAGATGATTCAGACCTTGAGGGTCTTGAATTGGAACTTTCTGAGGAAACCGTTTCTGAGGTTGAAAAAGAAGTTCTTGCAGCAAACAACGGAAAGGCCAAAGAGGAATTATCTGATGAAATTGAAGCCGCTAAAAAGGAACGCCTTGAAAAGATCAAGGAAGAGAAAGCTGACTACCTAAAGAAATATAAGGAGATTGCATCTCTTGAGGAAAACGCTGAAAAGACACCTGAAGAGATTGAGAAACTTGTAGAGGATGCTTTAGAGGAAGATTCCAATAAAGATGAGAAGGGTAAAGAAGAAGAAGAAAAGGAAGAGACTGATGAGGATGTTCTTAGCGAGTTCGGTGGTCTGAAAGATGAGACTAAAGACACGATTTCCGATGAAGACGGGAAAGAGGTTAAACTTCCAGACGATGTAAAAAGCGAACTTGAAGAGTATCGTTCTTTGAAGGAGGATAAGGTTTTGGCTGCCTTTTTAGAGGCTAAGAAATCAGGAACTACTACTGAGTTTGTTGATGAATTCCGAAAATCAGGTCTTCACATTAATGTTGATGAGATTCCTCCAAAGCAAATGTATCAATGGAGCCTTCAGAATATGAAGTCCATTGACAGCACGATTACTGACGAAGAAATTGCCGAAAAGGTGGAAGCCTTTGAGGATATGGATAAATTTGAAAGAGCAGCTATCACGAAGCCGTTGTATTCCCAAATGAAAGAGGAACAAAAGGCGGCAAGAGAAGCGTTCTTTGGCAAGGTTACGGAAACAGCGTCATCTGTAAAGGCAGCCGCCCAAGAAGAGGTTAAACAAGTCGAAAGCGAACTGAAGAACCGATATGAAGGCAATACTGTTTTTGGTGTGGAAATTACACCTGAAGTAACCGAAAAGATGCTTTCCAAAATACGCAAAGGGGAGGGTATTCGCTTCACCGACTCCAGCGGGAAAGTTGACATTCGTAAGAGCATTGAGGCCCAATTGCTTTATGAGAACTTTGACGATGTAAAGTCTAAGATCTACAACCGAGGTAAAAAATCGGCTATGAGAAAAGAGACTGTAAAAAGGGGTAAGCCCAATCTTGGTGTAACAATCAAGGCAACGGTTCCTTCGACAAGTGTTTCTCGACAAAAGGCTCAGGACAAGGCCGTTCAATTGGCTTACGGAAGAAATTAGAAGCGCTAAAATCTAATTAAGACAAAAAATCATGAGTGTTTCTCAGAACAACATGCTTGACAACCTACAGGTCAGCATGCTTATTGATTGGAATAATGTCTCAAATGTTCTTTACCTCAACAGAGGGTGTAAGTTCATGCAGGACATCAATTCCTTGAATGTGGGATTACCGATGAACTCTGAGTCGATGAATGTGCTTCAAGTACGCTCGACCTTCATTGGTGACGATGAATTGAACGCAGTTGTTGATGCCGTTATAGGCTCTACTCCTACAACAGTAACCCTTTCGCTTCTTCCAGTAGGAGGTAATCCAGTGGATTTCTACCGAGTTGGAACAGTTCTTTTTGCGAATGACCGAAACGCACAAGCTAAAGTAATTGCCGCTTCTGCTGGTCAGATCACATTGGAGCCTATTCAAGGGGTAACTCTTGCGGAGGTTATTGCAAGTTTCGCTTCAGGGGCTACTACTTACGATATGGGTATCCATGTTGATTACCGTAGAAGTTCTGGAGTTGATCCATTGAGCTACTTCCCAGACATCCAAACGAATTACATGAGTGTTCTTCGTGATGGAGATGGTTGGGACCGAGTTGACTTTCACAAGTCACGAATCGACAAAGTTGGTAGCACAGGTTACTGGCAAGACACGAATATCAAGCGTACAATCGGTAGAATGTTGAAGACTATCGAGCGTAACTGGTTGTGGTCTGTTCCTGCTTATGACCCTGCAAACAGCTACTCTCAAATGGGAGGTGTTGATTGGGCTATCCGTAACAGAGGTGGTAAAGTGTTCCAATTCGGTTCGCTTCCTACTCAGGCTGACTTCCAAGATTGGTTGGATACGGTTTATGAAACAAACCTTGGGGCTCTTGACCAAACACGTAAGTTGTACATGGGGAACAAGTTGTTCAACCATATTAACAACAACTTCTCTGCTGGTTACATTGAGCAAATTGACCCACAGGCGATTCGTTCTGGAGCAACTGACAAGAACATGTACATGTATCGAGTTGGTGGTCGAGTTGTTCAATTGGAGACAAACGTTTCTGCGTTCTCTGATCCAGAATTCAACGCTGCTCCTACTACCATTACAGGTCTTCAGGGTAGAAAGTTGGAGTGGACAGCTTACTTCATCGACACGAACCCAGTAGATATTGCTCAGGGCGGTACTGTTCCAGCAATCCGTAAGGTACACTTTGGAGATTCACCATTCTATGCCGCTATCGGTAAAGGTATTGGTGACAACCCAATGGCGATGCCTTCAGAGGTTGGCGCTGCGATTCGTCCAGATAGCATGAGTTCGGATCTATTGACCATGCAGGACACCACTACGATTCAGTTCATGTATCATGGTGCAGTTGACATGGCGACTGGATTCTATTCAGGAATTTTCGAACCATCTGCTTAATCATTAACCTTTAAAAGAGAAAAAAGTTATGGGACGATCATACATACCATTGAATTCTGTAGCCGCGAGTGCTGCTGACCTTACCGTAGGTGGGGGAAAATTTACAATCACAGGTGACCCGCAAGGGATTACCCGTAGATACGTTGATTCTTTTGCGATCAACCGATACCGACCAGCCGTTGCTTCCGAGCTTCGTGTTGCCGCTACTGCTACAGTAGTTGTAGGAAGCGTTTATTCTTTTGTTGTGCGTCAAGACCTTTCAGGTAAAGTTGACGGAATTACAACAGAGAGTGTCGCTACAGTAAATGTTACTGCTACTTCTGCTGTTGCTGCTGATTTTGGTGCTCTTATCGCTGCCGCTGCAAGTGCTGTTGGCGGACGACCTGAATTCGATTTCACTGCTGCTGCTTACACAAGCGGTAACGGAGGAGTTGACATTACAGGTGGTTCTACTCAGCCAGTAGTGATTATTGAGCAACCATTGTTGATGACGCAAAGCGACCTTTTGAACGGAGGGGCTTCTAGTGGAAACGCTTCTTATAGCGGAACTACTATTACAGTTCTTCATAACGACACTACCGACATTGTTGTTGGTGGCCAAGTTACGTTCTCAGGATGGTCTGGAGGTGCAATTGTAAACGGACGAACTGCCGCTGAGGGTGTTACCCTTCCAGTGACGGCTGTTTCTGCAAACACAAACTTTGTTCTTGAGGCGGATTCGATTTCTGGAACCATGAGTGCTGCTGTTGCTGCTTTCCAAGTGATCGCTCAGGAACAGGCTGGTGCTGGTTCACAGTACATCGCTGATGGAGTTACCGCTGGAGGAAATCCTTCTGTTTCGGTTGTTTCTACAAACAACTACCATGATGTTGTCATCAAGGGTGGTGAAGTTGCAGGAAGCACAAACGGGCAGGACGACTTGAAGCCTTACGAGAAGCATTTCTTGATTAACTCAGGAGATTCTGACGCGGCAGATTTGCTTGCAAGAATCGTTGAGGTTGAGAAATATTATGCGGCTGGTACGACTGACGCGGACCCCGCGCTAATCTGACACGCTGTTAGAGCGCAATTCATTAAAGGGATTCCATTGCGGAGTCCCTTTTTTGTTGTCCGTTGTTTTTTATACATTTGTAAAGAATAAGACACTCAAAAAAAGAAATACTTATTATGGCAAGTTCAAATGTAATTTTACGAATAGGCAACAAGGACGCCTTCGTTCACGGAAAGACCTTGAAATCAACATCAGTTGAAGTTCCAGATGGGGAAGGCGGTGTAAATACGCTTACCGACAATTGGAACATTGTAAACAGAAACCCTTACGAGGACATTAAGAAGTACGCTGCTGTTCGACCAATGCGGATTCAGCTTTCAAGGAAGCGTCCCGTATTGGAGGTTAAGCGTGGTGATGTTCCTGAAGAAGTGATTGACAAGATTATTGACCACTTGAAGGGATGTCAATATATGTTTGACAAGAACAATGAAGAACAGTATGACCCTGTAACGAGAAAAGCCAAAGGGGATTGGGCCAATAAGCAATGGTGGTTTGAAGATGTTCGCGCGACTAAGAAGGTGAATGTGTCAATCCGAAAGCAGACTCTTGCAATCGGAAACCTTGTAGAAAGCGAAATGGGAGGAAACGAAAGCAAACTTCGAGATGCGCTTTACCACATTGGACATCAGCCTGAGCAAGGAATGACGGTTACCGAGTTGGAAGACCTACTTCTTGAAAAGGTAATGGAAGAGTATTCTGAAGAAAGAAGCATCTTCATTAAGACCTACTTGAACAAGAATATCGCTGAAGAGGAGCGTGAGGTTCGGGTTTACGTGAAGAAAGGTGTTCAGTACGGAATCATTTCTGTTTCTGCTGATCAGAATCAGAATCCTGTGAAGGAAGGCGTTTACAAAATCGGAACGGACCGAATCGGTATCGGTGAAGATGACGCTGTTTCAGGACTTCGTCATAACAAGAAGCTTCTTGAGTTCTTGATTTCTCAGGTGGCTGCTAAATCGGAATTCCAAGAGGACAAGAAGGCTGGAGATGAAATTGTAAAGAAGGCTGTCGGAAAAGAGGAATCCGTAACTCAGGAAGTTCTTTGGGAAACTCTTAAAGAGCAAATGAAAGTGAACCTTGGAGTGAAGAACGCTGGGGTTGTACTTAAAGACTGCGACTCTGTAGAGGACGGTATCAAGAAGTACAATGAGAAGGCTAAGAAAGAAGGTCTTGATTCAAGGTTGACTCTGAAAGAGTTGACCGCTAAAGCAAAAGGAACGGACCCAGTGAGTGCGTAAGAAACCTTTCTGTTAAGTTCCTGCCCCCGAAGATTGCTGTCTGGTCTTCGGGGGTTTTCTTTTACAAGCCTTTCATAATGTCGTTTCCTTTAATCGGAGTCATTCCTGCGGCTGCTGCTCCTATTGCTTCCTGACCATCCTGAAGGACTTTTCTGTAGCGAACGTGTCTTTCGCCATTTCTTCCGTACTCTATGTAGGGAATATGCTTGTACTTGGCTTTCATTGCCTTGAGTGCCTTTTGGCCGTCCGTTAATTCGATTCCCTTTTCGTACACCTCACAGGAAACAATGGCGTCAATAACGTCACAGTTTTCAATTCCGAAAACACGTAGCTGCTCAAGAATTATATCGAATTCGATATTGTGCATGTTCATTCGGAAATAATCGAAAGTAGCATCAAGAGCCCTGTCCTCGTTCTGTCCTTTGTACCACCCTTTAAGCGAACCCTTTTTGTAACCCTTAGCACCTATCCAAACGGGTTGATCGGCCAACATTTTCCAATCACCTCCATTAATAGATTTGTATTTGTCCATGAAGGACTCCCCTCGGTTACGTTCCACCATGTTCTTACAGTCGTTGTAGAGTTTCTGTAATTCGGAAACCTCTTTATGGACCAGTTCCGAGTGCTTGGATCTTCTCATGTAAATACCCACGTAGGTATTCGTACTTCTCCGTTTAATTACCGAACAGAACATCGAGCCATTGGCTTCTTCCGCATCGGTTGACTCGCTTGAGGCTTCATTCATTGGTGTGGGGTCAGTCCCCATTAGGTATTCTTCGCCTACAACAGGCTCCTCTATCATGTGAAACACTCCGTTGTCCTGATTTGGAATGAGTTTTCCATCTTTGACATCCATTCTACGAACGTTCCTTGGATTATCTCTTAGTTCGCGTTCCTGAGTGGGAATCATATCCGCGATCTCTTTTGGAATAATCCCTATTTCATCGCTTTGGAACACCTCCTCAATATCAAGTGGGTATCTCTTAATGAAGGAGTTCAATTCGCGCTTGTCTGGATTAAGGTCCAATACCTTACGGGTCCATTCAATGTAGGCTCTTGCGCGGTCAACGTCCGACCAACCGTTTATACAGAAGTTCTCAGTGCCGATTTTCTTACCATTCTTGTCTCTAATGGTCGCGGCTGTTATACATAATGTTCCTTCAAGAAGTAACGCCTTAACATTGCCCATTTGAGCGCTATCCCATATTCTTCTTGCCTGTTTCATTCCAAGGCGGCTTCCCAGACCAGCAGAACCACCAGCGACCATGATTCCTACTCGCTCCATACCCGACATTAAACAGGATTGTGTGGCGCCACGTACCTCTTCGGGATATGGATGAAGGAATAACTCATCAAGGAAGGCGTACTTTGCCCGAGCGCCCTCCATGTTTCCTACATCTTTTTTGTCCTGAGATGTTTGTCGGCAGCGAACGGTAGCCTCGTTTCCTGTTCTCTTCCCGTCTTCGTCTTTTTCAGCCAGTATTACTTCCGAGTTTTTTGTGTCGTAACGCTTTCTTTCTGGAGCAACCCAATCTTCAAGAGCATCCAATTGGGAAATGAACTTCTGTTTAAGTAATTCGTCAACACGCGGCTTGTCAGCGGAGGTCATTAAGGAGGTTGACCCTGAGAACATGATTGACATCCAAATAGGAATAAGCCCTCCAAAAATGGATGAAAGACCGAACTCCCTACGTTTGAATACATAGAAATCCTGCTCGTTTTCAATACAATCCATGAATTCCCTTAAAACGAGTTCGTCACCATCTCTCCAGTATGGCCTGATCATATTGCCTTCCGCGTTCTTGATTTTCATCTGCGTCAGGTAGAAGTAGTGTATTCCTACAAGGTCGGCCCAGCCATGTTCCCAACGTCTTCTCTGTTCGGAACGCCAAGCGTTGATTACCTCTTTGGCCTTTTCGATTATCCGATTACGCCTTTCGATAAGGTTTTCAATGTCCTCCTTTATCGTCTTTATCTTCTCATCGCGGTCTTTCTTGGGGATTGACTTGTTATCGCGAATCTCCTTCATTTCAGCCTTGAAATCAAGAATTTCCTGCATGAGCTTCTCCGCGTCAGCGTTAAGCCCTTCGTATTCCTCCTTAATTGGGGCGTATTCGGCCTCGTACTCTGCGTAGGTGTACTTGGGTGGCCTTACAGGAATTGGTGGCGGCAGAACGAGCTCAGGGATGTTTACTCCTGAATTGGGATTTTCTTTGACTTCACTCATAAAGCGAAGATACAAAGAAGAAGCGTTTTAATTTTTGACCTGATTGTTCAAATGAATCAATACTGCTTCCATTGCGTCCTCGCAAAGTCTTTTTGGAATCCTACTTCTTTCGAAAGCGTTTGAAAGTCCTTGTGTTCCAGTTTGGCTTCCCCTTGGGGCTCTTTCATGGTGGCAGTTCTCGTTTCCGTTAAAGCACTCTGGCCTCGGAATCCAAGTTCCCTCAGGGTTGAATAATGAGCGGATATTATTGCTCCAAATGTCAGTTGGTTTTGCTCTTGTGTCACCATAAGTGCAATACCAAACAGTGACTCTTGGGAATCTTTGCATAAAGGGCATCTTTCTCAGCATACCTCTTGGGTTTTCAATGTAGAAAACCATGTTCTGATTGATTGAAAGATAGTGATTAATCAGTTCAATGAAATAAGTGTTTACTGCGTCACACTTCTTTGCGTAATCACTTTTTGGCTCGGTCCCGTTTCGGTGTGTGCTTATGGCTGCAATCGTGTAAGTAGTGCAATCAGGAGAGGCCCAAATAACATCAGGAACAAAGGGAACGTCTTTTGGAGAAAGGTGTTCAATATCCTTTACCAAGCTAATCCCCTCACGCTCTTCCCAGTCAACGGAAAACACCTCAAAGCCTTTTTCTTCGGCCACCTTACCAACAGACCTACTTGAGGCGAATAGTTCGAGAAGTTTTGGTTTTTCAGCCATTTGCTTTTATCTGCTCAAGAAGGTCTAAAACCTGTTTGTCTTTTGAGTCAATCAATTCCTGAACTCTTTTTACATTGCTCATTATGGTGGTTCTTTCCTTTTCGAAAAACAACCCTATTGCAGCGTAAACCCCCTTGTTGTCCTCAAGCTTCCGAAATATCGAGTATGAAACCACATGGCGCATTATGATAACGTCATCCTCTCTGGAGGAGTTGTTCTCAGAACAGGGTTCGTAATTGATTATCTTGCAGTATTTTTCCGCCAAAATAGAAACCCTTCTTGTAAGCGGCCTGAGCGAGGATTTTGCCGTTCCTTTTATTGAGCGCATTTCCTCAATTAGAAGGGCAATCTTTTCACTGTCAGTTCCGTGAATGTTTTTGTGATATTCAAGGATGGTAATTATGTCGTTTTTGGCCTGCACGTTCATTTTACGGACGTTTTACGGAGGTCTTCTCCTTTCACCCCTATGAGGTTGAACATTTCATGGACCCTTGATTCAATCCTTGCCCCGTATTTGTTTGCCAGCGTAGTTGAGTTCAGGTTAGAGGTAGCGAAGGTCAAGTATCCATTATCGGTAAACGCCCTGTGTCGTTTTGTAAGTGTGTCAATACCAACATTGATTTCAGTCCCGTACCGCTTTATGGTAGTATGTTCTTCTCCAAGGTCATCAATTCCAAACATTTTTGATTTGAGAGCCTGTTCAAGGTTAAACACCTTCATGTTGTTCGAGTCCAATTGGTAAATATGCTCCATGTCAAATCCAGTATAGATTTTG
>Ga0180432_10004712_pt1 | contig 18512 bp, 18 predicted proteins | sample SS_ome_10_FD_132414 | JGI IMG/M metagenome (GOLD analysis project Ga0180432, IMG submission 132414) | Hypersaline lake sediment archaeal communities from the Salton Sea, California, USA - SS_1_MS_2 metaG | ecosystem: Environmental > Aquatic > Non-marine Saline and Alkaline > Hypersaline >...
CGAAGCCGGCGGGGCGCGCGTCGCGCTCGATCGACTCGATCAGCGCGCGACCGATCCCGCGCCCGGTCGCATCGTTCAGCACGACTAGACACGGGATCACCATCAGGTCGCGACCGATCGGTCCCCACGACGAGCGGTCGATCGGGACGCCGTGGGCGAACCCGACGTGTTTCCCGCGAAAGAGCGCGGCCTTGAACCGTCCGCCGCGCGCCGCCAACTCGTAGAGCAGCGCACGGCGCTTCGCGGCGGCCGCGTCGATCTCCTCCGACTCGTCGACGTGCGAACAGGTCGAGACGAAATACTCGTCATCGGTCTCCATGTCGCGAATCCGTAGATCGGGCATGACGGCCTCCCGAAGCCGATTCTAGGCGAACCGCGCCGGAATGGGAAACCGGGGGGACGCTCTTCTCCGGGCCGTCCAAATCGGCTACGCTGTCTTCAGGACCCAAGGGAAAGGGAGGCAGGGATGAGAAAGCTCGCAGCGCTCGCAGCGATCGTACTGTCGGTCGGTTTCGTCGCGGTTGGTCAGTTTCACTACGCGTTCTACTACGACCTGTCCGGCGGGCAGGACCTCGAAGTGAACCTCATCAACACGATGCCGTGGTCGGCCGTGCTGGAAATGACCGTTCACGACGCCTACGGGGGGGAGGTCTGGTCGACGGCGGCCGAGCTCGGCGGGTACGAGCCGGGCTTCGTCCGACTGGGTGACGCCATCCCGAGCGAAGTGCACCACTGGGGCGTTGTCACCGTCGACAGCGACACGCGGCTGATCATCGGCCTCGAGTACTTCCGGGACGGCCTGCTGATCTCGGTGGACACGGTGTACAGCGAGATTCTCGCACTGGATCCCGATGAGCCGTTCTGGCTCGGGACGTACTACACGCAGGTCGGCGACGCCGAGACGGCGTACATCGTGATGAACCCGTGGGCGCAGACGGCCCACTGCTCCGTCGACGTCTACGATGCGAACGGGGACTGGCTTTCGACGCGCGATTTCGTGCTCGGGCCGTACGAATCCGAGTACGTCTTCCTCGGAGACGACGTCGGCTCGGGCGGGCTGATTTGGGGGTTCCTCGACGTATCGATGGAGGACGTCTCGGTGATTATCGCGCTCGAGTACACGGGGAGAGGCTGTAGCGAGCTCGAGATCGACAACGTCACCGAGTACTACTTCTAGCAACGCGGCGGAGCTGCAAGGGCCGGCCTTGGCGGGTAGACTCGCCTCCGTGAAGGAGGCGCGATGAAGCCCGTTCAGATCGAAGACCTGCTAGCGTACCGATTCCTCTCTGCCGTGAAGATCTCACCCGACGGCCGGCGCGCCGCGTTCGTCGTGAAGCGGGCGGACGCGGAGAGGAACGAGTACCGCTCGGACGTCCATTTGGTCGACCTCGTCTCGCGGATCAGCCAGCAACTGACCCGCGGCGGCAAGGACGGGCCGTACGTGTGGGGCAGCGACGGATCGGAGCTGTTTTTCCTCTCGAAGCGAGAAGAGGAGGAGGGGAAGTCGTTCCTGTATCGGATCCGCGTCGACGGCGGTGAGGCGGAGCGGATCGCCGTGCTCCCGCACGCGGCCGACGGGCTTCGACGGCTCGATGACGGACGCTTTCTCTTCACGGCGCGCGTTCCGCTGTCCACTGAGACGGAGCGCGAGGACGCGAACGAATACGAGGTGCTCGACGAGATCCCGTTCTGGATGAACGGCGAGGGGTTCACCAGCCAACGGCGAAAACACCTGCTGCTGTTCGATCCCGCGGCCGAGGAGTCGAAGGAACTGCTCGATCCGCATCTCGAGGTGACGGCGTTTGACGTGCGCGGAGACCGGTGCGCCGCGATCGGGCGGCGTTTCGAAGGCGTGGCGCCGGTCGTTCGCGAGCTGTGGACGGTCGATCTGTCCGATGGGGAGACGAGGCGGCTTCCGGTCGGTGAGCTGCAGCTCGACGAGGTCCGCTTCCTCGACGGCGAGACGCTGGTCGCCATCGGGAACGACATGGATCCGTACGGCCTCGGCCAGAACCGCGAGGTTCTCTCGATCGACGCCGCGTCCGGCGAGATCACGTCGCTGACGCCCGGCTGGGACCGCTCGGTCGGCAACTCGATCGTCGCCGACTGCCGACACGGCGGCGGGCCGGTGCTTCGCGTCGACGGCGAGTTCGTCTACGTTTCGGTGACCGAGAGGACGGTCGGTCATCTCGTGCGGATCGCACGAGACGGCGAGGTGCGAACGATCGTCGGGTCTCCGGGATCGATTGACGCCTACGACGTCCGCGACGGAACCGTGCTGACCATCGGCCTCCGGCCCGGCGCGCTGCAGGAGCTGTACCTCCAGGACGCCGACGGGGAGGCAAAGCTGACGTCGCTCAACGAGGCGAGCCTCGCAGACCGCGCGATCGCGTCGCTCGAACGGTTCGCCGTGCCGTCCGCGCGCGGCGACGAGATCGACGCCTGGCTGATCCGACCGATCGACTTCGACGGGAGCACCGAAGTCCCGACGATCCTGACGATCCACGGCGGGCCGCGCGGTGCGTACAGCGAGATCTTCTTCCATCAGATGCAGATGCTGGCCGGGAAGGGCTACGCGGTCCTGATCTCGAACCCGCACGGGTCGTCCGGGCGCGGCAACGAATTCGCCGACATCCGCGAGCAGTACGGGAAGATCGACTACGAGGACCTGATGGCAGTGGTTGATGGAGCGCTCGACCGCTTCCCGTTTCTCGACGGAGACCGCCTCGGCGTGATGGGCGGCTCGTACGGCGGGTTCATGACCAATTGGATGATCGGGCACACCGATCGGTTTCGCGCCGCGGTGTCGCAGCGCTCGATCGCCAACTGGATCCACAAGTTCTGCACGACCGACATCGGGTACTACTTCAACGCCGACCAGCTCGGGACCGACCCATGGGCCGAGGGCGGGTCTGACAGGTTGTGGTGGCACTCGCCGCTCCGCTACGCCGATCGCGCGAAGACGCCAACGCTGTTCATCCACTCGGAGCAAGACTACCGTTGTTGGCTTCCCGAGGGGATCCAGATGTTCACCGCGCTCAGGTACCACGGGGTCGAGACGCGGCTGGTCATGTTCCGCGACGAGAACCACGAGCTGTCGCGCAGCGGCAAGCCGAAACACCGGATCCGCCGACTCGAGGAGATCGTCGCCTGGTTCGATCGACACCTGAAGGGCGAGTCTCCGGACGAGTCGCTCGGCTAGCGGGCTTCAGTCCGTGGCGCCGCCTTCGGGCGATTCGTCCGTCTCTGCCTCCTCGATGAGCTGTGCCTCGAGCTCGCTGATCTTGGCTTGGATGGACGGGTCTTCGGCGCCCACGGTCTCCAGCGCGAGCCGGTATTCGGCCAGCGCCTTGTCACGGTATTCGGCGATCCGCGCTTCAACCACCTCGATCTGCGCGGCGAGTTCGGGATCGTCTGAGGCGTCCGATTCGAGTGTCGCCTTCTCGTTGCGAGCGTCGTCCAGCTTCGTCTCGTACAGCGTCCCGATGATGTAGGTGAGGTACGGCTCGTCCACGGTGCCTTCGTCGCGAATCCGCTCGAACGCTTCGATCCCGAGGTCGACGTCCTCCATCTGTGCCCACGTGGCTTCGACAAGCGGGAGGAGGATGTCGAATTCGGCGGCCTCGTAGACCCCGTCGAACCAGGTCTGAAGCCGATCGCTGAGGATGCCTTCCACGAGGTCGGCCCGCACTTGGTCCGTCACATCTTCCAGCTCAGGCTCGAACGCCTCTTGTCGATCGGTGACAAGGATGATGTGGTAGCCGTATTCCGTCTCGACGATGCCGCTGATCTCTCCGACTTCGAGCGCGAACGCCGCCTCCTCGAACGGCGCGACCATCTGCCCGCGGCCGAACCACCCGAGGTCGCCGCCGCTCGGACCGCTCGGACCGGTGGAATGCTCCCGTGCGAGCTCGGCGAAGTCCGCCCCGGCGACGGCCTCGGCGAGGACCCGCTCCGCCTCCGCACGAACGTCTGCGAGGACCTCGTCTCGGACGTCGTCCAGTGCCGGTACGTCGTCCCCGGTCGCGTAATCCGCCTCGTGCTCCTCCAGGAAAGCGAGGAGATCCTCGTCGGACGACCCGAACAGGATGTGCGACGCGCGGACCTGCTCTTCCGTCGCGTATTCGGCTCGGTGCTCGTCAAAGTACGCTGCCACTTCTTCGTCGGACGGCTCAACCGGACCGGCCAACGCGTGCTTCACCGCGTCGAGCGTGAGTTGCCACTCAACTACGTCAAGACCGTTCTCCTTGAAGGCCTCGAACGACGAGCCCTGCTCTTCGAGGTGGGCGAGGAAGTCCTCCTCGGTCCAGCCCTGGTCCTCGAGGAAATCTGCGTACTGGGAGTCAAATTCCGCCAGCACGTCCTCGTTGCTCGGCTGGATTCCACGTCGATCCGCTTCTTCCTCGATCAAGGCGGTGGCCGCCACGCGTCGGAGGGCCTCGGCCTCGAGGGACAGCTGGAAGAGCCGCCCCTCCCCGCCGGCGAGCAGAGACTCGATGTTCATCCCGAACTGCGCGTACAGCTGGATGTACTGCTGAAGGAGGGTGACCTTGGCGGCCTCGAAATCGTTCCGATAAGCCGGGCGGCCGTTCACGTAGGCGACGATCTCGTCTTCGGGGAACTCACCTGCAATCTCCCCGGGCGGCGAATCCGGGGCTTCGGTCGTCTCGACGGGGGGCTCCGCTGGGGCCGTAGAGGGGCGGTCACCGCAACCGGCCAGTAGCAGGCCGAGAACGAGGGGGACTGCAAGCAGCAAGATCGTACGAATCCGCATGAGCGCCTCCTTGAAGTGACCCAGTTTACGGGCTGGAGCGAATCACAGCCAGTCCGGCGGCCTTCGTCAACCGTCGCTCGTCTCGCCTGGGTTCGCGTACGGAACACCGTCGCGCCGGCTGCGCTGCTCCCGTAGACTCACGGAGGAGGTGATCCATGGTGACAGGACCGACGCCCAACTTCGAGGCGCTCCGCCGGGAGATCCGAGACTACCACGACGCGTTCATCGAAGCGCACGTCTCCAACCGGCCCGACTTCTTCGTTCGGGACCTCTCCGACGACTACGTCAACATCTCCCGCGGCGAGCTGCTGCGGCAGACCAAGGACGAGATCCTCGAGGGGTTCACCGACTACCTCGGCAACACGAGGTTCTCCGAGTACCGGCTCCTCGGCGAGCCGGCGATCGGCCTGTCCAAGGACGGATCGGTCGCCTGGTCGATCTTCCGACTGAAGGTCGCTGGGATCCGGAGAATGCTTGATGGGACCGACGTTTCGTTCGATTCCACCTGGGGGGGCCTCGTCCTGTTCGAGCGACGGGACGGACGCTGGGTGCGGATCGCCGAGGCGTCGAACCGGAAGCCCGACTAGGGCCGGCGTCGCCTTCGTGGACCGGTGAACGGCCTGCAGCTGGTCGAACCGCTGACGGTGACGGACGTGGCCGTAGGATTCGAGATTCTCGTCCCGATGCGGAGCGAACGGGCGATCCTTCGACATCGTATTGCGAAGCCGACGCCTCCGCCGGACGAAGCGGGGCAATCGGTCGAACCACGCCGGTCGTTGCGCGGTGATCTCCTTCCTCTCTCAATCTCGGTGCGCTAGGAGCCGATGGCTTTCTTCTCTGAGGCCCGATCGTTGCGGGGCGACGCCCCGAGGTCGGACGTCGAGTGTGGGGCCCTCCTGGCGGGCCGCCACCGCTGCACTGCCTCGCGTCGTGCCATTCTTCCGAGGCTGCGGAAGAACCTCGCGTCCTCCTCGCGGTTCCGCCTCGCCTTCGGTGGCCGCTCGGTCGCCACGGAGAAAATGGTGAAGAGCACGGCGCCCAATCCCCCGAGGAGGCCAGCTACCCCCGCGGCGTCGGCGCTGAATCTGAACCGGAGGGAGAACAGCCCGTTCGTGAGCACTCCGATCGCGGCGCCGACCAGTCCTCCGAGGACGTAGTACCACTTAAGGCGTCTGAGCGGGTCGCTTCGCGTGGCGAGCCGAAGCACGACCAAAGAGACGACGATACCGGCCGCGACGTAGGTGATCGCCATGTAGACGGGAAGTCCAAGCCCGGCATAGATGATCAGGCAGAACGCCAGTCCTACGAGCAGCGAGAGCAGAACGGCCACGATCATCGCACGTATCACCTTTCCTATGAACTCCAAGAGTAGGCAGACAGGGGATTCAATACAAGCGACGCTTGAGGTTGCGGAGAATCGAAGAGCGGAGACGGTGCGGGATCACCGATCCGCTCGCACCGCGTGTTTTCTCAGAGGATCGCTGTGTTGCCCGGCTCGATCCTGTTCGTCGGGAGGGTTCTCGACGCACGGACCTGGAATACCACGGGTATGGGTAACCGCCCCTGGGCGGTTGTGCCGCTTGCAGTTCGCCTAGACCGCCCTCTCGATGAAACGATCCACATCGGCCTTGAACGCCGCGAGCGAGGTGATATCGAGGTAGAACATGTGTCCGGCCTCGTAGTTCGCCATCTCGATGCTGCCGCGGTGCTCCGGGTCGACGTTCATGTGGCTGAGCATGTACTCGGTGGCGAAGCACGGCGTGGCGAGGTCGTAGTACCCCTGCCCGACGAAGACCTTCGTGTAGGGGTTCTTCGCGATGGCCCCACGGAGCGCCTCGCCGGTGGCGGGCATCTCCCCCTTCTCCCACTCCCACTTTTCGTTCACCTGCACGCTCAGCGTCTCGTACGTGAGGTCGGTCTCGATCCCCAGCTCGGTCCGGACGTAGTGATTGAACGTTGAGGTGTAGGGCGGCGTGATCGCCAGCATCGACGGATCGAACTCCGGTCGCTCGGTCGCCGCGGTCGCCTCGATCCCCTTGAATCGCGAGTCGAGCCGACCGACGGACCGCTTCTCGCTGCGGAGGAGCTCCTTGCAGAAGTGAAAGATGTTGATTCTCAGGTTCGTCCCGAGGACGTAGTCGAGATCGAGGCCGGTGTACGTTGCCAGCCTCTCGGCCACGGCGCCACGCTCCTCCTCGTCGAGTCGGTCCCCCTTCATCAGCGCGAGCGTCAGCTCCTCTTCCGACCAGGCCTTCACCTCGGACATCAGCTCGGGCAGGGCGCGCTTCTGGAGCACGTCGCCGAGCCGGCCGTGGTACCAAGCGGTCGCCGCGTACGTCGGGACGAACAGCTGGAACGGGAGGTCGTTTGCCGGCATGAACCGGATCGCTCCGAAGTCGAGCACGGTCGAGATGAGGACGATCCCGTTGAACGTGATCCCCTTGTCGACGAGGTGCCCGGCGAGCCCTGCGGCGCGCGTCGTCCCGTAGCTCTCGCCGGCGAGGAAGAGCGGTGAAGACCATCGCTTGTAGCGCGTCAGGTACAGCCGGATGAACTCGCCGACCGACTCGATGTCGCCCTTGAAGCCGCAGAACTTCTTGTCGAGGTCCTCCTTCACGGCGCGGCTGAACCCCGTGCCGACCGGGTCGATGAACACGAGATCCGTCCGGTCGAGCCAGGTGTGCTCGTTGTTCTCGTATCGATAGGGGGGCGCCGGCATCCACCCTTCCACCTCCATCACGACCCGCTTCGGCCCCAACGCGCCCATGTGCAGCCAGACGGAAGAGGAGCCCGGGCCGCCGTTGAACGCGAACGTCAGCGGACGGGTGGACGGATCGTCGGTGCCAGCGAGCTCGTAGGCGGTGAAGAAGATCTCCGCCTCGGTCTCGCCGAACTCGTCCCGAAGCGGGATGACGCCTGCCCGGGCGGTGTACTTCAGCGTCCGGCTCTCGAGCGCGAGCTCGTGTTCCGTCTCGACCGGTTCGATGCCGAGGAGCTTTCGCTTCTTCTCTTTCGATTCGGCCGCTTCGCCGTCCTTCTTCTCTTCGGGCTTCGCCTTCGTCTTGTCCTGCTCCTCGGCCATGTGGATCGCTCCTCGCGCAATGGTCTCGTGATCGGTCATTGTACCCCGGGCCGCCGGCGGGTGCCGTCGGACCTCAACGCTTCCGTGGGCGCGGAAGCCACATGCCGACGTCGCGCGCGTACCCGGTGTACTCGTCCCCGAACCGCGCCGCGAGAAGACGCTCCTCGGTGCGTGCGATCGCGTGGAGAAACCCGATGGCCGTCAGCCACACGCCTGCCGCCATCAGCGAGACGCTCAGCAGGAGAAGCCCGAGGTAGAGCAGGATCTCGGAGAGGTACATCGGGTGGCGCACGACGGAGAAGACGCCGGCTCGCACGACGTGCGGCTCGCGGCGGGTCTCGCCGAAGATGATCCGGTGGCTGGACCAGCCCAGGTACCCGGAGACGCCGAGGAGGACCGCCGCGATCGGGATCCGGATCGCCGGGTGGATCGTCCCGTTGAGAAACGTCGTGACGTGGAGGAAGAACGAGTCCGCGATCCACGTCCCGGCGAACAGCAGGGCCAGGACCAGCTGCCCGATGTCGGTGAGCGCGTGCTCCCCGGTCAGGTCCTCCCGTCCTTCCCAGCGGCGCTTCCCTCCTTGCGAATCGGACACCGTCTCCCCTTTCTTTCCCCGACCCAGGTCGGGTGCGATGTGCATGATACCGACGGGCCCGGCTCGCTTCGACACGGCGGATGCGATCGGGCAAGATCACCCCGTGAGGGTCGGCCGACGGTCGAAGGGAGTACGATGAGTCGCGTGCTGCGATGCTCGGGGTACGACCTGGTCCTGGACGATATCGTCCGGGCGGAGGGCTGCCGGCTGTTCGACGCCTCGGGAAGGTCCTACGTCGACTTCGAAGCCGGCGTCTGGTGCGCTGCGCTCGGGCACAACCCGCCGCGTCTTCGCGAAGCGGTCGTCGGCCAGCTGGAGCGGATCGCGCACATCGGCTACCGCTACACGACGGAGATCGTCGAGCGGGCCGCGTCGGATCTGCTCGGCGTGCTGGACATGGAAGCCGGGCAGTGCGTCTTCCTCTCCTCGGGGAGCGAGGCGGTCGAGTTCTCCGTCCAGGCCGCTCGGGTCTCGAGCGGTCGTCCTCTGCTGCTCGGCTTCGCCGACGTCTTCCTCGGCTCGTACGGGACGATCCGAACCCAGCCGTCCGACGCGTGGTGGCTGTTCGACGTCTTTGCCTGCGACGGCTGCCCCGACGCGGACGACTGCGATCGGGACTGCCCGCGGCTCGCGGAGATCCCGTACGGACGGATCGGGGCGTTCGTGTTCGAGCCCGGCTGCTCGTCCGGCCTCGTGCGCCTCCCCGTGCCCGGCCCCGTGCGCGAGATCGCCCGCCGCGTCCGCGCCGCGGGAGGCTTGCTCGTCGTGAATGAGGTCACGACGGGCATGGGCCGGACCGGCGCCTGGTTCGGGCACCGACACTACGACCTGACGCCGGACCTGGTCGCCGTCGGGAAGGGGCTCGGCAACGGCTACCCGGTCAGCGCCGTCGCCCTCTCCGGCGACGTCGCCCGCCGCCTGACGGAGACCGGCTTTCATTACGCCCAATCGCATCAGAACGATCCGCTCGGCTGCGCCGTGGCGGTTGAGGTGATCCGAGCGTTGCGGGATGACGAGCTGGTCGAGCGGAGCCGGCGGCTCGGAGCCGATCTGCTGAAACGTCTCTCGGCCTTCGCCGAGCGACACGAGACGATCGCCGAGGTCCGCGGTCGGGGCCTGATGCTCGCGATCGTGCTTCGGCGCGACGTCCCGGCGATCGAGGTGTATCGCAAGCTGCTCGACGGCGGACTGATCGTCGGATGCAAACCCGCGTTCAACCTGCTTCGGCTGATGCCGCCGTTGACCGTTCCCGAGGACGACGTGCACCGCCTGATCGAGGCGCTCGACGACGTCCTGTCGCGGCGGTCGTAGCGTGTCCTGTTCTATCCGAGCTAGGCCTGGAGCATCACCGGCAGCCACATCCAGAACAGCGTCTACCACGTCGAGATCACCGACACGATTGCTCCGATCACGCTCACGACGGCCAGAATTTCATCCAACCGCATAGACGCCGTGCGATCGCAAGCCGGCCGCCCGGAAGGCACGTTTCCGGCCGGGACTTCGGGACGCTCCGCGGCTGATATACTTCGGTCTGCATGGGAGGGAACGTCGCCTTCGATGCGACGGCGAGAAGGAGCGGACGATGGGCGAGTTCGATCGGTTCGTGGAGTGGCTCGAGGAAAAAACCGAAGACGAAGCGCGGAGCGCGTACTCCGACAAGGTCGTGGATGAGTTCTTCGACCCCTCCAACTTGGAGCGGCTCTCGGATCCCGATGCCCAGGCGGTCGTCACCGGCCCGTGCGGCGACACGATGGAAATCTACCTGCTCCTGGACGGCGAGGTCATTCGGCACGCGAGCTTCATGACCGACGGGTGCGGTCCGACGGTTGCGTGCGGCAGCATGCTCACCAAGATGCTGCGGGGCATGAGGCTCGCGGACGCCCGCCGCCTCGATCCGCGGCAACTGCGAGACGCCCTGGACGGCCTTCCTCCGGAGAGCGAGCACTGCTCCGACCTCGCGATCATGACGTTGAAAAGAGCGATCGTCGACCGCGATCCGTAGACATCGCGGACGGCTACTGGCTCCCTTCTTCCCGGAGGTCATTGCGCGGCAGGACGGGCGTCAGGAAGAAACCGATCCCGTCTCGGACCGGGTAATCGGCGCCGCAGGCGGAACAGTCCGCTACCCCCTCGATGAGGCGACCGCCGTCCCGTTTGCTGACGGTCTGCGATGGGGATCCCTGCAGGCGGGGCATTGCAGCATCTCGGTCAGGTCGTCGTGCACCTTTCACCCCGCTTGCTTGATCAGGAAGCCGCGGGCGCAGTGGAGGGCGTAAAGGCCGCGGACGACCGTCTTCGTCTCCCACGTCGCTTCGTTCTCGCTCATCCGCCCCTTGGACAGTCGGAAGAAGACGAGCCGCGCTATCCAGCCTAAGAAGAAACGCTTCCGCGGGTCGAAGCGCCAGCCGTCGGCCGGCCTGAGGGTGAAGCGGTACGGCGGTTCGAGGTGCAGTCCGTTCGCTTCGTTGCGGCCTCGCAGCGCGTCGAGGACCTTCTTGCGGATGATCGAGCGCGTTTCGTCCGCTGTTGGGAACCAGTCCTTCTCGAGGCTCTTGACCGGAACACCGACGACGTTCGGGCAGAGCCGCTCGGCCTCCGCTACGGCCGCCTCTTCGCCGATCACCGCGAGGAGCCTCGCGCCCATGAACAGGGCCAGCTCGAGGCCGATCTCGCCGACCTCGATTCCGTTTAGCGTCACCTCACCGATCGGCGGGGACTGGATCGTGTGCGGTGCGAAGCCGCCGCCGCCGTACCTCGCATGTTGGCCGACGATAACGATCCCGAACGGCTCCCCTCGGACCGCGCGCCGCGGCTTGCCCGGCAGGTACGGCCGCCTCACGATCCGGACGTTCCGTGGCAACTCCTTCACCAGAACGTTCGGCTCGCGGTGACCGTTGTCGTGCGAGTCGTTGAGAACGATCTCGTCGATCCCGAACTCGTTGGCCGCCTCGCAGACCGCCTGCACGTCGGAGGTGATGGACCGGCGGCCATCGCGTTCCCATTCAGCCGACCCGTGGCGCATCGCCTGCCTGTTTGCGGGCGAGATCCCCGAGGACCCCTCCAGGTCGCACAGGATGTACAGCCGCCTCTTCATCGCTTTCGTCATTGGATGGTGTGAGTGTAGCATGGACGAGTTTCTCGATCACCGCTGCGCTCGGTTTCTTTTCAACGCGGGCCCCGAAGTAGAGGCCGAGCAGGACGCGGCGACGCCAATGTGTGCCTTAGTAGATCACGAATGGAAAGACCGCGCGCGAGCGGCGGCTGGGCGGATCATACGGAGGGTCCGGCGATGGCAACAGCTCAGAACGGGGCGAGGACAACGCAGAGATGTCTACCGGTAAGGGACGAGCCGATCGTGAGCCGACCGGATGGACGCCTCCGCAATCCCCTCGGGGCGGATCCGCCAGACCGGCTCGATCCGGTGCAGGGTGAAGTCGCGCTGGAGGAGCGCGTCGTTGTTGCCGGTGACATGCAGCATGACGGCGTCGTCCGGTCCGATTCGCTTCGCTTCCAGGGCCTGGATTAGTCCTCCGGTGGCGACGGCCGAGGCCGGGCCGATGGCCAGTCCCTCCGTCTCCTCGAACAGCGCCGCCGCGACGCGAGCTTCGGCGTTGGTCACAGCGTAGGTATGTCCGCCGGTCGACGCGAGCGCATCGCGAACGCCGCCGGCGACGGCGTACGGCGGCGTCCGGTTGGCCAGCACGAGCGCGTCGATCCGGTCGATGCGGTGGAGCTGACCTTCGACGTCCCGGTCGGGATCGATCGGCGTGTCGTGCGTCCAGGCGTCGTGAATCGGCGTGAACGGCGCGTTTTGTGAGAGGTGGAGCGCTGGGAGATCGCTTCCGACGCCCGAGGCGAGCAAGCGCTGAGACGCTTCCCACACGGCGATCGCCCCGGTCCCGCTTCCGACTGCTTGGACGTAGTGGTCGGGCAATGCGCCCGTCTGTTTGGCGTATTCGAGCATCGCGGTGGACATGCCGTCGCGTCGGGCGACGTTGCGGGCACCGCCTTCGTTGGCGATGCCGAGCGTGCGGCCGATCCGATCCGCGACTCGAATCGCGACGGTATAGTCGTCGCATCCTTCCAGCACGACGAGCCGGGCGGCGCTCGTCGGTCTGCACGGGATCCACAGCCGGTTGAGGGCCCGTTCCGGCACGACGAGGACGACCGGGAATTCGAGCCGGACGGCCGCGTAGGCGAAGGCGCGTGCCGTGTTTCCGGCGGAGGCGAGCACGAGCGTCTCGACGCCGTGCTCGCGGTAGTACAGCACGCTCGGCGCGGCCTCGAAGTCCTTGAACGAGCCGGTCGGATTCGTGGCTCCGATCCTCGGCGCGTAGCCGCTGAAGGCGATATCGAGGTTTGACAACCCCAGCCTTTCGGCCAGCCGCTCCGATCGGTAGATCACCGCGCCGATGGCGATATCGGCCGGGGACATCGACGGGAGCCAAGCCAGGAACGAGAAAAGGTCGGAGCGATCGTCCGGTTCGAAGGCAGTGGTCGCGTACCGCGAGCGCAAGAGGCCGTCGCATCGATCGCAGCGCAGCCGAGGAGGATCGTAGATCGCGCCGCAGCCGATGCAGACAAGATCGAGCTTCCGCTGCATTCGCACTCCCTCGCTTCGAATCGAGTCAGCAATGGGCCGGTGCGAAACGGCGCCGGCCGGCGTGCTCGTGTGATCGCCATTCTACTCGGAGGAGAGCGGGGAGGCATGTCATACGGGGCTCTTCCGCGCTTCCCGAGAAGACCCGAGACACGCCCAGTCACCGTGGACATCAAGAGCTTCATCCGCGGCTTTTCTCCCCGACGTGATCCTTCCGGTTGGGCAGATACTCACGAAATCGGTAGGCTGTTCTCCATAGGAGGAAGGATGAGAAACGTCGGAAGTCTCCGAACGATAGGAGCCACCGTCGCTGCCAGGATGATACGGATGCGTCTCTTCTGGGGAGTCCCGATTCGTGCCTCGCGCTTCTCGGAGCGCGAGATGCAGCTTCTGAAAGTCGACATGCGTACGCGCCGTTGGCTGACCTTCGTGCAGAAGATCCCAGTCCGTGTGCTCATGGCCCTACCCCTCGCCCTCCTCTTTGCCACTCGAAGCAAGGGCGTTCTGCTCGTGGGGTTGTTGCTACTCGGCTTGTTGTACGTCCCGGTTGTCGGTCTCGTCGGTTTCTACTTCACGCACAAGCTCGGACCTTTCGAACTGCACCTCCGGCGAAGTTATTCGCACGTGCCAACGGGGATGCAGCAAAGCCAGAAGTAGCCCCTCACTGCGCGAAAGAATCCCTTCCTTTCTGCACTTCGCGAAGCCACCCGGCCAACGAAACCGCATCGCGCTGAAAACCCTCCGGCTCTTCGTCCCGATGCGACGCCGGCAGTCCTTGGGATCATCGGTATCCCGCGGGGCCGCCGTCCTGCTTCGGGTCGGCCTTGAAGCGCCTAGAGGGCATCGAGGAGCGCACGGATCTGTTGGGGCGTCCGATCCAATCGGTCCCTCGCCCAGTCGTGTTCCAGCATGCGGGGGCTGCCGGCGACCCAATCGGCCATGATCCAAAGCCGGTACGCCTCGAAGACGCGAAGGCAGCGGGGCGCGTCGGCTGGAAGGCTGTGGTCTCGCTCGTAGGAACGGACGAGAGCCTGCCGAAGCGGCTGCGGATCGCCATCCCCCAGGAAGTCGGGAACGAGGTAGCTGAGCGTGGTCGCGAGGTCGTACAGGTAGTATCCCCACCACATCGTCTCGAAGTCGATGGCGCCGATCTCCTCTCCGTCGAAGAGGTAGTTCCGTTGATGGAAGTCCCCGTGGATGATACCGGCGACGTCGGATCCCTCCCCGAGTTCGCGCATGACGCTCGCCGTCGTCGAGAGCGCGTCCTCGAAGGCGACGATGTCGCGCCGAATTGGGAAGCAAGCCGCCAGGGGATCGGAGATGTCCATCGAGTTCAGCGCATCGGCGTTCTGACGCGGCAAAGCAAGCCGCTCCGGCAGCCGATACGTCTCCGCGTGCGCGTGCAGCCGCGCCAGGAACTCCCCGGCCTTGGCGAGCCGCCGTGAAGTGAGTTCGTCTCCGCTGGCGTAATCCCCGGAGACCCACGTGAACAGGGCGCAGTATCGAGGTTCCGGGACGCCCACGACCTGCGCCTGAGCGAACGGATCCCCGCCGGCCGTCATCACCGGTGCCGGGATTCTCAACTCCGTGTCTCTCGCCAACGCGTGAAGCCAGGCGATCTCCCGCTCGAGATCCGTCGGATCGGTGTTCGGGCGACAGACGCGCAGCGCGTACCGCCCGCCGTCGGCCGTGCTCACTTCGAAGATAACGTTCTCCGAGTACGTACGATGCGACAGGTCAGCGGTCTCGATCCCGTACCGCCGCAGCGCTTCTCTCCCGACCGTTTCGAACAGGGCGATTCTTCGCTCGTCCGAGAGTTCCTCGAATTCGACCATGGATGCCTCCCCGAAGCTGAGATGGGAGCATCCTGCGCAGGGGCTCTTGAAGATCCAGCATAAGGAGCCGTTTACGAGATCTCAAGAGGGTTTGAACGGACCTTTATTACGCCTGTGCAACCGGCATCGATGCCCCGAATCACGGCGGTAATAGTCGCGACGCTGTTGGAGTCCTGACTACGGAGCGGAGCCGGACGCTGGGGAGGCGGGCAGGAGACCGTCGAGGAAACGGAGTACGGTGGGCAGGAGCCAGGACATGTGACCCGAACTCGCGGGATTTGCCGCTGCGTCCCGTGCCGCCTATCATCGCAGCCATCCGGAAAGGAGGGGGGATCATGGCGGGAAACAAGGTCAGCGCAGGTAGCATCCCCGGCGCGATCTGGTTCGCCGGGTGGCTGTTCACGCTCGGATTCGCGCAGCTCGTCTGGTGGAAGGCCATTCTCGGGCTGGTCGTCTGGCCGTACTACCTCGCGGTGTACTTGAGGTAGAGGAAAGCATAGATTCAGTTTAGGGGCGTTGGCGACTCGGCGGGCCGGGTCGTAACGTACTGTTGATTCCCAGGGGACGGAGGACGTGGTCTGGCCTCCGGGCACCTCGCGGAGCTTGTTCGCGCGGAAGAACCCTCACTCGCCATCGCCGACCGCCTCCGTCGGTACGTGAAGCACCCTGTCGAGATCCGGGGAAGCGTCAAGTCGAACGTTCCTGGCTTGGGCTGCGATCTCTTGCAAGGCCACATCGGGGTGGCGGTACCGGTATCCGTTCTTGACGATGCCTCCGCGGATCGCGTCGGCGGGACACCAGTTGAAGCAGGCGATGCAGTTCTCGCAGCGGTTCCGCCAGACGGGCCTTCCCTCCTCGAGCTCGATGTTGCTCACCGGGCAGACCCGTGCGCAGATCCCGCAGCCGGTGCACGCGTCGGTCGTCGAGAAGCTTCGGTCGGCCAAGGGGATCAGATCCGCCACGGTGAGCCCGGAGGGGGAGGGCGTGTTCGAGATCTTCTCCATGAACGGAACGGTCATGCGGCGGAAGAATCCCTCGAACGGAGTCAGGATTGTCTGGAGAGGGAGGTTGGCGTAGTGCATCCCCGTCCTCCGGGCTTTGACGGACCGGGCGATGAAGCCGATCCGTTTGTCGGCGCGTCGATAGATCGCCTGCCTGTTCTCCCACGGCTTGCGGAACGCGTTCTGGGGCATGTGTACGCCGAAGCCTGCGGCCAGCGACTTCCCGCGTAATTCAACGATACGAGCCAAGCTCTTGAGCGAGGCGCCGGCCGCGCCGCCGTACGTGGCGACGCCGAAGACGTACGCGGTCTCGGCGCAATCCAGCTTCTCGGCGAAGCGCCGGACGATGTTGGGCAGGTCCGCGTAGTACACCGGGAATGTAATGCCGATCACATCCGCTTCGGATTGGATCTCCTTTCGATCCATCACCGAAGCGACCGGGACGAGGACTCCGCCGAGCCGCTCGGCGACCGACTTCGCAACGGCCAGCGAGTTTCCGGTTCCGGAGAAGTAATAGACCTCCGCCTTTGACATCGCGCGGCTTCCTGGTTAAGCGGTACCCTTCAGCAGGTCGACCACCAGCCGGTAGGCGGTGGCGACGGCGGGGAAGCAGACGGTCTGCGGCACGTCGGAGTTCATGAGCCGCTCGACGCCCTCCGGCGTGGTCAGATCGATCCCCGTCAGCTCCCGGCAGCTGATGGTTCCTTTCTCGGCCTCGAACCGCTTCCGGAACTCCGCCGCCAGGCCGAGGGTGGCCATCATCTCCTTCATCGTCTCACCGCGTCCTTGGATGAGGCCGATCGCCATCGTCGCGCCGGCGACCGCGCCGCAGACGGCGCCCGTGTTGCCGATCCCGCCGGCGAACGCGTAGGCGATTTGTGGGACGACCTTCTCCTCGACCTCGATCCCGAACGCCTCGCACGTCGCCAGCAGAACAGACTCCGAGCAGACGTAGCGGTCCGCCATCAGTTCCGTCGCCCGATTCGTCTCCATGGGTACTCCGCCCTCCCTTTCGGTCTCTTCCCTCTTCGCCCGGAGTGATCTGCCGATGACTCTACCTCGCAGCCTGGTGGTGTCAACCGGTGCCCGGGGCTCCCTCCTCGAGAATCGAGCGGATGCGGTTGAAGCCGTCGCGCATGAAGCTCGACTCGAACGGCTCGGTCCCCAAGCGCAGCGGCAGCGTGGCCGCGTTTCCTCCGAGGAACGCCAGTTCTCGCAATGCGTGGAAGGCCGGCAGCCGCTCCTCCAGCTTGGCGGGGAGGGTCCTTACGGATGCGTACCCTCGCAGAAGTGCCTCCCAGAGTTCCTCGCGTTGATCCCGATAGCGGTGTCCGAGGCTCCAGTAGGCCACGGCGAGCTCGTAGCCTCGGTACGTTCGCGCGATGCTGCCGAAATCGAACAACGTGAGGCGATCCGTTCCTGTCCTCACATTGGACATGACGAGATCCGTGTGGCAGATTCCCCACTCGGGCGCTTCCCGCGGGATCTCGGCCAGTTGCGGCCGGATCCACTCGATCGCGGAAGCCATGAACTCCGAGTCCTCCTCCCGGGCGAAGCGGCGGATGTGAGGCGTCCGTTCCACCTCGATCGTTTCGAGATCACGTGCGGGGATCTCGTACGTCGAGTCGTCCGTGTCAGCAACCTCGTGCACACACGCGATCGTCGCCCCCAATCCGGTCATCAGTTCGACCGAGAACTCGTTCGGCAAAGCAGGAGGCGCCTCTTCGAAGAGGAGGATCGGCCTCGGTCCTTCGCTCGCGAGGACCATGCTCGCGTAGGCGCCGTCGGTTCGACGGACGGCGCGAACCACGGGCACGCCTGCCCCGTCCAGTCGGGCAACGAAGCGGGCCTCCGACTCCGCGTGAGCCACCTCGTTCGGAGGACGGTAGACCTTCAAGTAGTAGTTCGCATCGCGCGTCTTGACCCGGTAGATGTCCGCGTCGCCGCGTTCGAGGAACCGGCACGACTCCACAGGTCCGATCTCGTACTTGCTGACGACGCGCTGTTGAAGGGCGGACTCGTCGAGCACCGAGGACTGAGCTGGGAAGACCGATTCCTTCTTCTCCAGCGAACCACTGCATCGATCCGTGGTGTGTCGTTCACTCATGTCACGATTGTCGAGGAAGAGATGGGGGACTTCACGCGTGGAGTTAGCCGAGGGTGCGTTCCGAAAGGCTCGCTCGCCACATCGGAAGTGGTGTGTCCTTTCGTTCCTCTTCGTGGTTCAAGCCTGTCTCGTTTCCCGGCGTCGCGAACCGAAACGCTTGTGCAGGAAGGCGAGAAGGAACGCCCTTTCCTCGGGTATCCCGTCCCCGAGTCGGACGGCGGCGTTCACGGGCGCCCAGGCTCTCACTTCGCTCCAGTCAAACGGAGCCCTCCGGTCGTAGGCACGCTGGTACACCGCGAGGAAGGCGCGTCGCAATAGGAAGATCAGGAGCCGTTGCCACCACGCCGTGCCGGGCGGATAGCCCGCGTGGCGAAACAGGTAGACCGTCCAGGCGACGTCGGCGGCCGCGCTCCCGGACGTCGCCGGTCCCCAGTCGATGATCGTCTCGCCGGCTTCGCCGAGGAGGATGTTGTCGGGGTGGAAGTCTCCGTGACAGACGACCCGCCCGTCGGGCAGCG
>Ga0180432_10004713_pt1 | contig 18512 bp, 11 predicted proteins | sample SS_ome_10_FD_132414 | JGI IMG/M metagenome (GOLD analysis project Ga0180432, IMG submission 132414) | Hypersaline lake sediment archaeal communities from the Salton Sea, California, USA - SS_1_MS_2 metaG | ecosystem: Environmental > Aquatic > Non-marine Saline and Alkaline > Hypersaline >...
GCCGCGGCCACGGTCAGCGCCCGCTTGCCCGACTCCTGGCCCCGCACGTCGGCGAAGTCCGCCTCGTAGCGCCCCTCGGCGGCGAAGACCTCCTCCAGGTCCACCCGCACCGGCTCCAGCGGCAGCCCGTCGGTGAGGAAGCCCACCGCCTCGGTCAGGTACTTCACCCCGATCACGTCGATGCCGTCCACGACGGCCGCCTCGGCGGCGTTGTCGGCCGGGCAGATCACCCCCTGGCGCTTCGACTGACGCGCCAGCATCGCCGTCGCCAGCGCGCCCTTGATCGCCCGCACCCGACCGTCCAGCGCCAGCTCGCCCACCAGCACGTAGTCGCGGTGCTTGTCGGAGTCGAACATGCCCCCGGCCATCATGACGGCCACGGCAATCGGCAGGTCGAAGGCCGACGAGTCCTTCTTCACGTCCGCCGGGGCGAGGTTGATGGTGACCTTCGGCCCCGGCCAGCGATAGCCGCTGTTGCGTAGGGCGGCCTGGATGCGGCTGACGGACTCCTTCACGGCCGCCTCGGCCAGGCCCACCAGCTTCAGCTCGCCCATCCCCCCCTTGGCCACGTCGGCCTCGACCTCGCCGGCGACGGCGTCGATGCCCTGCAGGATGGAGCTGTGGACCTTGGCGATCATCCCCGGCGCGGCCTCCTGTCGGTGACGCTCGGGCCGGCAGCACCGGCGGCGGCGGCCGCGCGCCCCTCCCGGCACTCAGTGTTCTCGGCGCGCAGCGGGCGGCGCGGCCGGGCCGGGCGGCGGCTCAATGAGTTCTCCCGTGGAGTCATGCTGTCTCCCCGAACTGAGGGGCGCAGAATACTACCGCGCGGCCCCCGCCCCGACAAGCAAGGACAAGCCGCAAATCGTCGGGGACCCGTCCGGCGCCGTCGGCCGTCCGGTCACGGCCGGGGCGCAAGCTTGATGATGAGGCCGTCGTGGCCGCCCTTGCGCTTGGGCTGGACGACGCCCTCGGTGATCAGCGGCAGGCCGTCGGAGCTGGTGTTGCCGGCCAGGTAGACCTCCCCGCTCGCGATGACGGCCAGCCCGCGGATGAGGTCGTCGCCCGCCCCGCCGACGTAGGTCGCGTACAGCAGGCGGGCGCCGTCGGGGCTGAGGACCGCCAGGACGGCGTCGCCTTTGCCCCCGCCGTAGGTCCGCTGGAGGGCCCCGTCGGTCACGGGGAAGTCGCGGGAGTCGGTCCGCCCGACGATGTAGATCCGCCCGCGCGGGCCGACGGTGGGCATGAGGAAAAACTCCCCGCCGGACCCGCCGAGGAGCGTGCAGAACGTGAATCGCTTCCCGTCCTTGCTGAGCTTGACCAGGAAGCCGTCGTTCTTGCCCTTCAGCTTCCGCTGGAAGGCCCCGGGCGTGGTGGGGAAGTCGGGCGAGGCGGTCACGCCGGTCAGCAGGACGCTGCCGTCGGGGAGCAGGGCCGGGCGGTGCTCGGCGAACTCGTTGGCCCTGCCGGCCAGGTACGTGCAGTAGCGCAGCTTGCGGGCGTCGGGGCTGATGGAGGCGAGGAAGACGTCGGAGGCCCCGCCGGGGCGTCCCTGGGCGGCGCCTTCGCTGACGGGCAGGTCGCGCGAGCGGGTGTGGCCGGCGACGTAGACGTTGCCCGCGCGATCGACGCGGGCGCCCATCAGCCCGTCCCAGTCGCTGCCGCCCAGCAGCGTGGCCCAGATGAGCCGCCGCCCGTCGCCGGAGAGCTTGACGATCATGGCGTCGCCGTTGCGCCCGCGGAGCTTCGGGCGGATCACCCCGGCGGTGCCGGGGAAGTCCGGCGAGCTGTTCCGCCCCACCACGATGACGTTGCCGTCGGTATCCAGGGCGGTCCCGCCGCGCGGCCAGTCCTCCCCGCGCCCGCCGACGTACGTGCACCAGAGGAACTTCGCCCCGTCGGCCCGCAGCTTGCCCAGGAGGACGTCGGAGTGCCCCCCGCCGTAGCGCGGCTGGTAGCTGCCCCTGGTCGTCGGGGCGTCGGGCGACCGGCAGGCGGTGGCGACGACGACGTTGCCGGACGCGTCCAGGTCCAGCCCGTACGTCGCCCGCTCCTGCTTGCTGCCGCCGAAGTAGGTGCAGAAGACCGTCCGCTTGCCGTCGGGGGTCAGCCTGGCGATGAAGCAGTCGCCGCCGCAGATGCCCGGGTGCCCGGTCCCCGGGGGCTCGCCGCCGTACTTCGCCTGGGGCGCCCCCGCCGAGACGGGCAGGTCGGCCGAGGCCGTCTGCCCGCCGATGACGACCGACCCGTCGGCCAGGGAGATGATCTCGCGCGGCTGCTCCCATCGGCTGCCGCCGAAGTACGTGGCGTACTCGACCCGGAAGCGCAGCGGCTTGGCGGCGTCAGCCTCCGCCGCACCCGCGACCAGGACCCCGGCAGCCAGGACCGCGGCTGCCGCCGCGCCAATCAACGTTTCGGCTCTCATCGGTTTGCTCCACCGCCTCCCGATTCTGAACCGGCATTCTACGCCCGCCCAGTCGGAACTCACGCAAAAAGGCCTCGCGAGGGGGCGGGCGGATCATTCGCGGCCCGTGGCGCGGCGGATCCAGACGGCGCACTCGGCGCCGATGCCGGGCGGGCGCGGGAAGCTCCCGTCGCCCGCGGCGACGGTGACGCCGTCCTGCCGTTTCGTGGCCCCGGTGGCGCAGTCGACCCAGGTCAGGTCGTACCGCCCGGCCGGGAGCTTTCGCACACCCACCGCGCCCCCGGCCCGGTCGGTGTAGGCGATGCAGCTCCGCGGGGCGTCGGCCAGGACGTACCGGGTCGCCCCGGCGGCCAGCTCATCGTGCGGGGTCATCGTGTGGAAGTCCGTGGACTCGAAGAACCGCTGCTGGATGCGGCAGGCGGCCAGGTCGGCCGGGGCCGTCCCGGCGATGTCCATGCCGATGACCATGGCGTGGGCGCCGGCCATGCCGATGGCCCAGTTCTTCCGGCGAAGGTCCGTCATGTGCCCGGCGGCCTCGGCGAGGTTCAGCCCGTACCGCCCGCGCGACTGCTTCCACGCCGCCAGCACGCCGGCGTGGAGCTTCTCCGCCGTGGCCGCGTTGTACTGGATGGCGAACTGGTCGATGCAGGGGTCGTCGGGGTGGTCGAAGCGGACGCCGTTGTTCTGGTGGTTGGCGATGACGTGGCCGTGCTCGTCGGCCGCGCGGATCGCCGCGGCGATGCGGCTCGCCCGCCGCCGGCTGAGCGACTCGCGGTACTCCTCCTTGATGCACCAGATCAGGTTGCGGTGGTGCTTGAAGCGGTCGACCAGCCCGTGGAGGTACTTCCGCTCGGCGGGGCCGACGGCGTCGCCCGTGCGAAAGGCGGGGACGTTGCGCGGCACGGCGCCGTCGTCGTAGAGGAAAAGGAAGATGACGATGCCGGCCTTGTCCATCTCGGCGAACCAGGTCTCCCACTGATCGAGGACGGCCTTGGAGAGCCCCTTGGTCGGGTCGGCGTCGACGAAGGGGTTCTGCGTCCTGTCGCCGTCGCCGCCCGGGCCGCGCCACGCCTGCACGTAGATGCAGTTCCCGCCGTGGGCCTTGAGCTTGGCGATGAGCTTCATCTGATCGCCCTCTCGGGTGCCGTCGGCGTTTCGCCGGCCGCGGTAGAGGAAGCCCTCCGGGTCGCCGGGTCCGCAGAGGTACACCGGCCCGCCCCCGTGGCGGATGAGCCCGGCGGGGCGGTCGGGGTCGGCGACGATCTGCCCGCCCAGGGGCCCGGGCGCGGGCCGCGTCGCCGGTTGGGCCGGGGCCGCCCAGCTCGCGGCCGCCAGCCAGCCGAACAGCCATATCGCGATCGTCGCATGCATGGGCGACCTCCCTGCTCCGCCGCCGCCCCGGCGCGCCCGGGGGATGCCCGGATCATACCGCCGCCGGGCCCGACGCGACAGGACCTGCGTCCCTGCCGCACGCGGGTGCAATACCCGGGGCGGGCGTGCGTTTGTCCCGGCGAGCCCCAGCGGCCCGGAGGCCCCGCGGCGTGCGGGACCGGCCGATGCGGCTCCGACCCGCCCTCGCAAGGAGAACGTCATGACGAAACGGACATGGTTGCCGTGTGCGCTGATCGCGGCCGGGCTCCTCGTCCCGGCCATGCCGGCCGACGCCGCGGACGCCGACGGCGGCGAGGCCCTGGCCGCCGCCTGCATCGCCCGCATGGCCCGCCTGGCGAACCATCGCATCGCGGCCAACCGGAAGGCGACGGACCGCTGCGTGGCGACGATCCGCAAGCTGCTCGCCGCCGGCCAGAAGGCGCGGGCGCGGAAGGTCGCCGCCGCGTGCATCAAGCGGATCGACCGGGCGTCGGCCGCCACGGCCGCGGCCATCCGCAAGGACGCCCATCGCTGCGCCGCCGTCCTTCGGCGGATGGGCGAGCCGGGGCTGGCTCGTCGGGTCCTAGGTGCCTGCCGCAGGCAGGTCGGACGGGTGGAAGCCTCCAGGCGCGCGTCCGTCGCCCGGATCCGCGCGGCCGTGGGCGGGTGAGCGCAGCGAAGACCGTCGTGACTGCCTCCGCGGCCGTCCTCGCAGGGCGAAGGCGGCCGCGGCCGCGCGCCTCGGCTCGCTCCGGCGGTTACTTCGCCGCGACGACGGGCAGGATGACCCGCGAGGGGTGGTCCCCGTCGCAGTAGATGCCGACGGCCTGGAGGACGGTCCGGCAGCCGGGCCTCCACGGCCGGCCGGTGCCGGGGTTCACGTCGAACCGCGGCGCGTTCGACCCGGTGATCGACACCCGGATGCGGTGGCCCTCGTTGATCACCACGCTGGTCGGCCAGCAGGTCACGGTCGCCTCGACGACTTCGCCCGGCTTCAGCGGCGTGGGCCTGGCGAAGCCGTCGCGGTACCGCAGCCGGAGCATGCCCTCGGCCATCAGGTAGCTCGCCCCGTCGGGATAGACGTCGCAGAAGCGGACCGACAGGTCCGTGTCCGCCGCCGAGCAGGCCACGAACAGCCGGGCACGGACGTTGCCGGTGACCTCGACGGGGGCGGTCAGCGGGTCGGTGGTGAAGCAGAGGACGTCCTTGCGCGACTCGACCTTCCGCTGATCCATGGGGCCCTTGGGCAGCATGAGGTTGCACCCGCCGACGGTCGGGCAGGGCTTGGTCGGGTCGAACGTGTAGCTCACGCGGGTCGGCTTGCCGTCGGATGCCGGGGGCCTGGCGGCGTCCAGCCGGCCGCCGGGGTGGAGGTGGTACGGCGTGTCGGTCGCGGGGACCGGCCAGGCCTTGGCGTACCGCCACTCGTTGCCGGGGGCGTCCCGCCCGCCGGCGGTGTCGCGCATGACGTAGTAGGCGACGGCCGGCAGGTCGCGGACGCCGTTGCGCCGGCCCTTCAGGTGGCAGTCGAACCACGCCGCCGCCGAGTACTTCCGCGGGGGCAGCGCGCGCGGGAAGCGCAGCTCCCCCACGCGCCCGCCGGGCAGGCGCCCGTGCGCCCACGGGCCCATCACCAGCTTCTGCGCGCCCCGGGCGCCGGGCGCGCCGCGCGTCTGGCGCGAGACGAAGGCGTCCACGGTGCCCTGGCTGAAGGTGTCGAACCACCCGCCGACGTGGACGGCCGGGGCGGCGACCTTCTCCGCCCGCCCCACCGCGTCGAAGCCCCGCCAGAACGCGTCGTAGTCCGGGTGGGCCGCGTAGAGCACCAGGGCCTTGGGGTCGAAGCGGTTGGCCGTCATCCACCCGACCACCTGGCTCTGGCGCAGGGCCCCGCCCGGGTACGCCGCGTGGTGATACAGGCTGGCGGCGGCGACCACGACGTACTGGCAGGTCAGGCCCTTGCACCCGGCGGCGGCCAGGAGGTTCTGGGTGATGCCCCCGGCCGACCCCCCGTGCGTGCCCACCTTGCCGCCGCACCAGGGCTGCCTGCGGATCCAGTCGAGGGTCTCGGCCCCGTCGCGATACTTGGCCCACCCGCAGCCGATGAAGGGGACGTTCTCGCCCTCCGACCCGAACCGCCCCCGCATGTCCTGCTGCACGACGGCGTAGCCCCGTCGGACCCAGCCGGCGGCGCCGCGTCGGTTCTTGTTGTACGGGGTGCGGGCGAGGATGACGGGGAACGGGCCGTCGCCGGCCGGCAGGTGCACGTCCGTGGCCAGCTTCACCCCGTCGGACATCGGCAGCATGACCGACTGCGTCCGCGGGGGCGCGCCGACCGCCGCCGACGACAGCCCCGCGACCAGCCCGGCGGCGACGATCGAGCGGATGCGCATGGTCGCTCCCTTTCCGGCCCCGCGGCGGCCCGTGACGGGCCGCCGGGGATGCGGTAGGCTTATGGCGCTATTGTAGCCCGAAGGAGCCTGCCATGGGCACGCGAAAGATCGCCCTCGCGGCCGCGGCTGCGATGATCGCCGCCCTCGGCCCCGCCGCGGGCGCGGCCCCGGCCGGGGACGTCGCCGACCTGCCGGCGAACACCTGGACGCTGCTGCACGCCGAGGACGACGCCGGCGGGAAGTGCTTCGCGAGGCTCATCTGCGCCGACAACGTGGACCGCCTCTACCTCTGGGGCACGGGCGGGAAGAAGCCCCAGCGCCACCGCTACGAGCGGTACGAGCTGGAGTGCCTCTCGCCGACGAAGCCGGGGTGGCGGCCGGCCTTCCCCGCAGCCGCGGCGGGCAAGTGGACGGCCGAGAGCTACCCGCCCTTCTACATCCACGGGCAGGGCGGCCCGGGCGTGACCGGCTACACCGACGGCCCGCGAATCCACGTCGTCGGCGGCTACGGCTACACCAACCGCGTCCGCTGGCACGACTTCGACGGCGTCAAGCGGCCCAGCCCCATCCTGACCTTCAATCAGATCTGCTGGGACGCGAAGCGCAAGCGGGCGGTGGTCTTCAGCGACGATGCCACCTTCGCCCTGGACCCGACGACGAACGCCTGGTGCGACCTCGCGCCGCCCAACCACCCCGCCTGCTGCCGGACGCTCGCCTGGGCCGCCACGTGCCACGACCCGATCAACGACGAGATCGTCCTGTTCGGCGGCGGGCTGGCGACCAATCGCGAGGGCGGCGCGCGGACGTGGATCTACGACTGCGCGAAGAATCGCTGGCGGCGGCCCGCCCTGGACGTCGAGCCGCCGCTCCGCTGCAACCCGGCGATGGTGTACGACCCGGCCGGGCGGGGCATCGTCCTCTTCGGCGGGTATGACCAGGCCGCCGCCCTCAACGACACGTGGGTGTACGACTGCCGGCAGCGGCGATGGGAGCGTCGCGCCCCGGCGGTCGCCCCGCCGCCGATGTTGGCCCCGGGCGCGGCCGCCGTCCCCGGGGAGGGCAAGGTCCTCGTCGTCGGCTACAACGCCCTGACCGCCCGCCGGACGCACTCGGCGACGCGGGCGAACCAGGAGACGTGGCTGTACGACGCCCTGACGGGCACGTGGGCGCCGGTCGGCGGCGACCTGAAGCTGCCCGGCTGCCGGTGGCTGACCGCCGCGGCGTCGAAGAAGCACGGGGTGGTCTTCCTGGTCGCCTTCGGGCGCGGCCGGCGGACGTACGCCTTCCGCCACGACCCGTCCGGCCCGGCCGTCGAGCGCAAGGGCGCCCGGCCGGGCACGCGGGCGTGGAAGTATCCCCGGCAGCGGTCGTCCCTGGCCGAGGCCCCCCCGCCCGACCCGAAGGCCCACGCCAAGGTCCTGGCCGACCTCCCGGCCAACCGCTTCGTCGACGCCGCCCCGCCCGGGCTGCTGGTCAGCAAGACCTGGAGCACCGCCTGCATCGACACCGACCGCAGCGAGGTGATCTACTTCGGCGGCGGCCACTCCGGCTACACGGGCAACGACATCGCCCGCTACAGCATCGCCGACAACCGCTGGTCGCAGGACTTTCCCCCGCGCTTCCCCCCCTTCCTGGAGGGGACCAACTCCTGCGTCTTCGGGTGGACCTACGGCGGCATCCCCATGTCCCAGCACACCTACCTGTGGTACGACTACGACCCCGTCTCCAAGGCCGTCGTGCTCCTGGCCCGCACGACGCTGAAGGCCGGCCTGGAGGTCCGTTTGACCGACGACCCGCGCGACCGTTTCGTCTACGACCCCAAGAGGCACGGGCGGTGGACGTGGGTGTACGACTCGGCGGCGAAGGCCATGCGGCCGCCCGCCTTCGGACGGCCCTTCAAGAACACCTGGCACCTCTGCGTCCTGGGCACGCCGCGCGGCGTGTACGCCATGACGAGCGGGACGCTGTACCACGCGACCGTCCGGCGCGAGACCGGGCAGGTCGCCTGGAAGACCGTCGAGGGGGCCTTCCCCCGACCGAAGGACAAGGTCAAGTACCACTACGAGTTCCAGCCGATGGTGTACGACTCGAAGCGCGACCGGCTGATCCACCTGATGGGGACGAAGGAGCTCGTGCGGGTCCACGCCCGCCCGCTGGCCGCCGGGGGGACGTGGCGGGCGGTGGAGACGACCGGCTCGGCCGCCATCGGCCGCGAGGCCGTCTACGTCCCCCGTCACGACGCCGTCCTGTGGCTTGGGTTCAAGCGCCTGGGCGTGCTGGACTGCGCGACCAACCGCCTGACCGAGCTGGACGTGGAGATGCCCGAGGGGCTGTACAGCCACGAGTGCGCGATGGTGTACGACCCGGCCCACGACGTGTGCGTGGCCCTGGTCCCCCGGCGGTTCTCCGGGCCGATGCGGACGTTCCTGTTCCGCTACGACCCGGCCGCCGCCCGGCATAGGGGCGCCGGCTGACGCCCGCCGTTTCCCCGCCGCGCACTTGACATCCACGCCGGGCCGACGCACACTCCCCGCTCTGTCAGGAGAGAAGACCATGGCGATGAAGTATCGGATGTTCAACGCCCCCTCGGCCTACACCATCGACCGGGCGGCCGAGCTGGGCTGCAACTGGGTCATCGTGCACTCCGCCGGCATCGAGCAGACCACGCGCGACGAGGCGACGGGGCGCCCGCGCGACTGGTTCCCCGTCTACTTCGACGAGTACCCGAAGATCGCCGGCCCCCGGCACGACCAGGACGCGCCCTGGCTGGAGCCGATGCGGCGGGAGGTCGCCGCCCTGTGCGACCGCGCGGCCGGGCTGGGGCTGAAGGTCGCCTTCCACATGTACGAGCCGCGCCTGCCCGACGCCTTCGCCCGCGAGTACCCCGACCTGGTCGGCGTCTGGCGCCGCCCCACCCAGCACGGCACGGTGGACGTCCACAGCCACCTCGACCCGGACAACCCCGCCGTCTGGGACCTCGTCCGCAGCAAGTACGCCGAGATCGCGCGCGACTTCCCGCAGATGGACATGATCATCGTCAGCACGTGGGACGGCTCCGGCAGCCGGTGGTGCGTGCCCAAGGCGAAGATGCCCATTTACCAGCGGCTGCTGAGGCTCATGCAGGAGGTCCGGGCGGGCGTCCGGGGCGTGCGCGACGACTGCATCGCCTGCTTCCGGCTGTGGGGCCGAAACTGGCCGCGGGAGATGTACCTCGACAGCCACCGGCTCATCGCGCGGACCACCGGCGTCGAGAACGCCGACGAGCTGATGGCCCCCATCTGCCGACCGCACAACGACCCCGACGAGGTCGTCGGCAAGGTCCTCGCCGAGCTGCCCGACGACGTCCCGATCATGTACAAGTCGACGAACATCGACATCGCCGACGCCCAGCCGCTCACCGTCGCCCTGGGCAAGTACCCCGCCGATCGCGAGCAGATCATCGAGGTCAGCTACGAGCAGTACCACAAGAAGGCCTGGCCGTGGTGCAAGGTCCGTCACATCCGGCGGGGGCTGGACGCCGCGGCCGAGCACAAGCTCGCCGGCTTCCTCGCCCTGCCGGTGAACATGGGCAACAACGACCGCGAGTCGCGCCCGGAGACCGGCACGCTGGGGCGGATGAACACCTGGCTGCTGGAGCGCCTGCTGGACGGTGACAAGCGGGACGACCGCGAGCTGGTGGCGGCGTGGCTGGAGCGGGCCTTCGGTTCCACCCAGCCGGCGGAGGTCGTCGACGTCCTGCTGGCCGCCGACGACATCGCCGACACGGGCCTGCAGTGGGGCCACGGCAAGCCCGGGCGGGTGCCCTTCGCGTCCCTGCACACGACGAAGCTGTTCTGGATGTTCGACGGCTTCGCCGAGCCGTCCTGGCCCGCGCGGATGGCCGAGGCCGACCGCGAGACCCTCGACGGGCTGATCGCCATGCGCCACGAGGCCCACGAGCGGGCCCGCCGCGCCATCGAGACCATCAGGGCCGCGCGCGCCGCCATGAGCGAGGACCTCTACGCCGAGCTGCTCCCGGCCTACGAGGGCCTGGCCGACAGCATCCTCCTCTGCCGCGACTGGCACTGCTACCTGCTGACGCAGTACGGGATCGAGCGCGGGGTGTACCCGTCGGACCGGCCGACCCTGGGGCGGATGAGCCGCTACGTGGAGACCTTCATCCGCAACCTCATCCGCCTCCGCGAGACCCCCGCCGGCCGGCGGGCCATCGGCCAACTGGCCTTCCCCGACACCTTCCCGCTGACGTAGGCGGCGCCTGGTGCCACGTTCGGCGCCACGGCTGCGGTGCTTGCCGCCGTGCGGGCTGCGCGCCGGGCACCCCCGCGCGGATTCGCACTTTTTGGCCCCATCATTCCCGCCATGGCGGTTATAATGCCGGTCGGCCGCAGGCACGATTCGGCCGGAGAGGGCACAGGAACAGATGACCGGAGGGATGCCATTCGCACGCCGTCCGACGCCCAGGCGCGTCCGCGCATGCGTTCTCGCCGCGGGACTGCTGGCGGCGTGCGCGGCGGCCGCGGCCGACCCTTATTCCAGCCTCGTCCTCTCCCACCATCCGGTCGTCTACTATCGCCTCGGCGAGGCCGCATCGGCCTCCGGCGCCGCCGACGCCGCGGACGCCGCCGGCTCGCCCCAGCAGGGCGCCCAGAACGGGACCTACCACGGGTTCTCTGAGCCGCCGACGGCGTCGTCCGGGCTCGGTCTGGCCGGGCCGCGCGCGCCCACATACGCCGGGCTCGACGCCGCCAACGCCTGCCCCCACTTCGACGGCGCCGACGACTACCTCTCCGTCCCCGACGGGGCCGCCCTGGACATCACCGGCGCGTTGACCCTGGAGGCCTGGGTCCGCCCGGACGGCTTCTCCGGCAGCAGCAACACCGGCGTCGTGGCCAAGTACGTCGGCGACGGCAATCAGCGGGCCTACGACCTGTACGTGGACCTCCAGGAGGGCGGGGGCGCCCCCGGCCTGGTCATCAGCCCCGACGGCACGTACTCCAGCGCGGCGACGCTGACCTCCGGCACGCCCCTGGCCACGGGGACCTGGACCCACCTGGCCGCGACCTACCTGCCGGGCACCGCGATGCGCCTCTGGCGCAACGGGCAACTCGACTGCGAGCTGACCTCCGGCGTGCCGGGGTCGGTGAAGGACTCCTCGGCCGACCTCTGGATCGGCGTGCAATACGTCCTCAGCAACGCCTTCTTCGACGGGTACATCGACGAGGTCGCCGTGTACGACTATGCCCTCGACGACGTGGACGGCGACGGGTCGATCGACGCGGCCAATCGCGTCGCCGCCCACTACGCCGCCGCCGTCCCCGAGCCCCTGGCGCTGGGCCTGCTCCTCGCCGGCGCCTGCGCCGCCTTTGCCCGCCGCCGCGGCAGCGCGAGCGGGTAGCCCGTAGCTGCCAGCCGCTCAAGAGTCTGCTTCGACGTCCTTGCCGCAGTGCGGGCACTTCCGGGGCGCCGACCGTCTTCGCTGTATCTCGGCGACGAAGCCGCTCCCCAGGATGCCCGCCGGCAGGGCGAACATGCCGATCCCCAGTATCGCGATGATCGCCGCAACGGCCTTGCCGGCTGCCGTTACCGGGTACACGTCGCCATAGCCCACGGTTGTCAGCGTCGCCACACCCCACCACATGGCGGCCGGGATGCTGGAGAACTTGCCCGGTTGGGCGTCCGCCTCGGCGTAGTACATCATGCACGAGGCCACCACCAGCAGCAGGAGCAGCGTGAATAGCGTCACGCCGAGTTCCGCCTTCTTCGCGACGAGCACCCGGCCCAGCGTTTGCAGGGCCGTGGAGTACCTGCCGAGCTTGGCGATCCGGAACAGCCGAAACAGGCGGAGCGCCCTGAGGAACCGCAGGTCCAGGCCCACGAAGGGCAGGTAGAACGGCAGCACCGCCAGCAGGTCCACCACCAGCAGGGGCCTGGCCGCAAACCGCAGCCGACCACCTATTGGCCGCGAGTAGTCCGGATAGGCCGTGCAGCTCCACACGCGAAGTGCGTACTCGGCGGAGAACATGACGACCGACATTACCTCGAAAACGCTGAAGGCCTCAGGGCACGCCCGCCGGATGGGGTCGACTGTTTCCATAATGATGGCTACGACGTTCAGGGTGATCAGAGAGACGATGAAGACGTCGAAAGCCCGACTGAGCTTGTCGCCCGCCCCTGCGACTTCCACGACTTCGAAGATCCGCCTCTTCAGACGCATGATCCTTCCCGCTCCCCGTCCCTGCGGCCGCCCGCGATTCTCCCGCCCCGCCTCCGCGCCCACAAGGCCGTGCCCGCCTTTTTTTGGCGCCGGGTCTTGACAAATCCCAAAATCACGATAGAATCGTCGCTTGTGGAGGGCAGGGGTTTCTTCCCTCACTGACGTTCGCCCCGGCGGGGCGCGCTCAATCGCTCGGCGGAGACGTTGTGCGCTGACCGGCGGGGCGGACCTGTCCTGTCAGCCGGGATGAGCAAGCACGCGCCGTGCACGGGGCGCGGCGCGAAATGGGAAGGGAGCCTCCAGTGACGCCCTCACGCACCAGCATTGCACTCCTATTGGCGATTCTGTCGGTGGCGCCGACTTCGGCGGCCGAGCTGTCCGCGACGAACATCGCGGGGACCGACGGGACGGTCTCGATGCTGAACGCCGGAACGCCGGTAGTGCCCATCGTCATCGGCAACATCCAGGGCCTGGCCCTAACGGACCCGGCAGCGCCGGGTGACAACATCGTGATCGGCGGCGGCAATGGGAATCCGGACCTGCGCGTCATGGACACCTACTTCCAAGGCAGTGCCACAGCCGGGCCGGACCTGGCCAGCACCACGCCGCCTGCGTCCAGGGAGTCGTCGATGGTCCTGCTCGAGGCGACGAACGGCGGCACCGTCGGGGTGGACACCATCTCTTGGAGCGTTACGACCTACCGGTCATACGACGGCTCCGGCACTCTGAGCCCCGAGTTCTCCACCGCTGAGCAGACGCAGCCCGAATTCGTCGCAGGCAACGTCTACGTTACAGTTGATGGTGAGATCGTCGCGGGCGACAAGGCCGTTTTCCACAACAGCGGCGAGACCGTTTGGCACGTTGGGGCCTTTGCAGATGTGGATGGCGACGGAGTGGGCAGCCTGACGCTGAACGTCGAGTGCGAGGACTTCACGGCCGTCTCCGGCGGAGACACGAACACGAGCCAGGACTTCAACCACGCCACGGTGACGTTGATTGGCTGGGAAATCGCCGACGGGGCATTCGTCAGCGGCCGGTTTGACGTCGCCTTCGACGTCCTCACGAGTGCGAACACCTGGCCCGGCGGCGACGCCTTCGATGTCGTCCCGGAGCCCGTCGCAGTGGGCCTGCTCTGCGCGGCGGCGCCGTGGGTGCTGAGGCGCAGGCGGAGGGGCGGGAAGGCCGCAGCCGTCACCGGGTGACGGAAGAAACGAGGGCCCCGGGCTGGGTGCCGCGGCTGCGCTTTTTGCAGCCGTGCCCGCCCCGGTGGCCCGCACGGCTGCGAACAGCGTGCCGGCGGAATGGCACCAAGGTCGATTACGGGTCCCGGGCTACTCCAGCGCCGAGGCGACGTCCTCGATGCGGTACTCGGCCTCGGCGCCGCCGATCTTGAGGGTGACGGCGTCGCCGACGGCCTTGCCCATGCACGCCCCGGCCAGGGGGGTCTGGTAGCTGAAGACGTTCCTCTCCGGCTCCCCGTCCCAGGCGCCCAGGAAGGTCAGCTCGACGGCCTCCCCGTCGGCCGTCCGCCGCAGGCGCACGCGCGACCCGATGCCGACCGTCCCCTCCGGCACGTCCTCGGCCGTCAGCACGCGGGCCCGCGCCAGCTCGTCCTGGAGCTTCCCCGCCCGCGCCCGCAGCAGGTCCCGCTCCTCGATGGCGAACTTCCACTCGCTGTTCTCGCTGAGGTCCCCGTGGGCGGCGGCCTCGCCGATCGCCCGCGCGTTGGCCGGCATCTTCACCTCCACGATCTCCTTCAGCGCCGCCTCCCGCCGGCCCAGCCCCTCCGCCGTCGTCCACAGCACCGACTCATCCGCCCACGGGTCGACCTTCGCCCGCACGAACAGCGCGCCGAACCGCTCCCGCAGGATCGCCAGCATCTCCTCGCGCACCGTCTGGGCCAGCCCCACGCAGCGGTCGATCCGACCCTTGAAGGTCTCGGCCACCGCCTGGTCCATCTCCTCGACCGCCCGGCGGTAGGACGCGTAGTCCTGCGCCGACAGGGCCGAGCGGACCTGCTGGCGGACGTCCCGCCGGAGGTCGCGTGCGGCCTGGCCGTCGTGGTCCACCCGCTGGAGGACCTCCAGCAGCCGCCCGAGCAGGTCGACCTTGCCCGGCGGGTCGGCCGGGGGTCGGCCCGGGCCCGCCCACAGCCACAGGCAGAGCTGGAGGTGCCCGGCCGGGTCGGCGACGGCCCGTGCGGCGGCCTCGTCCACGGCCGCGGCGGCACCGGCCGCCACCAGGCGCTCGACCAGCCCGTCCAGTTGATCCGCCGGGGCCGCCGGCAGCAGCGCCGCCAGTTGCTCCGGCGCGTCGGGGCGCCCGCCCAGGGCGTCCAGGGCGAGCGGCCACAGGGACGGGTTGCCCACCGCGGCGATCGCCCCGGCCGGGTCGGACGCCTCGGCCAGGACCTCCGCCGCCGTCGGATGCGCCTCCCGCGGCGCCGGCAGGCCCAGCTCCGCCGCCGCCGCCACCGCCAGCGACGCCGCCAGGGCGTCGTGCGGGCGGGTCGCCCGGAACGACCGGGCCTGCCCGGCCAGGGCCTCGACGATCGGCCCGGCGAACGAGGCGTCCGCCGTCTCCTTCCGCTGGCGCAGCTCGCGGGCGTACCGCCGCAGGACCTCCAGCTTCTCCAGGGGCATGCGGGCCCGGGCGGCGTCGGCGGCCAGCTCGTCCTCCAGCCGCCGCCCCCCGGGGTAGTAGACGATCTCCACCGGGTTGCGCCCCTCCAGGGCGAGGCGGTCGGAGCGCTTGGCTGCGTTGCGCGCGCGCGTCCACCATCGCGACCACTTCTCGGGGGGGATGTGCCGGCCGGCCAGCTCCCGCTTGAGACGCGCCGAGTCCGTCCGCCCGCCGTGGGCGATGCACAGCCCCGTCAGCACCGCCCCCGGGTCCGACTCCATCAGCTCGCCCAGGCGCTCGGGGTGGTGCTGGTGGATCACGCGGAAGTCCGACGCGTCGGCGGGGTCGAACTCATCGGCGAGGGCCTTGGGGTCGAGTCGGACGGCGTGGCCGTCGGCGTCGGTCAGCTCGAACTGCCCCGCCGCGGGGTCGAACCGCTCGACGCGCAGCACCCGGCCCTCCAGGCGGTTGACCACGTGGGCGCCCGGGGCCAGCTTCAGGCAGACGTCGAGGGTGGCCAGGGCGCGTCGGGCCGTCTGCCCGCCCAGCAGGCCGGAGGCCTCCAGGACGGCGTCGAAGTGCTCCGCCGCCCCGTGGGCGGCGCGGTACAGCCGGGCCGTCTCCGTCCGCAGCTCGTCGCTGTCGGCCACGGCGGCGACGACGGCCCGGGCGGCGGCGAGGGCCTGCGCGGGCGGGAGCTTCTCCGCCCGGTCGGTCAGCAGCATCCAGCCCAGCGTCTCCGCCGAGTCCAGCCGGTCCGCGCCCACCAGGGCGCTCAGCACGCCGGCCAGCTCCGCGGCGTCGGCCCCGGCCTCCACCGCCTCCACCCAGGCCGTCTCCAGCTCGTCCCAGGCCTCCTCGGCGATCAGCGCTTTCATCTCGTCGGCGGTCATGGCGCCCTCGGTCCTCGAAGCCATCAGCATCGCATCTCGGCCGGGGCAAGTCGATGGAAAACGCCCCGCCGCGCGCCGGCGGGCACTACCTCCGGCGCCGGCGGCGGTTTAAGATGGGGCCGCAGACCCGAGGAGAACGCCATGAGGAACGTCATCGTCGCCGCCGTCGTCGCCGCGGGCATCGCCTTCGCCGTCGCCGAGCCCAAGGACACGCCCGCCTCCGCCCCCGCGCCGCCGGCCAGCGTGCTGGGGCCCGTCGGCGAGGGCTGGGTGAAGCTCTTCAACGGCAAGGACCTCACCGGGTGGAAGGGCCTGGTCGGCAACCCCAGGAGCCGGGCGAAGATGTCCCCCGAGCAACTGGCCAGGGCCCGGGAGCGCGCCGACGAGAACATGCGCAAGCACTGGAGCGTCGTCGACGGGGTGCTGACCTTCGACGGCAAGGGCCGCAGCCTGTGCACCGCCAAGGACTACGGCGACTTCGAGCTGCTGATCGACTGGAAGTGCCCCAAGGGCGGGGACAGCGGCATCTACCTCCGCGGGACGCCGCAGGTGGGCATCTGGGCCAAGGGCCGGCCCAGCGGCCAGCTCCAGAACAACCGCGGGCCGGGGCGCAAGGCCCTCGTCAACGCCGACAACCCGCCCGGGGAGTGGAACACCTTCTACATCAGGATGGTCGGCCCGCGCGTCACCGTCTGGACCAACGGCAAGTGCACCGTGAACGACTGCGTGATGGAGAACTACTGGGAGCGGGGCAAGCCCATCTACGACACGGGGCAGATCGAGCTTCAGGCCCACGGCAGCAAGCTGTGGTTCCGCAACATCCACATCCGGGAGATCCCGCGGCCGTCCGCGGCGACCGCCTCGGCGCCCGCGCCGTGACCGCCGGCCGGATCAGCCCTTCTGTTGGGTCGGGGCGGCGACGAAGCCCGTCCCCGACGTCCGCACCTTCGGCGCGCGGGGATAGCGCTTCGGCCGGCCCGCCACACGCTGCCACAGCCGCAGCGGCGCGCCGCGCGGGGTCATGTCGACCACGTCCGGCCCGCGCCAGTGGACGACGAACGTCCGCCCGCGGGCGGCCTCGGCGACCTTGCGGGTCCGCAGCGGGTGGCGCAGCTCGACGGTGACCCCGCGCGGCACGCCGCGGAAGACCACCAGGCCGCCCTCGCGGCGCGGGAGACGCGGGCGACCGCCGACGAAGGCCCGCAGGGCCCGCCCCATCCACGGGTAGGTCCGGACCGCCACGTCGGACTTGCGGCGCGGGGTCACCGCGATCCGCCCGTCGTTGGGGTAGCCGCAGGCCACCTCGGCGTCCGGGCCGGCCCGCTCCACCGGCACGTTCACCGTCAGCCGCCGGCCGCGCCGCGTCACCGACCGGTCCCACACGAGCTGGAGCGCCTGCGGCGCCGTCCCCACGCAGCAGCCCGCGACCGAGCGGAAGCGACTCAGCGAGATGCTGTTCGGCTCCGCCCCGCCGGAGAAGCCCCCCACCACCCGCCGGTCGAGGTCGCGCCAGGTCGTCTCCGGCGTGTCGGGGACCGTGTTGTCCACGGCGACGAAGCGGCCGCTGCGGAGCTGGTTCTCCACCAGTTGGTTGCGGCTGAAGCGGACCAGGTCGTCCCAGACGTCGTCATGCCCGGCGTCGATCAGCTCGACGGCGCACTCGATCATGTCCTTGATGCAGCAGGTCTCGCAGTGCTCCTCGGTCATCGGGTGCCACTGGGCGTACTCCGGCACCCAGCCGAACGACGACGACAGCGAGCGGACGTAGTCGTAGACCCCGCGGCCCTTCTCGACGTACCGCCGCTCTCCGGCGACCCGCCCCAGGCGGACCAGCCCCGAGGCGACCCACACCGCCGAGTGCACGTGGCCGAAGAACTCCATCCGCCGGTTGAAGTACCGGCTGACCCCCAGCAGGTGGTTGGCGAGGCCCGCGGCCAGGTCGAGCGCCGCCCCGTCGCCGGCCCGCTCGGCCCGGACGACCAGGGCGTGCAGCATCATCCCGTTGCGGATCGCCTGCTCGCCCCGCCCCGTGTGGCGGGTCAGGTCGAACCCCCCGTCGGCCAGGTACACGTCGTTGGGGAACTCGTATATCGGCTCGGGCTCGGGGAAGTCGCCCGACCAGAACGTCCGCACCTTCCGCTCGACGACCAGCGACCGCAGCCCGCGGACCAGCCCGGCCGCGCGCCGCTCCGCGGCCCGGTCCTGCGGGTCCCCGCCCAGCACGCGGTTCAACGCCGAGAGCACGTAGGCCATCTCGTGGAACGAGCTGTGCAGCGTGTTGCTCCAGGGGTACGGCTGGTGGAACCGCAGCCCGTGGGCGCCCCACGACCGCATCAGGTGGCGGCGGAAGCCCGCCTGGACGTCGGCGCCCTCCTCGGTGCCCAACATCGCCCGCACCGCCGAGATCGCCTCGTACCACGAGGCGACCAGCTCGGCGTCGTCGACCCGGCAGTGGCGGGCGAAGGCGGGGTTCTCGTGCGGGGCGACGAGCCAGTAGGGCAGGCAGTCGCACGCCCGGTCCACCATGCCGGTGAGGTAGTTCAGCGCGCGTTCGGCGGCGGCGAGGGGGTCGAACGTCTCGTAGGTGACCTTCGGCA
>Ga0180432_10004714_pt1 | contig 18511 bp, 12 predicted proteins | sample SS_ome_10_FD_132414 | JGI IMG/M metagenome (GOLD analysis project Ga0180432, IMG submission 132414) | Hypersaline lake sediment archaeal communities from the Salton Sea, California, USA - SS_1_MS_2 metaG | ecosystem: Environmental > Aquatic > Non-marine Saline and Alkaline > Hypersaline >...
AGCAGCAGCACCCCATGGCGTGAGTGAGTGAGTGAGTGAGTGAGTGAGTGAGTGAGTGAGTGAGTGAGTGAGTGAGGGAGTGAGGGAGTGAGTGAGTGAGTGAGTGAGTGAGTGAGTGAGTGAGTGAGTGAGTGAGTGAGTGAGGGAGTGAGGGAGTGAGGGAGTGAGGGAGACCGAGTGAGTGAGTGACTGACTGACTGACTCACTCACTCACTCAGCCACTGTGGGTGAGTAACTGAGTGAGTGACTGACTGACTGACTGACTGACTGAGTGAACTGAGGTGTGGCACAGAATGTTGTGGCCCAACAACTTGTGGTAAGGCCTGAGAAGCTTTGTAATTTCTCCTCTTGGTCCCGGAATCGCCGATGGGCCTGCCGCTACGTCTTGCCTGACCTACTTTTGTGAAGCGTCTTCTCCCTCCGCCCCCTACCTTGGGCCCTTTCAAACCCTTGCTACCGTCTTTCTCTTGTAGAGAAGTCCTCAATAATATTTTCTTCCTTTTCCCTCTTCAAACACTTGTTCCTTTCTTTTCAAAATCAGAGATTCCTTCTTGAAAGGGCATTCCAATGGGAATCATGGTTCCCGAGGGACGGTGGTTCTTCAAGTCATGTCCAAACTCTGAGAGGGGCTCAACCTTACAACACTTGCCACTGCATTTTGCTGTAAAACCATAGCGCTGAGGCATGGTCAGGCAGGGACCGTAGCGTATCGTCACATTTTCGCCTGGTGCAAGGTCACGGAGACTGACGGCACGCACCTCGTTGACGTCGTCACGGGACGGCCAAGTGCCTACCCCATACGAGGTGGATGGGTCACATCCATGGGCTGCCATGGCCACGAAAAGAGACAGGCCTAGGGTTTGAGATCCCGACCCCGTGTCAAAACCATTGGTTTCAATGCGTTCCACCAAGAGGAGTTGGTCGGCCGTCAAGTCAAAGAGTCCGCGCTTGGCCTTATTTGGATTGGCGTGGAGATTGTCAAGAAATGGAAAGCTTTCACGAATCTTGACCTCGGACACCAAGACTTCAGTCAATCCGATGCCCGAAGGGTTCACAAAGACGGGAACCTCTTCTCTACACACAATCGTCCCTTTCTTGATTCCCACACGTGCCGTCAGATGGCGGCCCAGAGTCTTCGAGAATGACGGTGCAAGGAGGGGTGCAATCTTGGCGAGGTGATCGATCATTGGGGCGGTCCATGCCATGAGAATTATCAGGTGTGGTCTTTTGGAAAGAGGAGCGTAAAAGTTGAAGAACAACAATTAATCCCATCGTAAATAGAAGAAATCCATTGGCAATAATCACAGCAGCGAGCTTGTGGAAAATTCCATAGACAATCCAACAAACTGACATAAAGAGAGAAATGGAGGCGGTGCCCCATGCGACGTGGCCTTGACCCCTGTATGCCATACGCACCTGAGGCATAAAGAGGAAAAAGGAAGCTGCCGTCGCCAAGTAGGCAGGAACTTCCTCCCAGTCGCTTAGGACCATGGGCGTTTTGAAATGTGAATAGGTTTTCAAAGAAATGTTGGAAAAGAAGGACGTGAAATGGTGGTAAAGAAACAAAGGATGGGTGACGCCTTTAAACCCTTCACCTCCAGTCGAAGTTCGTCCGAGAATGCCTTTGCATCCCAAAGCGAGAGGGGAGGGTGTCGAGAGAGTGAGGATGGGCTGTTGGTTATGGGCTACCAGGCCTACCGATTAGATCCTGAGAGTGGTTTGAACCCCAAGAGGCTTTTACCAAAGTACACCGGGTTGGGTGTCTTGTGTGAAAAATTGGTGATGGAAGAAGGCCACACGAGTCTTTTGGATGTGGGGGCGTGTCTTGGGCTTGCCTCGCAGATTGGCCTTAAGGTAGAGTTCAAAGACGTTGCTGCAGTAGAGCACGATAAGGAGTACCTCCACGTTCTTCATGAAGTCAATGAGTGGTCCGCGGAACATGGCTTGGGCCAAGTCACCATCCACGACTGCCACGTCACACCAGAAACCAAACTACCGCCCAAAGATCTTGTCCTCGGTCTCGCCTTGGTTCACTGGCTCTACTCGTGCACTTCGGATTTTGGAAGTCTATTCAAGATTGTTGAATGGTTTGCTGCCCATTCTACCAAGTCTTGCATCCTGGAATGGATTGCACCCGAAGACCCAGCCATTAAGCAACTGGGACATATCTACAAGGGAAAAGAGTGCCACCAAGAGGCTTACACTGAGGAAAACTTTACCTCGGCCCTCTACCACTTTTTTGGCCAGGTTCAAGTTTTAAAATACGGGTCAGCCACACGGCGTCTCTACATTGCTCGCCACAAGCTTGAGGAACCTTGGATGAAATGCAAGAGCTTTACAGCAAGTGTGTGGCAGATGCCTCCCTTCCATGTGAGAAAGGTGTATGATTTGACCATGTATCCCGAGGCAGGTATGTTTGAGCGTGAGGTCTATTGGCTGAGGCGCTTGTGGGGAAAACCCCACGTCCCCAAGCTCGCCCACGTGAATGAGGAAAAGAAGGAAATTGTCATGGAATGGGTGGGGACGTCCTTGAAGGACCCAACGACCGTCTTGCCTGAGGATTGGCAAGGTCAACTTTTAGATCTTGTGGCCCTACTCGCCAAACACGGTCTACATTACAATGATTGGGACTTTTCAAACCTTTGCGTTAAGGACGGTGTCCTCTACCTAATTGATTTTCAGTGGTGCCCGTCCCTAGGTCTAGACTTTTCGTGTGGAGGCGCAAGTGCCAAATTGGACAAAAAACCTTATGGTGATTTTCACTTGGCTTCCTTACTGCCTCAACTCAATACTCGATCATCCAAGACGTCTCCAACGTGATTCACAGTCACACTGTCAAATTCAGCGTATCGAATAAAAATGCCGAAAGCTTTATCATTTTGCATCACCTGCATGCACCGCCTCCACCAGCTGAGGCGGACCCTCCCAAAGAATCTTGCACACAATGCAAGGGACAAACGAGCAGTTGAATTTGTTTTGGCAGATTTGGGGCCGACTCCCGGCCTCTTGGGATGGGCAAAGACCCATTGTGCCAAGGCCTTGGCCTCGGGCTACCTCAAAATTTTCCAAGCCCCTGCAGAAGGGTTTCATGCCTCAGTCGCTAAAAACACGGCACACGTGCATGCCTCGGGACGAATCTTGGTAAACCTTGACGGAGATGTAATGGTGGGTCCGCGGGGAGGCATGAAGATTATCAATGCTATGCGGCGGCGGCGAGGGAAAGCCGTTCTGCATCTCACCAAGGGAGCGGGCACCTACGGATGCATCGCCTACCCGCGAAAATACTTTATGGGAATCAGGGGCTATGACCAAGCCTTTGGACCCGTCGGGTGCCAAGACACGGATGTGATTGTGAGGATGATAGCCAAGTACAAGTTGGGGTATGTGGGGCGGAGACGCGTCCCCAAAAACACAAAACGTTTATTAGCCTATCTTCGCCGAATGAGGCATTTCCAGGGTGTTGTGGTTGACAGTCGCTTGCCAGGCATAAGTGCCTTGGTAAATTCAAAACGCGACACGGTTCGCCATACGAGGGTGAGGAATTGGAAAAAGGCAAACCAGGCCAATCACCGCATCCTCCAACGCAACCTTAAACGGAAGAGATTCGTCGTGAATCGGCGCCAGAGGCTGGGCCATGGAGGGGTCAAGAGGGTCAATTGATAATATATTATTCAGAAATCCACGCCATTGGCAAAAAGTCGGATTGGTAAAGGACAAAGGTTGGGGACGAGCCGGGGTAGAGGTTTGCTTGGACAAGGCCTAGGAACTCGAGAACATATTTGAGGGACCATTTGCCAAATACGGTGTAGGAGCCACATGGATTTGCCTTGCTCTTTTTGCCAAAGGATGGGGCCAAGCAATCACATAAAGAGCCAGCGCATGCCATGTCAAAGGCATACCATCCTGGAACCCCATTACCAGATATAGTCGACTTGAATCCGTTGGGAACGTCGCTTGTGCTTGGAATTTGGGACAAGGCTGCAAAGGCAGCTTGGGGTTTGTTTCGGTTGGACGCGATGGCAGTGTCATAGGGAGTCTCTCCATACATTTCCCACACATTGACCAAGGGCGCCTCCCAATTGGAATTGAATGCTGCGGTACCGGCCACGGGAATTTGCGTTGGGAAAATACCCTCCTTGTTCAGACTGGCCTCAAAGGTTTGTACCCATTCACTCACATTCTTGGCCTTGATCCCTCCAAAATTTTCATTATCGACTGCTACAATGTAGTCGTGGTGTCCAAGGGCCTGCACCACGGCCGTGAGGTTGGTAAAGTCTTCAGAGGCAATTTGAAAGCCGATGGAAAGTCCCACTAAAAGAGCATTGGACATGGCCTTCACGAGGGCGGTGAGGAAGGGTGAGTCGGCAACAACTCCCGTGATTGGAGCTGGGACGGTCAAGAGCATCCTTGTGGGGATGCCCTTGCTTTCTTGAAGGCTCTTTGCAAAGCCAACAATAGAATCAAAATAACTTTGTAGTTCCGTCAGCGCAGCTGAACCCTCCGTGGCAATATACCACGGCTTCCCTTGGTAGTAACCCTCGTGCCACAAGACAATTGAGTAGGAGGGCGTGGTAGAGTCATTGTATGGGTCCGTCCCATTCTTGTTGCGCCGTTGCACCTCTAGACAATGTTTGACATGGCCTGCGATTTTCGACCGGGTCTGAATGTGCGAAAAGCTAAAGCCCAATGGTGTAAAGGTCGACGCGGCTTTGGCAGTCAAGATGCCAGGGGGTTCACAATAGGCCATGTTTATTGATAACCGGTGAATTCATCACCCAATAAACCAAGACCAATGAAAATACAACTGTTATTTTTTTTACTTGACCAAGTCACTAGCCATGACACCGACTATCCATCTCACCAACCGTCCGAATCGTAGCCGTCGTCATAGCCGCCACCATACCCCTCAAAGGTCCCTCCCGCACATGACGAGCCAAAGTAACCATCCGTGAAATGGTTCTCGTCGTGGGAGACGTTGAGGATGGCACCACAAAGCCAGCAAATGGACTTGCCGCATGGGCAGTCCACATTGTTGCACCCGTCAATGCGCGAAATGTAGGTGCCACATCCGCCAAAGGCTGGATCACATTTCTTGGTGTCGTCTGCGTCGGGAAGGGCCGAGAAGCACGTGGAGCAAAGGGTGGGTAGGTCGTCGTCTCGAGCACCACATGCTCTCAAGGTGGGAATGACACGGTGACATCTCTCCCCGAGGCAAAGGGAAAAGTTGTAACTTGTGCGAAGGTCTGCCGGGCCAACCGTGTCGGCACCTACAATCGCCCCGCGTAGCCCCTCGAGGTAGTCTCCCCTTGGCCCCGTCTCGGGAGAGCCAAACATGTTGAGGAGGTCCACCGGGTAATCAGCACGGCAAAAGGGGCAGACGGGCCACAAGTTGAGCTTGCGTGTGGTAGTCCTTGACGACTTGTCGACACACTCGATGCAAAGGGCGTGGGAGCAGCAGGGGCGGAACGACCATCGCGCGACATCACCGATGCGGTAGGTGGCACAGCAGACCATGCACATGGCGTCACCCGTTGCATCCGGGTCTGGCTCGGGGAGGCGGAGTTGAACCTTCATGTGGCCTTCGAGGAGGCCCATCACTTGGTCCTTCAAGCGTGCATGGTCGGGCGATCCCACCGTGATGGAAAACTCACGAACTTGCTTCATTCGGCCGGGGACCGACGTCTCAAAGTTGAGCTTGGTCAGAGGAATGGGAATCACGGTGCCCTGTGGCGGAGGGGTGTAGTCGCCTTGAAAGACACCAAAGAGGTCGGCCGCGGTAGAGTAAGACAACTTGATTCCTGTGATTTCAATGGCACGTTGGACGACGTCAGGGTGGAGGCCAAGAGATGCCGTAAGATCCGGAATACTGAGGAGGTGAGACCAGGTAAAGTGCAAAAAGATGGAGGCGTCAATCTTGGCCGATGTCGAGGCGTGGTCGGCAAAGTAGTTGACGACTTCCGCCTTGGGTGTCACATGGCGGTAGGCGGCCTTCATCTTGGCAGCCACTGCAGGCTCGGCTTCACTGATCCACACGGGGAGGGCGTTACCCCACGGCTTGCAAAAGCTTGCCAGTTGCGGAGCAATCTCATTGCGACCAAACATCGGCTTGAGCTGCAGGTAGAGCTGACGAACAAGAAGGCGGGTCCGGACGAGGCGTTGAAAGTAGATTTCCCAGTTGACGCCGACAATACGGCCATCCTCGTCACGCAGAGCCTCGGGACCCACTTGAAAGTCGTGAATGATGACGGCGTCAAGGCATCTGTAGGGAAAGTCCAAGTCGACCGTCCAGTCGGGGTTGACGATGAGTCCCACCCCAAGCATTTCGGGAATGAGAGCTTCGTAGCCACAGAGGCCAAGACGGACGATGCGACGTAGACGCGGCCAAAGGGAATCACCGAGAAAGCCGTCTAGGCGAAAGTTGGAGGCGACAAGGTGGAAGGCACCCGAGTCGGGCGGGCGGAACGACCTGGGTTGGCAAGTCAAAGGTCACCATCTCCCTGCCATTGACCAGGCGGAGCATGGCCCAAAAACGGTAGAGGTCACGAATGAGGATGCGGAGTGGTTTGCATGCTACAATGTGGGGGAAATCCGTCTGGCTACGCATCAGCCACCGCATAAAGGTAGGAACAAGGTTGGACTCGGGAAACTCTGCCATCTCAAAAGTTGTGAGGTCAAAAGTTGTGGGGCCAGAAGCTTCGTCAACCAAGTCTTCCTCCTCGACCTTGGTGTTTTCTTCCTCCTCACCGGGTGGCGGCGCCTTGGTCTCTTCAACGCCTGCAGCATCATCCTCACTGGGAGTTGACGGCACAAGACCAATGACGTCATGGTCACTAAAAGCCTCGAGGTAGGCCCTCGCAAAGGGAAGAAGGGAAGCGTCGACGCCTCGCCGGTCTTCTTCGCAGGCAACCTTGGCATCATAGGTGAGGTAGAGGGACAGGTTGAGAAGGATGCGGCGGCCCAAGTAGTTGGCACGTCCGTGGAGAGTCAGACAGAGTTGGAATGCGAGCTTCAGGGCCCTGGGACGATCCATGGCAAAGGTGATGGATGGGCCTTCTTCTCCCTCAAAAGACCCTGCCTCCACAATGAAGAGGTTGTCAAGGAGGGAGTGGGCTGCGTCGCTGTAGATCAAACCGTCACCTGCAAGCTCACGCTTGGCAAGGCGAAAGTCGTCGCCGCTAAGGGTGGTAAGGGTCCTCATCTCGTAGAGGGAGGTGGACCCTTCGTTGACTCCAGCGAGCATGGTCTGCATGGCTTCCACACGTTCTTCATCGTCGTCTGCCGTGTCAATGAGGTGGTTGAGGATGGTTTCGTTTTCAGACCCACGGATGACTCGACCCTTGACACCCGAAAAACGGGTAATGATGGAAATCGCCTTTTCGGCCACGTCAAGGTCGTCGTTCTTGCGGTTCATCTTGATGGCCCCATAGAGGGAGGAAAAGACGGGGTCCGAGACCAAGAGTTGAATACCCGCACCCTCGGCAAGGCTGACCAGCGTATCCCCAACCCTCCCCATGAGGTCCAGGTCAGAGGCGAGGAGGCGGGTGATGACTCGCCGCGGAGCGTCAACGAGGTAGAGGGGGCCAGACGGAGTCAAGAGGGTCCGGTAGCCTGGAACGCTTTGGGCAGAAGAGGCCTTGACCGTCTCGGCATTGACCTCGCCAGGTGTCCGGCAGAGGTGGTAGATGCAACCCGTCGCTGTCTTGTTGAACTCGATAAACATGCTTTCCATCTCACGGACAAGTGGGTCTGGGGTGTGAGGAAGGGGGTTGAAGATGATGGCCATGCACGAGGCAAAGGCATCGGCATGCGTCGCGAGATCGGCCTTGAACTTGGCCAAGTCGTTGAAGCCTCCATCACCCACAATCACAAGGATGTAGGGGCTGCCGAGGGCGGCAGCCTTCAAGGCCGTGTCAATGATGCGCCGGTGATCTGTCGAAGAGGTAAAGTTGTTGGTGGCAAAACCAAGATGGTCGACTCCTGCCTGTGCAACTGTCCGGCAAAGAGCTTCGCGGCCAACCCACAAGAGGGACGAAATGCGGTGGAGAGATCCCTTGGAGTCCTTGTGGGTTCCTGAGCGGCCACCTAGGTCAGAGGATCGACAAGTGGCACATCGTTGGCCCCCGTGGATGGGGACCTTGGCACCAAAGCCGGAAAAGTAGTCACCGACAAGGGTCGACACGATGGCCTCGACGTCGCCAGGTGAAATACCGTCTACGTGCCTCTTGTAGCCAGAAGGGTCGGTGTAGGTGATCCCATTCACGACAGACCCTGAACCGTCGACGCAAACAATCGTCTTGGCTGGTTCAGACTTGGCCAGTTCCATCTTGAGGACGGACGATGCGGACCCGTCGGTGAAGGCCAAGAGAAAGTGGAGGCCCCGTTGGTGGACTTGGAGGGCTAGAGATGGCAAGAGAACATCGGCAAAGGAAAGTTGAAGCTTCACGACTCGCCGCCACACCTCGACAAAGGAGTCATCGGACAGAGTCAAAAATAGGCCATTGGCCAAGCCAGCCTCGTGGACATAGGCCAAGTAGGAGCTACAAGCCTCGTCAGGTCCAGACACAACGACCGAGGTCCAAAGTTCACGGAGGTCGGCACGGTGTTCAATGTCCTCGAGGAGGTGGTGAGGTTCCAAGCTCGCGGCAGAGCTAAAGACCAACTCTTCAAAGCCATGCTCAAGGTAGTAGCTCACCAAGCGTCCGAGAGACGGGTGGGCTTCTGCGGCAAGAAGGGACCAAAGAAGACGCAAGTCATGTTCCTCTTGGGCCTCAAGCCAAGTGGTGAGGTCACGCTTCTTGGCAATAACCTCGCCAAGGCGGTTCAGGGGGATGCCAAGGCAAGTTTCTTCCTTAGAGGCTTCACTTGGTTCCGCAGTGCTTGGTGCCTTGGCCGCTCCCCTGTGGAGCTTGGCTCTGCGAAACGGGGTAGCCATGGAGGGTTGACAATGTGTGGAAAGTTGATTCAAGGGTTTTGGAGCAAACAAAGAATTTGCGTTTCTTTCTTCGAGAAGTGTCTTTCAAAAGGGGGTCCACCGGAGAAGCTCTGCTCGGAGAATGTCAAAAGAGGGGCGCCACTTCTCGTCACTATGCATGCACCACTGGACGAGCATGGAGAGAGGAAAGCTCAACTCGGTGATAACCTTGGCCACGTCGTCATGGAGGAGAGGCACCGGCCTTCGGTCCCACGAGTACAGTGTCCGCTTTGAATCTCGTGTTTTCCGCTTCACCGATCACGACATGCCCGTCATCCGCTTTGCCGTCCACCAAAAGGACCGTCTGGCCGATGAGACGGCCAAGGTTCTCAAGGATGCCATTTGGTGGCCGCTTCACGATCACGATGCAGCTCGCTACCCAGTCTACTACTAAGCAGTGGGATTCAAAAATAATCTTGTTTTCAAGCACCCATTCAGGGGATCGAACCCTGACCAAGCGATTAGAAGTCGCTCATGCTATCCATTACACCAAACGGGCAATTGGTCTTTACACATCAAAAGATGATTAGTGTTATTTAAACAACGGAAAAGAAAACCAGAAACCTAGAGGCTGGTAAGAGCGAAGCTCGAACCTTGGATCCGTAGGATTCTGAGGTCATGAATTTTCCCTTGATACAATTCACGATGGCATCGGCTCATTTTGCAACGCCATGGGATCTTGTCAATGTCCAAAGTATGGATGACAAGGAAATTGAGGATCAAAAGAATACATTCAGTAGTCATTACGATTCCTACGTTGACGAATATAAGTTTCCAAGACGTCCCAGAGGAAAACCCTACCGCCTTTTTTTATGTGGCGATAGGATTTGTGGGTATGGTTCCGTCGACCCATTTGTTTACAAGGATTGTGGTACAGTGGAAGAGGGAGAAGCCGCTTGGCTCAAAGCACATACCCTTATTCACGGCTGTGGGCCTTTTCATGTGACAGGGTTTAAAGGGTTCTACAAGGACACTGGTTATTTCAAAGATGGTCAGGCCGTCTCGGAAGAGGAAGAATGGGCCGGGTTGCCAACATTGTTTTTGTCAGAATGTCCGGCTTGTGCCGCCTTGGTGAATGGAGAAGGCATCGTCGAAAAGGCCTGGCTTCTAAACCCCTCAAGTGGTTTATTCCACAATGTGTCTCCCACTTTCGATGACCAAAGAATAAACTCTTTATTTTAAGGAACAATCTCTTCCAAATAAAAAAAGATAACGACGGGAGTCGAACCCGCTAGAGCACAATGCTCAACCGTAGAGCCTCGCTATCATTTGGTTAAAGGGGAATGCGGAGAATCGAACTCCGGTCACGCGCACCCTAAGCACGTATACTACCACTATACTACATTCCCAAGGTCACTGCAAGAATCGAACTTGCCCCATCCTCCGTGTAAAGGAGACATCAACGCCAGATGATTTAGTGACCAAGTGCCTCCAGGCAGAATCGAACTACCGTTGTCTGTTTACAAGACAGATATACTACCACTGTATTATAGAGGCTTGATACAAATGGCCTTTAGGCCAATCAACCAGAGCATTTTATGCTTGACATTTTTGGTAATATAGCCCTGGGAAGAATTGAACTTCCTTTTCCTGCGTGTCATACAGGTGTTCTCCCATTAAACTACAGGGCTTTTGGGTCCACAACCCTTGGACTTTAACCAAGGACTTCCCGAGGGTCCAGCCGGGTGTACTACGTTATACTAGAAGGGCTATTCCGACTTTTCTTTACAGCACTCGTAATTTCAGACGAGTTCCCTTACCCTTGGGACATCGCAGACGGTTTCAAATGCCTATGGCCAGAGTCGAACTGACTTTGCGTGAGCGCTTCCGCTTAAAGGAAGTCCCCGAACCGTTGGGGAATCACAGGCATATGCTCCCGGAAAGAATCGAACTTACCGTCTCGCTGTATAAGAACGGGGGCCAGACCACTGGCGAGAGCGAATGAAGAGTGGCTTTAATCGGTTCATATGCACAAGGGAAGAATCGAACTCCCAACTCCAAGTTGGCAACTTGGTATTTTTCCATTAAACTACATGTGCATTTTTGCCTACGGCCAGAGTCGAACTGACTTTACTTACGCACTACGTCCTAAGCGTAGCTCCCTAACCGTTGGGAAATCGCAGGCTACCCATTTAGTCCACATAGGGAATCGAACCCTAACCAATGGTTTCGAAGACCAGTGTGCTTCCTTTACACCATGTGAACTTTGCCTACGGCCAGCATAGCTCCAGAACCGTTGGGAAATCGCAGGCTTGGTTTTAAATGCCCCCGCGGAGATTCGAACTCCGGTTACACGGATTAAAAGTCCGGTAGACTAACCACTGTCTTACAAAGGCATGGATACCGTCGGGGGTAATCGAAACCCCATCAACGAGGGGAGAGCTCGTTATGCTACCTTTGCACCACGACGGTTTAAGAGTGTACGGATGGAATCGAACCATCTATCTTCTGAGCTGCAATCAGACGCCCAACCATTTAGCTTCGCACACCTATTTTTTTTGGTGGAAGTCCCAGGAATTTAACCTAGCCAAGCCGATTGCAAATCGGCGAGTGCACCTACAGTGACAACCCCCTTTTTATGTGCCTCCAGGAAGAATCGAACTTCCGTCTACGACTTACTAAATCGGTGATCTGCCATTGACATATAGAGGCTTGATAACGAAGGGAATCGAACCCTGATCTTGCGATAGACAGGCGCAGATACTGGGCAGAGTCGAACTGCCTCTCTCCGAGGTTCAGTCGGGTATGCAACCGTTAACACTTCAGTACCTTTTATTGCTCCCGGAAGGAATCGAACCCTCATCTCTGGGTTCAAGGCCCAGCGTGATCACCTTTACACTACAGGAGATTAGAGATAGCGGAGGGAGTCGAACCCACTTGGGCGTTATGCCCACGGCTTAGCAAGCCGGTGTCTAACCGTAAGACGTCGCTACCAGAACACTGTACGATGTTCTAACCATTGAACTACAGGCGCGTTTTTTATCCCGGCATCCAGAATCGAACTGGATCCAAGGGGACTACAATCCCTTGTGCTTCCATTACACCATGCCATATGGCGATGACGCAGGGACTTGAACCCTGATTTCGGGTGCGACAGACCCGAGTACTAACCTTTATACGACGTCACCATGTTTTAAGTCCCGGTATCCAGAATCGAACTGGATCCAAGGGGACTACAATCCCTTGTGCTTCCATTACACCATACCAGGTAGGTAGCGACGAGATTCGAACTCGCAGGGTAGACCACTCGTTTTCTAGACGAGCCCTCCACCACTGAGGACAACGCTACCAGTGCACTAACAGGGAGTCGAACCCTGGTCGCTTGGATGGAAGCCAAGTATCTTACCGTTGGACCATTAGTGCGGGTGTTCTACCATTGAACTACATCCCCAGTGGTACTGGACAGAGTCGAACTGCCTCCCTCCGATCTTCAATCGGGTGTGCAACCGTTAACACCTCAGTACCTTTTAGCGCTCATTGGGAATTGAACCCAAACTATGTGTTCCGTAGACACATGTGCTGCCTTTACACCATGAGCGCACCTTAGCATGTGGAAGGACTCGAACCTTCTATCTGGACGTCTGCAATGACCTGCCTAACCCTTAGGCCTCACATGTGGATCTTGGACCTAGGGCGAATCGAACACCCGTTTCTGTGGTGCAAGCACAGTGTACTACCATTATACTATAGGCCCTTGTGTATGACGGCTCCGGAAGGAATCGAACCTTCGTTAGGTGGTTAACAGCCACCCGTTCTACCATTGAACTACAGAGCCAGATTTGTTTTTGATGGGAACATACGGAATTGAACCGTATCCCGAGGACTGGAATCCTCGATGCTACCATTACACCATGTTCCCGTTGTGGACCTTGAGAGAATCGAACTCCCGTTTCACTGAAGCCAACAGTATGTACTTCCATTGTACGAAAGGCCCATGGTCTTGAGTATCAATGACTCTCGGATGCCTACGGCAAGAATCGAACTTACTTTGCGTTAGCACTATGCCCTTAACATAGCTCCCGAACCGTTGGGAAATCGCAGGCTTGTATTTTTAAATGCCCCCGCGGAGAATCGAACTCCGGCTCCTGGGTTAAGAGCCCAGTAGACTAACCACTATCTTACAGAGGCCTAAGTGCCTACGGCCAGAGTCGAACTGACTTGCTTTACGAGACGATCTTGAATCGCCTTCCCGAACCGTTGGGACATCACAGGCTTTTGAGATCTCACTTGATCTCTGAAATATACTGGGGCTGGGCGTTATTTAAACCCCACAACATGGCATTTCCGGCCAAATATCCATTCTCACAAGATCAAATTTGATTTTCAATCTTTGGCGAAATGTCCATGTTTTTGGAGCATATTCAATTGACCGGACCTCTAAAAAATTGTTTAAGAGAGACAGATGTCACAAATCTTTCGTTCCACTCAAATCACTCCAATAGAAAAATGCCTGGCCGCCCTCCCTTCTTGAAGCTTCGACGTCGCTCCCCATCCCCCACGGCCACTCCACCAAAAATTTGTGATTGTCCCGTCTTGACGGAGGACAAGTCCCTTGACCATTACTTTTGGTTCGAGTCGAAAGAGGCGTTGACCGAGGCAGGCGGCTTTGGCTTTGTGATGCCCGTGGTTGCCCAGGAAAGCTTTCAAGCCTTGGTGAAGAAACAATTCCTCAAGTTCAAGTTGAAGGCTCCTGAATTGACATTGAGACCCTTGGTTGTCAAGCAGGTGGGCGTGACCGAACCCGCCCATCTCAAGGAAGTCCAGCAAGAATCCCTCGTCCTCCGTTATCTGATGTTACTGCGTCAACGCCTGCCGATCCTGGCCAAACATCTGCCAGGCTACTATGGATGTTTTTCAGGTGTCTCTGATGACAACAAACCCGTCGCCTACATTGTGATGGATCGTGTCTTGTCGGAGGCGGGTGTCGAGACAGCTGAGTTTGACTTTGATGTTTTGCAAAAGGCTGAAGCCGGTGAGGCCATTGACTCAAAACACCTCATGGACCATGACCGCCCGGTAGAGGTGTTTGACATGATAAACGAATCTTTCGATGCTCCCGACCCTCCCAAGGCTATCCAAGAAATGTGTGTCAAGATTTTTCGACCACTGGCCAAGGTCCTTGCAACGATGCACCGGTACAAGGTTGTGCATGGCGACATTAAACCATCCAACCTTATGTATGGCCACTTGGGAACTTCAGACGGAAGCCCGTCTTCAGTTGGTCTTTACCTTGTGGACTTTGGCCATTCTTGCCTTGACCCAACCCTCGGCTACACCCAATTTCCATCCTGCAAAGAACATCCGTTAGGCCCCGACGAAATTTGGTCTCCCGAATCTTTTGATTCCATTGATCCAGAGACGCGCCTCAAGATCTACCAGGGAAAGCCTCTTAGCTTTGATGATTTCCGTCGAAATGATTGGTGGGGCTTTCTCTACACCTGCTTTACATCAATTGGGGGCGGAGGATACCCCGTCTTGCCCAAATATTTTGCCAAATACCCGGATGGTGGGGCTGCAGAGATGATCATGACAGATTTTCACAAAGCTTGGAAACGATCCTTTCACTACTACCTGGAGGGCCTGAAAGTATCGGGGTTGTGTCCCAAGGTATGGGCTCTTTGTGACTCCATAATGGAGCGAAGACCCCTGTCAGAATTACTTGCCAAGGCTGATGGTTTGTAAATCATGTGAGAAACAGTTATGCTAGCACCAAAAATCTTGAATCTTTCCCAAAGAAAAGCCATTTCTTCTTTTGGAAACAGAGGTTGTGTACAAACGCCTAATGTTGATCGAAGAATACCGAGAGCTCGTTGAACAGTTGCAAGGGGTTATTTAATCCTCCATGAAGATACAAATCTCTGATTTGATTTCGTAATTTCTACGAAAAAGGCTCAAACTCAGAATCACTTTTATCATGCTGCGTTTGACTGTCAAGAAAGCAAGTGGCAAAAAGTGCAACCAGATTCTTGTTCATCCATCTCTTGCAGAGAAATTCCCATATCTTTGCCTGGCAAATCCACCCTCCGAATCTCGCCCCTTGGGAAAGTCTTTTAGCTATGCAACTCTTGGAGATTCTAGTGTAGGAGAAGATGAAGTTCGGCTCAATCTGATCCAACGCCAAGACTTGTCCGTGTCTCTTGATTCCTTTCTTGAGGCTCATAATCCAGGGATCCTTGACCCTTCGCCTCCCCATCTTCACACTCTTCTTTATGCACGCTCCCTGCGAAATGGTGCATCATTCAAGCTTGAATTGACAGAAGACGAGTTGACGACCATGGTGATTGGCGCAATGACAAACCTTGTCATTCAAGATTCCAAACACTTTTTTATTCTTTTCAAGGGAGAGGCTATCCAGTTTTCTTTTGGTTTTGTCGGTTTTGGTCGTGGTTCGGGTAGTTTCGACCATGATTCAAGTCATGATGATGAAACCAAGACCTTCATTTGGAACCCTGAGTCGACCATGGTCATTGAAGATATTCTTGTGGAACCACCCTTCCAAAAGTCTCTTGTCCTTCGCAAACCCCTTCTTCGCTCTCGGATCGACTTTCGTGAAATGGGTATCGGTGGTCTCCGGACAGAAACGGAAGAAATTTGTCGCCGCGTCTTTTACCCTTATGCTCTGGACAAGGATCTTTTAAAAGACTTGGGTCATGTTCGAGTGAGAGGCGTCCTTCTTTATGGTCCTCCCGGCTGTGGGAAAACCCTGATCGCAAAACAACTTGCCTCCTTTCTCCACTGTCCAGAACCCAAGAAAGTCAATGGTCCAGAACTTCTTTCCAAGTATGTTGGTGAGTCGGAACGTCTACTCCGTGAACTTTTTGCAGAGGCCGATGCGGATCCGGACCAAGTTCATGTCATTATTATGGATGAGCTTGACTCCATGTTCAAGGTGCGTGGGTCAACCTCGGACGGGACCGGGGTTGGCGATTCGATGGTCAATCAATTCTTGACCATGATGGATGGATTGCAAGAGCGAAACTCAGCGATTGTATTTGGTCTGACCAACCGACGGGAGCTGATTGATCCGGCTCTTTTGCGCCCCGGACGTTTTGAAGTTCAACTGAGAATTGGTCTTCCGGATGAAGAAGCTCGATTGGAAATTCTTGAGATTCATACCCAAGCCCTTAAGGCATCAAGACATATTGAGCCTGTGGACATTTCCTCTCTAGCCGCCCAGACAGAAAACTATTCTGGGGCAGAGCTTGCAGGTGTTGTGCGTGCAGCAACCTCTTATGCCATTGCAAGAGTGGTTGACCCAGAAGATCCTTCCAAAGTGGACAAGGATGGTTTGTGTGTAACCTTAGAAGATTTTGAGCGTGGACTGGGAGAAGTCAAGCCTCAAAGTGGAATAGCGTCTGCTTTGGAGAGGGTTTTTGTTTCGGGATCAGCCCTTGAAGCATGTGCCCATGCTCGCAAGGACACGCTTGACGAATCCCTCGAAAAATTTTGGTTAAACCCGACACGTCAAACCTTGGTTATGGCGTGGAAAGCTTCAAGGCCTCAGGCTGACTTGACAAGTCTTGCCAAAGCAATGGCCGAGTCTCTCGGGATTCCTCAAGTCCTTTACCTCTCTTCCTTTGAAACCCTGGGTGGTTTGCCTCATCTCACCATCAAGAATCTTTTCATGTCAACCTTTGACACGGATCGAAGCCTTGTCATTTTGGACAGGGTTGACCAGATGATTTGTTACGACAGTGGCCACTACGACATAAAGATTTTGACGACCATCAAGACAATGCTTTCCCATTGCTTTTCATCCAAGGTTGTCATCATGTTAACCTTTGCCGGGGATTGTTGCCCTCATTCGGTGGGTCTAGAGAGCTACGTGGACCTTTCCTATTCTTACGATTCGTCAGATTGCGAATAAACGGATCAGAATATAGATTTAAATGATTTGTGGTGGGAATCACAAATCCAAGACGGCGATTGGTTGGAAGAGTCTCATCCTGGAGAAATTCAAAATGGTAGGGCAAGTCCATAGAAGGGTCCAAGCGGATCAATGACGAGTGAGCTGCATCCGACATCTTGGTCGTCCCGTCTTGGATATCTCTGCCTCGGAAGTCTCGACGAGAAGAATCTCCAAGCGACGCGTTTCAGCCCTCGAGGGTGGTTGCCATGTGAAATGTGGTTGGTTGTGAAGATGCTTGAGGGAAGATATAATGGGTGAGGGGAGGTGTAGAGGAAATGTTGTTTGTTGTGGGTCTGTTGTCCAATATTTAAAATTGTATAGAATAGGGACTCTTGTAGACGGAGGAGGGTCCCTCCAAGGAATATTCCATGGATTGCTTCACACAATTAACCCACTCAGCCACAGCCTGTCACCAAGTTTCAAATGCAACCAACCAAGTCTCACAACCAAGCTTCTACTATCATGTCTTCCTCGTCTGGGACAACGCCACCGTCCACCACCGCACCCAGACCCCCGCCGGCGGTCACCGCTATGGCTACCGCCATGGTCGCCGCCATCAGCGTCCCCAAGTCGGCCAGCCTGCCGGTACCACCCCCACGCGTGCGGCCCCCACCGGCGCTCCCGCAGTGCCTGACTGCCGTCGCCGGCTACCGGTCCGACGCGGTGCCCGCCGTCTCGTCGGCGGCGTACGACGACACGATCCCGCCGCAGGCCGCGGCGCCCCCGGCGCCGGCGCAGCCGCTGCACAGCTCCACCTGCGAGCTCAAGTTCAAGGACGCCGACGGGACGTGGGTCACGTACACGCTGCGGCCCGGGTCGCCCGTCTACTTTGGCCGCGAGCGCGTCCGCGCGCTGATTGAGGCCAACTATCCGCACGCGACGTACGTGTCGCCCACCGACGCGAAGCAGCAGAGCGTGCTGGCCAGCCGGCAGGCCCACGGCGTCGCGCAGTGGCTCGAGGCCGGCGAGGGCCGCGCGCCCGAGGCGGGCTTCTACCTGCGCATCATCGCCAAGCGCAACGGCGACGCGCCGACCAATCCGCTGTGGGTGCTCGACCGCTCGGGCAGCAAGCAGACGTGGAAGAAGACGACGTTCCGCGCCGGCGAGCTGTTCCGCCTCGACGCCCGCTCGCGGTTCTGCATCGGCGGCTCCTTCCACCTCAAGGTCGGCCACGTGCACAAGCTGAGCGCCGCGACGCTCGAGGCGCTGGGCGGCGCGGCGCACTTGCCCATCGGCGACCCACCGACCAACGAATAATAATTTAGCACTTTCATATCCCACAAATTATTTTACATTTTCCAATTCTCTCACCAAAAAATTTACAACTTTTATTATTTCCCATCTTCCCTCACCAAAAAAATTTAGTAGAACTTTCATCTCTCACAAATTATTTTAGATCAATATTATCTATTCACGTTTGTTGTGTGAAAACAGACGATGCAAGAAACACAGCTAGAAATGGAAAAAGAACTAGAGGCGTGTGCAACCAAACAGGCAGGTGGGAATTTTGGAAAAAATCAAAACCAAGGTTAATTTTGTTTGGGAAATGAAATTTCAATCCAGATTCCCACCTGCCTGTTTGGTTCCACACGCCTCTAGATGGGAAAAAAGAACATGAAGAAACTTCCGCC
>Ga0180432_10004715_pt1 | contig 18509 bp, 18 predicted proteins | sample SS_ome_10_FD_132414 | JGI IMG/M metagenome (GOLD analysis project Ga0180432, IMG submission 132414) | Hypersaline lake sediment archaeal communities from the Salton Sea, California, USA - SS_1_MS_2 metaG | ecosystem: Environmental > Aquatic > Non-marine Saline and Alkaline > Hypersaline >...
CCGGTCGATCAGGCCGTAGGTGACGGTCTCCTCGGCCGACATGTAGTAATCGCGATCAGTGTCCTTGGCGAGCTGCTTCTTCGTCTTCCCCGTGTGCTCGGAAAGAATGGCGATCAGGAGGTCGCGCATCCGGAGGAGCTCCTCGGTCTGGATCTTGACGTCGGCCGCCATCCCCTGCGCCCCGCCGAACACCTGGTGCAGCAGGATCCGCGAGTTCGGAAGCGCCGATCGCTTCCCCGATGCGCCGGCCGTCAGGAGGACGGCCCCCATGCTCGCCGCCTGGCCGATGCAGATCGTGGCGACGTCGCACTTCACGTAGCGCATCGTGTCGTAGATCGCGAGCCCGGCCGTGACCGAGCCGCCGGGCGAGTTGATGTAGAGGCTGATGTCTTTCGACGGGTCCTTCGCCGCGAGGAAGAGCATCTGCGCAATGACGACGTTTGCGACGTCGTCATCGAGCGCGTCGCGCAGAAAGACGATCCTGTCCTCGAGCAGGCGGGAGTAAATGTCGTAGGTCCGCTCCGCGTGTCCGGAGTGGTCGATCACGAATGGGATCTGAGCCGTCATGCGCCGCCCCCCTTCTTCGTCGGGTCGATGATGAGTCCTTCTCTCGTGCCGTCCTTCGTCGGGTCGATCACGCGGCTCGGCGTCGGTTCCTCGGTCGTGACCTCGGCCGATTCCCGCAGCAACGCGTAGACGCGCCCGTTCGTCTTGCTCGTCCTGTAATCGCCCCACCGATCCTCGGCCTTCAAGCGGGCGACGAAGCGGAGCGGGTCCTCCCCAGCCGCCTCGGCGTCCTCCCGCGCGAGCCGGTCCAGCTCTTCTTCGTCGATTTCGATCCCCGCGTCAGCCGCGATCCGCCGAACGACGAGCTCCCTTCGAAGCCGCCGCTCGACCGAGTCGCGCACCTCTCCGCGGAAGGCCTCCTCGGGCGTGCCCCGTTCCTCGAGGTACTCCTCGAACGTCGGTCGCGGGCCGCGCTCCTCCAGCGAAGCCTTGATGTGCTCGATCTCGTCGTTCACCAGATCCTCGACGAACGACGCCGGAAGCGGAATGTCGGCGTCGGCGACGACCTGATCGAGGACGGCAGCCTCGACGATCTGCTCGAACCGCTCCTGCCGCGCCGCGCCGATCTTCTCCTCGATGTCCTTCTTCAGCGCGTCGAGCGAGTCGAGCCCGGCATCCTTCGCCAACTCGTCGTCAACCTCGGGGAGAACCACCTCGCGGAGTCCGAGGACGTGGAGGGTCGTCTGGAGCCGCTCCCCGTCCTGCGTCGTCGCGTCGATCTCCACGTCCGACCCGACGCGCGCCCCGACGAGCCCCTTCAGCACCGGATGCTCCCCGTCGACGCGGGCGTCCCACTCGCGCTTCCCTTCTCGGACGTGAACGATGTCCCCCTCCGAGACGGTCTCCCCCTGCTTCTCCTCCAGCGTCGCGAACTGCGACCGGACGTCCTCGAGCGCCCGCGCGACGTCCTCGTCGGTCACCGGCGGCACCGGAGGGACGGAGACCGCGCGCCCGCGATAGGACGGAAGCTCGACCTCTGGCAACACGGAGAACGACGCCGTGAACACGAACGGGTCCGCCTCCGACGCCGGGACGACATCGAGACGCGGCCGCGACACCGGGCGAAGGCCGAGGTCGAAGAGCGCTTCGGGAAGGTGCCGTCGCTCGAGCTCCTCGCGCGTCTCCTCGAGGAACGTCTCGCGGCCGAACCGCGACTCGAGGACGTTCCTCGGGATGTGCCCCTTCCGGAAGCCCGGAATCCGGACCTCGCGCGCGTACCGGCGGAACACCGCCTCCAGTTCTTCGCGGAACGCCTCCGGTTCGACGGTCACCCGGACCGTCGCCTCGGTCGCCCCTCTCTGTTCGATCTCGTAGTGCGCTGACATCTTCACGTCCTGTTCTCAAGTTTCAGTCGGGTAGGAGTCCGGCGGATTATACGATTCGTCCGATCGGGCAACAAGAAATCCCCTTCGGAACGCGCTTTAGGTGAAAACCGAGAGGAGCCAGCGCGTCCCGAGAAGGAGCCGCCAGAACCCCTCGACCCCGGCGAAGATCGGCTGGAGCGCACCGAGATACAGGATGACGATCAGGATCAAGAACCCGTACGGCTCCAACCTCAGGAGGACCCTGCGCCCGTTCGGAGGGAGGAAGTACATTAGGACCCTCGATCCGTCGAGCGGAGGGATCGGAATGATGTTGAACGCCGCGAGAATCAGGTTGTAGATGACAAACGCGCTCAGGAAATAGAAGACCCACTGGACCAGGTTCCCCAGAAAGCCGACGTGCCCGAACAGGATCGTCGAGGGAACGGCAAGCAGGATCAGACGCCCGATCATCGCCGTCCCGACGGCGAGGATCAGGTTCGTCGCCGGCCCCGCGAGGGCGACGTAGAGCATTCCGCGAAGCGGGTTCCGGAAGCGCCCGGGGTTGATCGGCACCGGCTTCGCCCAGCCGAAAAGCGGGACGTACCAGCCGAAGAGGAAGCGAAAGACGGCGAGCACGACAGGAACGAGGATCGTCCCGACCGGATCGACGTGCGCAAGAGGGTTGAGCGTCAGCCGGCCTCGATCGCGCGCCGTCGTGTCGCCGAGGCGCGCGGCCGTGTATCCGTGCGCCACCTCGTGCAAGACAATTGCCATGAACACGGCGATCAACGAAAGGAGGACCTCTAGAATCAGCTCGAAGTTCATCCCTGCCCCCTCAAGTCCGGTTCGACCGTCAGTGTAACCTCGTTCTCGACGATTACCAGACCGGGAGGGGCTCCTTTCGGCTTCCGCACGTGCTTCGCGGCGGCCATCGACACCTCGACGCGCCCGCTCCCCTTCCCCTTCGAGTAACGCGCCGCGAGCCTCGCCGCCTCGCGGAGGACCGACTCGGGGATCTCCTTCCGCCCCCCGCGGCGAACGATCACGTGCGATCCGGCGACGCCGCGCGCGTGCATCCAGACGTCGTCCGGGGATGCGTCGCGCAACAGCCGATCGTTCTCCTTCGCGTTCCGCCCGACGAGCACCAGGTGTCCGCCGATCGTCCACCGGCGTCCGACCGTCGGAGGGCGGGCGGCCGGCCCGTCTTCGGTCGGAATGAGCCCCTCCACCGGCTCAGGAAGCGTCCGCCCGGCGTCGAGCGCGCCGATCGTCTCCCTGACCGACGCGATCTCCTCCTCGATCCGGGCGAGACGCGCCTCGACCCGCGGTCGACCTCGCGCGAGACGCTTCGCCCGCCGATGAAGGCGCTGCGCGTTCTCGACCGGGGTTTGCGACGGATCGAGCGGAATCGTGACGCGTCCCTCGCCCCACGCGTCCTCCAGCGTCACCTCGTCCGTCTTCGTCGAAAGGTCCGATCTACGAATCAGCAGGAGGTCGGCCTGACGGCGGATCCTCTCGGCGCTCTCGGACGTCTTCAGCCAGTCGCGCAGCTTCTCGGCAGTCCGCTCGTGCTTCGCCAATGCGCGAACCAGCCGAGCGCGCGTCCCCCTCTCCGAAGCGAGCTCCCCCGACGGTTCGCCCTCCGAAGCGCGGACCCGGTCGAGCGCCTCAGCGAACGTCTCGGTCCGCTCCGCCGGCGGCGGAAGCGGGTAGAACGCCGCACGGACATCCTCCGGCCCGACGTGCGGATCGGGCGATTCGACGAGCTCAGCGAGTTCCGCGAAGCCCGCGCAAACACGCTCGGGGAACGATCCTGCCTCACGTCCCTCCGCGGCACGGAGGACATCCTCCGCCGTGTCGCGGCCGACGCCGTCGACGACCCGTGCCAGGGCACGCACGGGGTCGCCCTCCGCGAGCCACGCGGCGACCTCCTCCGGACGCAGATCGGTCGGATCACGCTTCGCTTGCGGCTCGAGCGGCTCGTAGACTCCGCCCGGCGCGTTGCGCGGGTTTCGACGCATCGCGCCGACGACCGCCCCTTCGTGAACGAGCAGCACGTTTCCCCGCAGGCCGACGAGCTCCGCGACGAGCTCGACCGTCACCGCTCGCGACCCGTGGATTCGCTCCACCTCGAACGTCACGATTCGATCCCGACCCGATTGGCGAACCGAGACGATCCGCCCACCGCGCAGATGCTTGCGCAGCAGCATCGCGAACGTCGACGGGCGTTGCGGATTCGGGATGTCGAGGCGCGTCAGATGGATCGAAGCATCCTTCGGTGCGATCAGGATCCGTGTGCTTTGAGACCCCGCAACGTGCAGGACGAGGACGTCCCGGCTCGGCTGGTAGGCCGTCTTGACCAGACCACCCTCAACCGCCGGGCGCAGCTCGCTGAGGGAGGCGGCGATCGCCAATCCATCCATGCTGCCTCCGGTTGAAGGCTTCGCAGGCCCTCTCTATAATCCTTCATTGTACTGCCGGCGTAGCTCAGTGGTAGAGCGGCGGTTTCGTAAACCGTAGGTCGGAGGTTCGACCCCTCTCGCCGGCTCTTGCTTTTCGATAGGAACGGCATTCCGGAGGGTTCCGTCCAGCGTCGCCACCTTCCGACACCCACAACCCCCTTCCCAGACGGAGTCACCGCGGTTGCCCGCCTCGGATCCCCGATGCTATTCTGACTGATGAGAGAAGCGTAGGCGTTCGGCGGTCGACGAACTGGTCCCAACCGCAGTCTTGGATGCCTCGAGAGAGAAGAGCGAATGGGACAGAGGGCCGTCCGGCGTACGGGCGATCATTCTCCAGGAGGGAACACATGATGCGCGCGGTTGGGCTAGTGCTCGTTGTCGGGCTGTTGGTCTCGGGGATGTCGATCACGCTCGCACCTGCAGGCTCGAGCTCAGAGACGAACGCGTATGCAGTAGCCGTCATCGAGCACCGCTACTGCTCCGACGCGCGGAGTCTACTCGGGGCGCCGCAGAGAGGGTGGTGCGGTTCCTCCGCCGGAAGCTACGCAGACATCCAAGCAAATGGATACGTCATCGTGGAGGTGGGGTGCGCCTTCAATCTGAGTCCCGACAACGATCTTCGCGTTTATGAAGTGCCGGGCAACGACGGCTTCGTCGTCTCGGTGAGCGCTGACCTCTGCGAATGGGTGGGGATGACTGAGATACCTTCGGCAACGAGAGGAATCAGGCGTCCGTACTGCAAACCGATTGCCGTCGACTGTGGCACCTCTGAAGTGGTCTTTCGCTACGTGAAGATCGAGGGCATCCAAGTACCAGGGTCCGTGGGCTCGGTCCCAGGCTGCGAGATTGCGGCAATCGAGGCGCTTCATCCGCGCGAGAGCGAGTAGCCGGCGACGGACCTAGTTGTCGCCGTAGTCGCGGCCTAGGGCGGCGGAGCCTCCTGATAGTCTCGGCCGAGGATCGGCACTTCGAACGTCTTCGTGGTCCTCTGTCCCCACTCGTTTTTCGCGGTCACCTTGACGTACCCCTGCTGGGCCGGGATCTCCTGCCCCTCGTCCTCCGGCCCGCCGAAGTTCCACACGTTCGTCCAGCGGCCGACGAGCTGCGGGTAGCCGGTCTCGAGTCCTGTCGGCGCGTACGGGAGGTCCTCGCCCTCGATGGATCGATACATCGGATAGACGATGCAGGCGTTCTCCCAGTACTGCCCCAGGTAGACCGCGTGGTACGATCCGTCGTACGGTGCGATGAAGATCGAGTAGTGCTGCGAATACGCCGATCCCCAGACGTCGACGGCGACGATCTCCCCCCCGGCACTGACCGAGAACTGAAGAAGCGTCCGCTCCAGAGGCTTGAGGGACCAGCGGTCGCCAAGCCCGTTGATGGTGAGGCCGTGGATCTCAGGGGCCGCGTTGGTTCCGGAGGCGTGAACGACGTCCGTGTGGATCTCTCCGCCGTACGAGGTCTCCACGGTGGCGGTCCAGTCGAGCGAATCGACCGTCACCTCCAACGTCGAACCGGCCTGCGTGATCGTTTCGTCGGGTAGGTAGAACGTGTAGGTCTCACCGTAGCCCGCCGCGGTGATGACTGCCTCGAACGGAACCTGGGCCCGGTTCGGCTCGATCGTCGCCCAGAAAGCTGGGGGCGTCGACCCGGTGCATCCGACCAGAAAGAGAACCCCGGCGAGGAGAATCGCGCGCCTCATGGCCGCGAGTATAGCAGCACGCGAAGAGGAGCACCTCGCTGCCGTTCGGGCTCCTGCTGCACCGAGCCCCGCCGTTCCCGCGGCGATCACTCCAGCACGGCGATCCCGTCCACCGGTCTTCCGACGAAGATCAGGGAGAGAAGCGTGCCGACCGAGTCGAAGATGCGAAGTACGTCGTCGTCCGACGTCGCGTAGACGTGCCCCTCCGAATCGACGGCAAGCTTGGACGGTCTGGGGAACGCTGCGAACCGCCCGAGGTACGTGCCGTCCGGTCCGAATCGGAGGATCTGATTCCCGAACGGATCGGTTGCCAGAAGGTCACCACTGGGCGTGAACGCCTCGTCGAACGCGGTGACGTCCGTCGGACACCCGTCCTCGGAGAGTCTGCGCGAGAACTTGGAGCAGTCTTCCTCTCTCACGAACGGGGCGCAGCGGAAGCGATCCGGATCGGTCACGACGCACAGCGACGGGAAACCGCCGACCGCGTCGGTCAGCAGTCCCCCGGAAAACGGACCTGACGGAACGTACCGCAGCTCCGGCGACCTGCACCAACCCCTTTCGATCGGGTACGGCCCGTAGGCGTCGGGGCTGATGAGGCGGCGCAGCGGGCCAGGCTCGGCGTCCGTCGCGTTCTCGACGATCCAGATGCCGGCGAACTCGTCGGGACAGTCCACGCGGGTGAGCGCGAAACGGCAGACCGTGTTGCTGAAGTAGAGGTTCCCTCGGTCGTCGAACGTGGTCTCCGCAGGGTAGATCCGCTCGTCCTGCGCCACGATCTCCCAGAACGCGCCGTCCGGATCGCACCGGATGATTCGATGGTGAAACGTGTCCGAGAAGTAGAGAAGGCCGTCCGGCCCGGCTTTGAGATCGAGGATTACCCAATCGTAATCGAGGTGGAAGATCGAGCACGCCGTGGTCAGCCCCGTCAGGGAGTCGACCGCGATCTCGTAGATCGTGTCGCCGTCGTTGGCGAAGATCCTCCGCCCCTCGGGAACGGTCTGCCCAAGGGCAACGAGGCAACCACACAGAAGCGTGCCGACGAGCATCGCCGAAACGGCTCGGACCATGCGACTCTCCCTCGACTCGGCTTGACGCAGGCCGAATGCTGCGGATCGGCGTCTCGCGAACGTCATCCTGATCGCGGGATCGCCCGAGAACGATGCAATCAACGGGATCGGCGGGGGGGACAGACGTCTGCTTCGCAGCGGCCAGACGGCTCTCCCCCGTACGCTTCAAACCGGCTAGCATTGAGCGATTCCGTCGAGCTTCGTCGACAAAGGGGTGAGAGAACGTGAACGATCTAGGGAAAGTGGCGGTCATTGCCGCCATCATGGGCGCCATCCTCCTGGTGGGGCTGATCGTCGCACCGATCGGCGGAGGCTCCGACGCTGAACCCGTGGCCGTCGAGGAGAAACCCGCGCAAGACGTCACCGTCCTGCAGGAGGACACGCTCGAGATGCTCGATCCGGTCTATTCGGAGAAGGCGGTCTTCCAGGACGGGACGATCCGAATCGCCTTCGACGCGTCCTACACCGACGAGGGACTCGAGAGCCGACTCCCGTTCTGGCTGCACAATGTCTCTGGCGGCGTGATCAACGTGTTGTGGGACCGTTGCTCGATCCAGCTGCCGGGCGACAACACTGTCAAGGTCGTCAGCGAGGAGGCGCTCGCCCAGCTCGGAGGACCCGCGGAGACGATCTCCGTCGCGCCATCGGGCGACCTGTTCGACGCGGTCATTCCGATCTGCGAGTATGCCTGGGAGGATGACGGGAGTTGGGCCGTCTCCACCGGCGTCCTCGACGCGGGGACGTTCACCCTCGTGTTGGCGATCGAATGCGATCAGTTCCGGCCTCGAGGACTCACGACGGGCGACACCTGCGAGATGGAGACCGGCCAGATGCCGTACGGGAAGCGAATCGAGCAGATCTGCGGCGGACGGGAAATCGTCTACTACACGTTCCGTTTCGTCGTCCGGTAGACGCCCGAAAGACGCGCGGGTTCTAGAGATCACCGATAGGGAGGTTCTCATCAGGACCTCCCTCTTTCTTCTCGGGTCTCATTCGGTTTGCCGACAACGCACGTTTTGCTGTAGGCTACACGATGACCTACGGACCTATCGGTGCCAAAGGGAGGTGATCGAGGTGGTCCGCAAGAGCGAAGTCACGACGCTGTCGATCTACGTTCCGAAGAGCAAACTCGATAGGAAGCCGATTGAGCGACTCGAGCGGCTCGCAAAGCGCTTCGACCGTTCAATCAACTACCTCGTCGTCGAAGCCATCCTCCAGTATCTCGACCGCGAAGAGAAACGGAAGAAGTAGGTCCTCAAAGGGCGGTTCAATCCGAACTGCGCCGGTCCGCGCCACGGACGGGGGAGCCGTCTTCCGTCGAAGCGAGAGTCGCCCGGAAGCCTGAGAGGCGTCCGGGGGCTCTCGAGATGTCAGTGATGCAGGTTCCCCGCCGCGACGAACGAGAGTCCTCTCGACGTGAGCGCTCTCGCCGTCCTGTTCAGGGCGTCGTGCTTGTCGAGGTAATTACGCTCCAGTAGGGGCATCAGCCCCCCGACCTCGACCTCCTTCTTCGGGAGGAAGTACTCGAGGATGTCGGACGGATGTGCGCGGGCCGCATCAATCTCCGGGACGCCCCCCTCGTGCTTGGCCGAGATGTTCGCCACATGATCGGCAAGCTCGACCAGCTCGTCGGTCCGGTCGTACGGCTGGATGACGATCGACTTCTGGGTCTCGGTGATGTGGTGCTCGAAGCGCACGACGTTCTCCAACCCGAGCGCCCGACGGATCGCCGCTCCTTTCTCGATCGTCGCGTTGTTCACCGAGTTCGCCCAGTTGAAGCCGATCAGCGACGTGGTCCCGTCTTCGCGCGCGAACAGCTTCGCGCCGAGGAGCGTCCACAGCGCGGCGTACGGGTTGTCGTTCCCCATGTAGACGGAGATCTTGAACTCGATATCGATGCCGAGTTTGTGGAGGAAGTAGCCGAGAAGGACCGTCCCCGGGTTGACGTTCAGCACCTGCCGGATTCCGTACTCGGTGTAGTATCCGAGAAACTCGTCAACCCACCGCAACGCGTGATCGTTCGGCTGGCCGACGCCGCCGAAGTACCCGGTGATCGTCGCTGGACCGCCGAGGTGGACGTTCGAACCGTCGGTCCCCTTCGTGTCGAGCGTCTCGACGTAGCTCGCCCCGACGATCTGCATCGCCGCCGCGACGGCGAGCGTGTCCCCGTTGTCGGCGACCTGCTCGGCCATGTTTCGGACCCGGATGTAGCGGCCCGGCATCAGCTCCCCGCTCGCAATCGCCTGCTTCGCTTCGGCAATCAGCCACGGGAAGAACTGCAGCGCGCTGATCTCGAGCGTCACCGCGTGCGCCTCGTCGAAGGAGGTCGTCTTCGCGCGATCCCCGAGGACCTTCTCCCGGAAGGCATCGACCGAGATGAACTCGTCCCGGTCCCGCTGCTCGATCAGCCACTCGACGTCCGTCAGGTACGACGATCCAGACTCCTTCAGCCGGCGGAGCAGGTTCGGAAGCTCCCTCGCCTCGGCCGCCTTCGCGTTGATCGCCTTCGGGCCTCCGTGCTTCTCCACGATCTGCAGAAACTCGGTGACTACCTCGGAGTCGGGAGCGAGAAGAAGCTCGTTGATCGCCCGAAGGGACTCCTCGCCGATCGCAAGACGCTGCCGCAGGTCGCTCATCGATTCCTCCTTGAGGGCTACTCGAATTCCTTGGTCAGATCTCCAAAGCCGCCGGCTTCATCCTTCAGCATGTGGTAGCAGTGCTCGTCGGCCGGGAAGGCCCCGGACTTGACGTCTGCGACGTAGGCACGCATTGCCTCGGTGACCACCTCGGCGACGTTGCAGTACCTCTTGACGAACTTCGGCGTGAACGCCTGGAACTGCCCGATCAGGTCCGACACGATCAGCAGCTGCCCGTCGCACTCCCCTCCGGCACCGATGGAAAGAACCGGAATCGCTAGCTTCCGCGCGATGAACCCCGCGACCTCCGGCGGGACGGCCTCGAGGAGAAGCATTTGCGCGCCGGCCTCTTCGATCGCCAACGCGTCCTCGATCAGCAAGCGCGCCGACTCGATCGTCCTCCCCTGTGCCTTGTGGCCGCCGAGCTGGCCGGAGCTCTGCGGCGTGAGGCCGATGTGTCCGCAAACGACGATCCCCGCGTCGAGGATCGCCTCGATTCGGCTGATCACGCGGAGACCGCCCTCGAGCTTGACCGCGTCGACGCCGGCCTCTTTCAGGAATCGGCCTGCATTCCGCGCAGCATCCTCGTCGCTCACCTGGTAGCTCATGAATGGCATGTCGCCCATGACGAACGTGTTCGGCGCGGCACGGCGGACCGCCTCGCAATGAACGATGCACTGATCCATCGTCACGGGCACGGTCCCCGAGTACCCGTAGACGCACATCCCGAGCGAGTCCCCAACCAGGAGCATGTCCAGTCCAGCCGCCTCGGCGAACGCAGCCGTCGGGTAGTCGTAAGCCGTCAGCCAGGCGACCTTCTCGCCGTCCGCCTTCATCTTCTGGATCGTGTGGATGCTGTGCTTCCGCTTCTCTCCCATCATCCTTCTCCTTCCGGCCTTTCGAGAGCTGAGGGTCGACTCACCCACCTCGTGCGAAGGCTACACACGAACGCCTACTTCCCGCAACATGAGAACGAGTCGGCAAAGCGGAAGGCCGATCACGTTGTAGAAATCGCCTCGAATCCGATCGACGAAGACCGCCGCCGCCCCCTGGATCGCGTACGCGCCCGCCTTATCGTCCGCCTCGCCCGAGTCGACGTACTGAGCGATCTCGTCACCCGTGAGGTCACGGAAGTGAACGAAGGTCTCTTCGACCGCATGCACCTCCTCGCCGGTCCAGCTGGAGATCACACAGAGTCCCGTGAGTACCACGTGCTCGCGCCCGCTCAGGCGCGCAAGCATCTGCCGTGCGTCGTCTCTGGAGCGCGGCTTTCCGAGCACCTGCCCATCGAGAACGACCACCGTGTCCGCCCCGAGGATGACCCCTGCACGCCGCTCTGCCACCTCGCCCGCCTTCGTACACGCCCCACGCAGCACGCGATCGCGCGGGTCTCCGTCCTTCGGCTCTTCGCAGCGACTCGGAACGACGAGGAATCGATCGGCAATCCGCGCGAGAAGCTCGCGACGCCGTGGGGAGGCCGAGGCCAGGATCAACTCCATGTCCCCTCCGATCGAAGCCCGAGGAACGACGAGGCCGGACGGGGCGATCCGCCGATACTACGGGAAGGTGACCTTGGTCGCGCTGTAGACGATCGCAAAGGGCACAGCAGGATCGACGCCCCTCGGAAGACGGATCACCGCCGCGGCCATCTCGCCGGCACCGATTGTCTTGTCCCGGACGAAGCCGGCCGTCAGCTCTACGAACGACGCGGAGCTGAAGAAGACGTAATTCGTTTGCGCCTGCTGCACGAAGAAGTTCCACGGCGAAAAGTCGGCGCCAGTCGGCGAGTACGCCCAGACCATCACCGCGCCGGTTCCGACGAGCGGTTCGAGTCGGTCGAGCAAGTCGTCGCCAAGGGTGCTCTCCTGGACCGCGTCCTCGAGCCTGATGAAGACGAAGCGCAGGATCACTTCGCTCCGGTACTCGACCTCCGCCGTTCGAACGAGCTCCGCCGGGAGAGCGAACATCGCCGCAATCGACTCGGCGGCAAGCCCGGGAAGCGCGAGAAGCTCCTCGAGCGTCGTCACGTCCTCCAGCGGAGAGACCTCGATCGGGTCGTGAGACGTCGTCGCGGCGGTCGGAGTGCTCCGACCGGCCGCAGTCGGCTGCGGCACCGACGACGAGACGGCGAAGCTCGCGCGCTCGCTCCCGTAGTAGATGTCGAACGGCTCGTCCGCGTCGATCGCGTCGCCGAGGATGAGAATCCCTTCCGCGCCGGAGCCTTGTGAAGCTCCGGCCGGGTTCACGTCGAACCTTCCCTGCAGGAAGCCCGGCGTGATCTCGACCCAGGATTCGACGCCGGGGCGGACGGTCTCCCCCGCGCCCGCCCGCACGGAGATCGCGAGTGGATCGAAGCCGAACTGCGACACGACCGTCTTGATGTTCGGATTCACGTAGAACGCGTTCCGGCCAACGTACGGCAACAGTGTCGCACGAAGCGAGGGCGAGATCTTGCTCGCGAACGTTCGCTCGTTGATGAAGACGAAAACGACGGTCAGCTCCGTCCCGCCGACGTCAAGCTGGATGACGCCGACAAGATCGATGTCGAGTCCCGTCTCCAGAGCGAACTGAGCCCGATCGTCGGCCGCGGCGAGCCCCGCGAAGAGCAAAACAAGAAGGGAGGACGCAAGGATCGCCCTCCCCGAGGAGCCGATCGTCAGTCTATGCTTCGGTCGCCGTTCCGGTTCCGTTCGCACGACGGGTCGTCCTAGCACCCGCCGCCGCACCACCAGCCCGCGAACGCGAAGACCCAGAACGCCCAGAAGAACGCGAGAAGCATTCCGGCCGTGATCTCGATCGTGATGATGGGCATCGGCCACCTCCTTATCCGACGTCTAGAATAGCACTCCGCCGCGGGGCCGACAAGGGCCCAATCGCGAGACTGCGTCTTCGGACATCTGTCGCCGAGGAGGGTCGCTTCGGATCGGCTGCTTCGAGGGCCGCGGTCGAACGCTCCGATGCCGGCTTCGCGGTGCGCGACGTGCGTAGCTTGCTTCGGATGGCCGTTTCATCTCGCGGCTTCGCCCGTCGCGCCGCCGAAGGCTCTGTGCGTTTCGTCACGGACAGCTGTCTCGAACGCGGCGCGCGACTCGAGCGCCGGATCAGCTGACCACCAGGGAGATTTCCGATACCATCAGCCCCGCGCCAAGGAGGCCCCGACGATGGATTCGGAGAGGACGACCCTGCGACTCGAGGCCCTTCTCGAACGACACGAAGCCTCGATCGACCGCGCTGCGGACCGGCTCGGCCTTCCCCTGCATGTCGTCTTTCTCGAGGAGATGGCGAGAAACGCCCGCGCCTTCCTCGACGTCGCCCGCGACCGGTACTCGAACACGGTGGTCGCCTTCGCGGCGAAGTCGAACCCCTGCCGCGGGGCGCTCCGTGCCGCTCGGACGCTCGGGCTCGGGGCCGACGTCGCCTCGGAGCACGAGCTGCGCGCGGCGATCGAAGAGGGAATCGACCCGCAGAAGACCACGTGCAACGGGAACGCGAAGTCGGACACTTACCTCGCCGACGCGGTCCGCGCCCGCGCGCTGATCGCCGTCGACAACGCGGACGAGTTCGACCGGCTCGAGGCGATCGCCCGCGCGGAGGGGCCCATCCCGACGGTCCTCGCCCGCTTCCGCGGGATGCCTCTCTCCGGGCTCACGTCCGACGACCAGACCACCGCCTCCGACTGGACCAAATTCGGATTCCACGTCGACGAGGCAGACGACGTCTTCTCGCGCGCTCGGGACTCCGGGGCCGTTCGGTTCGGTGGGATCTCGGCGCACATCGGCACGCAGATCGCCAATCCCATCGGCTACGAACGACTAGTCGAGCATCTGTTCGACCTCGCCGAACGAGCCCGCGCACTCGACCTTCCCGTGTCGCACATCGACGTCGGTGGAGGATTCCCCGTCCGATTCCTGTCCGAGTCGGTCTGGGACGCGTTCCGCCGCCGACTCCTTGCCCGCGCCTGCGGTGAGACGGATCTTCCGGGAGCGGTCACGTGGAACGATCACCCGATGGGCTACGCGCACGTCCGTTCCGGCTCTTCGGCGGGCGCGGAGTGGACCGGGAAGGCCTACTGGACGCCGCTGCCCGCGAGCGAGATGCTCGAGCATCTCCTCGGCCATCGCTCCGGCGACGGACGGACGACAGTCGAACGTCTCGAAGCGCTCGGCAGCCCGACCCTGATCGTCGAACCGGGGCGGGCCCTCATGGCGGCCGCCGGCGTGACGCTGACCGACGTCGCGGGTGTCAAGCGCGTCCTCGGGCACCCCGTTGTCTCGCTCGACATCGGGATCAACAACCACGGGACGAACCTGATCAGCCCCGACATCTTTCCCGCCGCCGTCCTCCCGCGGCGCAAGAGCGATCGCCCGATCGAGGCCTTCCTCGCCGGACGGCTCTGCTTCTCGGGGGACATGATCAGCAAGGCGAAGGTCCGACTGAACCGACTCCCGGCGCGCGGCGAGCGGTTCGTCCTCTATCACACCGGCGCGTACGGAGCCGACCACTTCGCCTCACACAGCTGCGGCTTTCCGCGCCCGGCGAAGATCGCCGTCCGAGAAGATGGGGAAGTCGAGCTCTGGCGGCGACCCGACCGATTCGAGGACGTCTTCGGATCTCCGGACGACGACTTGCTTCTCGAGACCTAGCGTAGAGAGCCGCTAAACCGAGCGGGTCCGCTTCGGCCAGCGCTGGAACGTCAGCAGGTTGACGAGCCGGAACCTCGCAGTCGCCAGGATCACGCGCACCGCAGCGCGCCAGACGGCGTCGGGCGGATACGCGAGGACGTCCATCCCCCGGCCGGCATCCTTCTCTCGCTCGGGCGCGTAGTCGACGCCGCGCACGAGGGCGGCCGGCGTCCGTTCGGTCGTCTGCCCCATCACGAGCCCGGCCATCCCGGCGATCGAGTCGATCACGATGTCGATTCCGCCGGACCGCGGCACGCCGAATAGGTCGTCGCTGAACGTCTGACGCGTCGTCGGATCGATCCCCGCGTACCCGATCGCGACGTCCTGCGAACCGACACGTCCGATGCAGGTGACCGTGTCGGTGATAATGATCGCCACGTCTACGCCGAACCGCTCCCGCAGCTCGGCCCGAATGGCGCGCGCCGTCGCGCACGGATCCCGCGGAAGGACGCTGATGAGCCCCTCCGGCGAGTTCGTGTGGTCGATCCCGGCTTCGTCGAGGTACGCTGCGTGCGTGCGCACGAGGAACGTAAATCGGTTGATCCCTCCGTAGCCGGCGAGCATCGCCTTTTCGTTCGGCGTCCGGTCGATCAGCATCTGGCGGAGGCTCGAAATCCTGAGGAAGCCCCCCATCGGGATGACGAGGAAGACCTTGCCCGTCTCCATCAAGACTTGGAGTTTCTTCGGATCCCGGCCGAACGCGCGGCCGAGGATGCGCGCCTTCCGCGACGGGCGCACGTCTTCCAGGCGGATGAGGCCCCCTTCGAAGAAGGAAACGACCTTCGAGCTCGCGACCAGAACGTCCCCGTCCTGCGGCGCGAGGCCGTTCTCGATCAGCACATCGCAAAAGAACGAGCCGGCCGTTCGCCCCGTCGTGATCTCCGGCCGAATCGTCTCGTCCGTCGTGATTGGCGAGATCGTGATCTCACGCATCTGTCCTGGATTCTCCTTCATCCGAGTATGCCCACCGCCCCCAGCGGCCTGCGACCGAGGACGCACGCCCGGCCGCGGGCTACCGCCATCGCGTGACGATCGACTCCCGCGCGAACAGTCGCCCCGCGAGTGCGAGCAAGAGAACGTCGCACACTGCGAGGCCGACAGCGACGACCCCCGTCAAGAGCGGCGTGAACCAGACGAGACCGGTCACCTGGATCGCGATCAGCGCAAAGATCGGGAAGACGACAATCACGGCAAGGTTCTGCGCGCTCTTCGCATCGCTCGCGCGGGACGAGCCGACGACGCCGAGGACGAAGCTCATGATCGAGACGGCCGGCGTCAGCAGGAAGAGCGACAGGTACCACGAGAGGCTCACCACGTGGGAAAGCAGCGCCCCCCAGCCGAGGACCGAGACGAGGACGACGAACAGCCCCGCGCTCGCCCAGGCGACGAGGACCGCCGGGATCCCGCCGGAGAGCGTCTTCCCGACGAGGAGCTCCCACGTGCGCACCGGCGTCGCGAGGAGCGGCTCGAGCGTCCGCGTGATCTTCTCCTCGACGACCGACAACGTCGCGAACACGTTGGCGACCATCGCCGGGATCAGAAGGACGAAGAAGCGGAACTGCGACAGGATCAACACGCGGAAACGATCGGCTTCCGAGAGGCCCTCGACGCCCGGGGCCTGCAGGCCGATCGCACCCGGCGCCAGGAATCGCGGAAGAATCCATGAGAGGAAGATCGCCTGCCCGACCAGAAGAAGCGGGATCACGAGGCCGAACAGGAGGCTCGACGGAGACGACGCCATCCCGATCCACTCCTTCGCCAGGACGTTTCCGATCCGCCGGATCATTCCTCCTCCTCTCGGACGAGGGCGAGATAGACGTCCTCAAGACTCCTCGTCTCCTCCCCCACGTCGAGGATCTCGATCCCCAGCTCGACGAGGCGGGCGACGAGGCGCGGGCGGTCCCGCGTCGGATCCTCGAGGCGGAACCGGACGACGTTCTCCTCCTCGCCCGACGCCTCCAGTACCTGCCCTTCGCCCTCGAGGCGGTCGAGCGTCTCTCGATCCCAGGCGACGGCCCGCACGCGGACGACGTGCGTCTCCTGCGCCGCGCGCAGGGCCCGAGGCGCGTCGATCGCCAGCAGCCGCGTGCGGAGGATCCCGATCCGATCCGAGAGCTCCTCCGCCTCGGCCAGGTTGTGCGTCGAGAGGAGAACCGACCGCCCCTCCCGCCGGAACCCGCCGATCATCGTGCGCAGCCCCTTCGCCGCCTCCGGATCGAGCCCGGCCGTCGGCTCGTCGAGCAGCAGGATCCGCGGCTCGTGCACCAGCGCGCGAGCGAGGGCGAGGCGCTGCTTCATTCCCTTGGAGAACGTGGCGACCCGATCCCGTCGTCGATCGGCGAGGCCGACCGCGTCGAGCGCCCGATCGACCGCCCGACGAACGTCGACCGCAGCGTAGAAGCGCGCGAAGTAGGCGAGATTTCGCTCGGCGGAGAGCCGATCGTAGAGCCCCGGAGACTCGGTGAGCAACCCGATCGACTCGTGCACGCGCGCTGGCTCCGACGCCGGATCGAGCCCGCCGACCTCCGCCCGCCCCGACGACGGCGCGATGATCCCGGCGATCATCCGAAGGGTCGTCGTCTTCCCCGCCCCGTTCGGGCCGAGGAGCCCGACGACCTGCCCCTCGCCGATCTCGATCGAAAGGCGATCGACGGCGAGACGCTCGCCGAACCTCCTCGTCAGATCGACTGTGCGGATCATCTCCCCCTCCTTCGCGCCCGGAAGTCTACGCTCGGCGCCGCCTCGGCGCGAGCCTCCGACGAATGTGACGTACATCACGTTTTGCGCGAAACCGCGCCAAAGCCCGAGAAACGAGCCTCTCCCCGCGAGCAGGCGGGATCGGATAGACTCGCCTCATGCCAGCGCGCCTCCTGATCCTCGACAACACGGTCCGTCGATTCCTCCTCCGGCTGCCGAGACATTGGACGCCCTACCTCGAAGGGGTCGACGTCGAGGTCGTCAACGTCCCGTCCGGCCGACCGATCCCGCCCCCGGGCGACTACACGCATCTCCTCCTGACCGGCTCGGAGACGTCGATCCTCGAGCCGAGACCTTGGTTTGACCGGGAAGCGGACGCCGTTCGTGAGGCAGCCGAACGGGATCTCTCGATCCTCGGCTCCTGCTTCGGCCATCAGATGCTCGTCTACGCCCTCTCCGGCCCGGCGCACCTCGCCCGATCGCCGGTTCCCGAGGTCGGCTGGATCGGGATCGAGAGGCTCGCCGACGACGAGCTCCTGGCCGACGCGCCGAGCCCGTGGCACACGTTCTCGTCCCACTTCGATGAAGTCGTCGACCCGCCGTCTCCATGGCGCGTCCTCGCCCGTTCGAAGGACTGCGCGGTCCAGGCGATTCGCTACGGGGAGCGACCGATCTGGGGACTCCAACCGCACCCGGAGCTGCCGCTCGCGAAGGCCCGCCTCTTCCTCAGCCTCTATCTCTTGCTCTCGAAGCGGGAACGCCGGCGGCTGATCTTGGCGATGCGGAAGCCGTCGCACGAAGACCGGATCGCCGATCGGATCGTCAGCCGGTTCCTCGCCTCCGGGCGCGGTGACTAGGCCGCTACGGGTGGCTGGCAGCTCGGGCAGACGAAGCTCGACGTCGAGCCGGTCTTGATCTTCTCGATCGTCGTCCCGCACTCCGGGCAGGGCCTTCCCTCGCGATAGCCGACGAGGAGGTCGTCGCCGGTGAACCCCCCCGGCTTCCCGTGGAGGTCGAGCTCGTAGTACGCGCCCCCCTTCTCGATGCTCCGCTCGAATTCGGTCCGGATCGCCGCGTGCAACGCCTTCACGTCCGCGTCGGACAGTGTGGGAACCCCACGCAGCGGATGCAGCCGAGCACGAAAGAGGATGTCGTGCACGTAGGCGTTCCCGATCCCGGCGATCCGTTTCTGATCGAGCAGGAACGACTTGATCCGACCCCGGCGCCCCTCGAGGAGCGCGTGGAGGTCGGCGAGCGAGACATCGAGCGCGTTCGGGCCAAGCGCGGCGGAGAGCACGTGGTCGGCCAGTCTTCTCGGAGGCGCGTAGTGTGCGTGTCCGAACCACCAGAAGTGGATCGCGAGAGAGTCGCCGCCGTCGAAGTCGAGCCGGA
>Ga0180432_10004716_pt1 | contig 18508 bp, 23 predicted proteins | sample SS_ome_10_FD_132414 | JGI IMG/M metagenome (GOLD analysis project Ga0180432, IMG submission 132414) | Hypersaline lake sediment archaeal communities from the Salton Sea, California, USA - SS_1_MS_2 metaG | ecosystem: Environmental > Aquatic > Non-marine Saline and Alkaline > Hypersaline >...
GCCAACCACGACACCCCCCCCCCCCCCCCCAAACCGGAGAAGCTCATGAACGTTCATACCATCCATATCGAAAAGACCCAACCTTTCTATTCCGGTCATGTCGAGACTGTTGTGTTTGAGCTGTGTAGTTCTCCCAACGACTACCGAGCCTATGTAGTTGAGGTCATCGATCGTCGTGCGGGCGCCAAAAGCCATACGCATACCCGAGTGAAGGTTGCTGAGATGGACTACTACAGCTACGACATGAAACAAGCAGCTGCCGACGCTCGGGAGCTGGCTCGGGAGCTTTCGAAAAAGCGCTGGCCTCACCCTGTATTTGGTGACATTTAGCAGTTTCTACTGTGAAATCCAGAAAAACATCTGCTTTGACCTCCCCTTTCGACGCCCAACGGATCGAAGAGATCCGCAAGGGTGCCGAATTGATCGTCTCGAATTGGGACAAAATCAAGTCAGAAAAGGACTTCGAAACCTTCAAGGAAGGGATCCGTCCTTGGAGAAACAAGGTACGAGGCGAGTACCAAGCTCTCATGCGTGGATTGACGAACGCAGCAACAGACAGCGACAAGGTCAAGAATGTCGATCGCACCCTAGACAGCTGGCGCAAGAAAGCCAAACCCTTCTTCGACGTGACACAAAACGTTGACCCTTACCCATCGGTTTGGGACAGTTGGGACAAGTCCAGAGCTACATGGAGGGACAAGCTGCAAGCTGCCATCGATGGGTTATCGGGGGTAGCCAAATGGCTTAAGTCCCTAGCTAAGAAGGGGATCGTTGTTGAGCTGGCAGACACCACACCACGCAACATGGAATTATCTGGATTTCCTGCACAACTAGTAGGATTTGATCCTAAGGACGAAGAGCACGTCGAGGCTCTCAAGAAGTTGAAGAGAGGCCTCAAAGTCTTTGAGGACAAGACATCCAAGGCCATGCCTGCCATGGTCGAGAAGATGGTACCCATCCAGGCCTACTTCGACGAGAAGAGCCCTTTGGGCAGCGCTGGTAGGCTTGGAGACGGCACGATCAAGATATGGCCGCTGAACATAGGCAAGGTCGACACCTTCGTCCACACCATTGTCCATGAGCTGGCCCATCATTGGGGACTTGAGCTGCTGTCACAAAAAGCCCGTGGACGTTGGGTAGAGCTGACCAAAGAAGACGTGAAAGACCTGGACCTTCGTGAGGTACTCAAATCGTGGCCTGAAAACCAGCCCATGCACGAATGGGAGCAGAAGATTAAGAAAGACGACCCTGCGTTGTACCTGCAGCTGCAGTCGATCTTTTACGAGCATGTGAAGGTTCCCCAGGAGCTGAAAGACAACTGGACGAGAGAGTCCATCGAAAAGTACCTGGAAGGGGGAGGGGACCCCAAGATCTCTGTGCCTGCAACACCTACCACGCCCTACGGTGCTACCAACCCCAACGAAGGGTTCGCCGAAGCGTTGGCGCTTCTCATTGCCTACGGACCTCGAGCGGTTGATCCCACGATCCGAGGATGGCTCGAGCAAGTACTGCCGGGAGAGTTGAAAACTGCTCTGATTAGGTCCTTGGTCAAAATCGCAGAAGAACTGATCGACAGACCTTGACTCTTATAATTCAAGACCCATCTTATAGACATCGCAGCAAACCAGGAGCCAACGATGTCTTACGAAAACGCCTCCTCCACTGCTCTCGTCGCCACCAACTGTGCATGCTGCGGACGACCCCTCGTCGATGCCACGAGCGTTGAGACGGGCGTTGGACCAGAATGCCGCAAGAAGCATGGATTCATGATCGAGGTCTCCGAAGAGGCTCGTCAAGAAGCCAACAAGATTGTGTACGCTATCGCTGCTGAGCAGACCGGCCAGTCTGTTGCTCAAGGATGCGTTCGTCTCCGCGAGTTGGGCTTTTCCAAGCTTGCTGACCGGATCGAGAAGCGTGCGGTTGATGTTCGCATCACTGTCCAGGGCAACTACCTGCTCGTCAAGGCTCCCTACCGCGAGTCTTCGGTGGTTGCCTTCCAGCAGATCCGTGGCCGTCGTTGGGATAGGGAAGCCAAGGCCAACCGCATCCCTCTGGCAGCCAAGAACACTTTGTGGACCCTGCTCAAGGATCACTACAAGGGATGCACCGGCATGGGCCCAAAGGGAGCCTTCACCTGCTAGCTGGGTAGGGGGTACTTTTCCTACCCCTATCCGTACATTTTTCCTCGATCGCTCTTAAGGGGTTTGAGGAAATCAGGAGAGCTAAACCACTTGTTTTATAGGCTTACGTAAAAACTTGGAAAACCTGTACCGATCATCCGTTTACGGATGCCCCGTAGCCTTCGCGGTTCGGGGCTTGAAGTCGTATGAGATACAACGATGGCAAAGTGTGGATGGTACGTTATTATTGCGGGCAGTGGTCCACCAGTCACAGCTACTTCACCTGCAAGACCAAGAAGGAGGCAGAAAAAGAAGCACGCCTCCTTCGTAAGCAGGATCCTCACTCACACGCCAAAGTGGTTCGGCGTACTCCGGTTACTTTCGACAACTTTGACCTTTTGATGGGAGAGTACTCATGACAGAATCAAAAGTTCGCCATTGGCGCTATGCAATCAAGGAAGGGGAGACAGGTTGGGGGATCTTCTTCATGGATGAGACCGGTACCTTGTCCATCCTGAGCGACTACGGGACTTGGTCCTACCGATGGAGCACGCAAGATCGAAGCTTTCGTAGGTTTCTCATCGAGGCAGACGACTGCTACCTCAGTCGCTGCTTGAACAAGGAAAGACCTGTGATGGATGAAGAGACCACCAAACGTGAACTTCGCAAGGAGGTGGGTCGAAGAATCCGTGAAGGCAAAATGACCATGGAGGAAGCACGTGAAGAACTCGAGCTGATCAAGGGTATCTACACTTCCGAAGATTGGTTTGATTACAGGCACGACACACAGTTCGATTACGAAACGATCCATAACTGCTACTGCACCATGGATCCTCCATTGCTCACGCGCATGCTCAATGAGCTGTGGCCTCTGTTCGTTCAAGCTCTCAGGGAGAGTTACAAGCCTGCTATGACACAAGACGACATGTTGATCGCCTTGTAACAGGTCAATCCAGATTATCGAGGCTTTGCAGGTACTCGAAGGCCTGTAGACGAGTCTGGAACACAATCACGCCCCTCGGGCAGGGGTCACAAGGGTCGTCAGAATAGTCGTCCACATCAACCCAACTGCCTATGTATCTAGAATCGGACGCGTCGACGATCTTGGCTCGGCTCACACGATCTGTAGATCCAACCAGGCTGCTGGTTCGATAAGCTTCCCTCGGGACGAAGAGCTTGTTGACAGAACCGTCCGCAGAGCACCCATAGCAGGTAAACGATCCTGTGCTGGGAAGCCTTTGGTAGTCAGGCAAGATTGCACCACGAAGCTTGGCACCATCCATGATGGTCTTGTTCAAGGATGATCCTATCATGTCGGAACTTTGCAAGGTGGCGAAAGATAGGTTGGCTCCGTCGAAGTTAACATTTGTCAACGTAGAACCTAGAAGGTAAGCACCAAATAGCAAAGATTCGTCTAGCCTCACTTGATCGAGGTTGGCATGTGCGAATCGTGCTGTCTCACAACGTGCACCACGCATGTCTGCCTGTTGCAGATCGGCATGATCGAAGTCAGCAAACTTAGCATGTAGGTCAACCAACCGAGCTTGTCTCAGATCGACGAAGCTCATATCTGCCTTGCAAACACTAGCCCCTTCCAGATTAGCTCCGACTAAGGAAGCCCAGCGAAAGTCAGCGTCGTTACACCTAGCCTTGGTCATGTCTACGCAGGTCAGATTCGAGAAACGAAGGTTGGCCTTGTACAGGTTGGCCCCTGACAAGTTCACGCAAGACAGGTCCAACCTAGACATATCGAAATAATCCAGGTTTTCCCCTGCCAGGTCGAGTTGCTGTCCACCTTCACCGTTGAGCCAATCGTGATGTTCTTCTAGTCTCTTCTCGAATTCGAGCCGATCTAGTGTAACGACCATGCAAGGATTCTCCTAGTAGATAAGTAATTCTTTGACGGCACCGCGAGATTCGGCTTTGCAGTTGATGGCTCGAGCCATACTGACCTCTTCCAGGTTGAAGATTCCATCTCCGTACAGCTCGTAGACCAAAGGCGCCGAGGAGTTGGATACAATCACGTGCACGCCTTCTTGTTTGAGCTTGATCGCCACATCCCGAAGCTTGACTTGATCTTCCAACGTAAATCCGTCGATGGTGTAGCTAGTGAAGGAACTTGTGACACTAAGTGGCACATAAGGCGGGTCGAAATAGACTAGGTCTCCCGACTTCGCCTTGTTGGCTACAGTATTGAAAGATTCTACACCTAAGGATACACCTTGTAGTCGATCACTACAAGCTCGAAGCAAGGGAGCATTGCAGATGGTTGGGTTCTTCTGGGAACCAAAGGGGACGTTGAACTGGCCCTTTTTGTTGACCCTGTACAGACCGTTGAACCCAGTCCGGTTGAGGTACAGGAACCAGCTAGCCACTTCCACGTCTGACTTGTGATCGATATCTTGACTGCGCAGGTCCAAGTAGAACGTCTTATCGTGCGGGTAGGTACCTAGAAGATCGATCACTGATTCCACATCTTGCTGGATCGCTGTGTATGTTCGGATCAATCTTGAGTTGGTATCGGTCAAGTTCGCCTTGTGGGTATTCAGAGACCAAAACAAGGCTCCGCCACCGACGAAAGGCTCGAAATAGGTGAAGGGCCTACGTATGTCCTTGCAACGTTCCCTGAGACGAGGCAGGAGTTTGCGCTTGCCTCCCACCCACTTGACGAAGGGTTTAGGCTCTACTTGAACGCACATGGGTTCAGACCAATGCCTCCAATGACAATGGAAGTCCAAGATTCTGTATTTTTCAATTTGTGCAGGTCTTCAACCTTGCACAGATCCAGATCCATTACAGATCTATCCAAGATGCGATACAGGCCGTCATCGTCCTCTTCCAGTGAATGGATCTTGGCGATGTTCACAATTCCTAGATGAACCCGGTTCACCGCTGACAAGTTGCTGTAGATGAGGGCCCAAGGTGTCAGGTCGTATTGTCCGTTGTACAGTCTGGCTTCTTCTCGCAACTCTCGCTTCGCAGCGTTGCTGATCAGACAGTGAGTGTGCAATTCACCGTTGACTAGGAGCGCATCGATCAACGACACGTGGCCCCCAATACCTACAGTGGCGTTTCCGAGGAGACGCTTTTCGCCTTCCTCCTTGGTCCTTCGGTAGTGAAAGATACCCTCACTGCAGACAACCACAGTGTAGGCCACAAGTTGCTTGTATGTGGGGTCCTCTTCCACCATGTCACGCGGCAGGAACATCACCTTGGCAGGGTCACACCACGAGTGCGGATCTTCTTCCGGTAGAAAGTAGATGTCGCGCTCTAGAAGCTCCTTCGGCATATCATCTCGGTGAATGCACGCTACATGCTCAGTCATTGGTAGATCCGTTCTTGGGTTGTTTTGAGTTGTGGGATTACGTCAAAGACAATAAAATAACAATATGTACAACTTTCAGGCTAGCTGTGAGTATGAAGGAAAACACAACAAGCAAGGAAAATAAGATAAGCCTGTAGTAATGACTTCGATGACGGCGCATCAGTCTTTCAACAAAGTCAACTTTGCCATGACTCCTGATGTAACGTAGGTGTCGACGTACTCAACGTCAGTGACCGTGTCACCTTGATCGCTGTACCAGTTCTTGGCGATGTCAACCAGTTGAGACATCGTCAACTCTACTACTTCAGTTTCGGGATTTTCCTTTTTCCAAGCCATCACGTCGTTTCGAAGCTGAGCACCGTGCGCACTGCAGGGCAACACGTCGAGCACTTCCTGGCACAGGACACCCAACCGTTCAATGGCCCTCTGTCTGGTGATCGTCCCATCGACAAGAAGCACCAACGTCTTGGTTGCTGCCAGGTGATCATCGTTGATTTTGTTCTGACTCGTCATGTCTGGCCTTTACTCGTTTCGATGCTCTATCTGCTGCAAGTAATGGTACAAGCAAGATGTAGACAAGCAGACGTCTTGCAAGATGCAATGTTTGAGGGCTTCGACGAAGGCAAGCTCAATCAAAGCGTGACTTATGCTGCTGGCGAACCTTGATACATGCTGCACGTCAATTTGAGTATTCGGATACGGGTACTTGGCTAGTAGATGATCGACGAGCAAACAACAGCTGCTAGGTGAGGGCAACGGATAGTGCACGATGTCATCAAACCGTCGCATGAGCGCAGGGTCCAACAGATCGGATCGGTTGGTCGTAGCGATGATGATCGATGCTCCCAGGCTTCCTTCGATGAGCTGCAGGAACGTGTTGAGGGCTCTGTGAATCTCTTTGCTAGCAGCTGATGTGTCTGTATCCCTAGCAAGGCCTAATGAATCGAACTCATCGATCAGATACACACCACGGAACAGGGTGATCTGCTCGAAGAGTTTGTCCAAGTTCTTGGAGGTAGACCCAACATAGCTGTCAAACATGGCAGCCTGGTTTACCACGCACAATGGCAAGCCCAGCTCACCCGCCAACGCCCATGCAGTCAATGTCTTGCCGGTACCGGAGGGGCCTTGAAATAGCAACTTCTGCTTGGGAGCTAGACCATACTTGGATAGTTCTTCTTGATTGTTGTACTCTAAAAGGATGCGTTGGATACTCTTGTCTGTATCTGCTTCGAGTATCAGATCCCTTTTCTTCTTGTCGGAGTTGTACTTGATGACCTTTCCGTCAGCCAAGATCTCTCGTAGAGGTTGAGCGTTGTATCGAGGTTGCCTCATAAACCGATCCAATCTCCTGCCGAGCTGTTGCTTCTTGTTGTTGGCATTTGCTTGAATCTGCAACAAGATCGACTTGAAGCGATCTTCGTCCCTATCGTAGTGGCTAGCGACGAGAGCCATGACTTGATCAGCGGTTGCCACAATAAACCAACCTTTCTAAATCTTGTCAGATCGCGGTAGCTACCTTGCGCAGCCACGCCCACAGCTCTGGATCGTCCAAAGCTACAGGGTCCTCACACCCTACATAGGACGTACTCCTCGAGTCTTGTCCGAACCACTCCAAGCTTCCGTCAGGGTAGATCTCCACTTGGATTGTGAATCGACCAGTTCGCCAGATCATAGAGGCTAGGTTGTCACTGGTCTCAGTAGCTGCTGGTACGGGGAAGCCTCTACGCAACTCAGGGTCTTTGCATATGAGCTGCCAGAACTGGGTTGCATGTTCCCACGCATTATTTTTCTTCTTATTGGATGCCTCTACCAGCAGTCGCTTGTTAGTGGCCTCTACCTTGTCTTTCAAGTACGCTTCGAATTGTTCTCTTATGGTCTGCATTTCAAACTTCTGAATTGTTGATGTTTTCGTCTTCTCCGAAGGAGCCTATAACAATCTCCTTGGAATTCCGTATGTTAAGGATTTCCAAGTCATCGATGTTACTGGTCTCGATCGCCTTGTTCAGCCTAATCACTGGAAAGCTATGAGGCAAAGTCACCACAACGATCTCCCCGTAAGTTTTCGGGGCGTCAGTGGTTTCCATCCATGTCAGGATGCTTTTCAGCTCACCGTGCTTGAGGATCTTTCCACTATCTAGAGCGAAAGCCAATGTCACTTGGTTGGTCATGAATAACCACGTTCCGTTAGAATCCAAGAAGTAAGATCCGTACTCAAAAGTATAAGGCATCTTCAATTACTTGAAAAAGAGGCTACAAGCTTTCTGCTAGAGGACTGAATCCCGTTTTCATGTGAGAAGAACTACAATTGCATTCCACTCCAGATAAATGAAATGTTCGATTACCTTTCACGTAGTTGGTGATCTCCTCCACACCAGCATGCCGCCACTTACCCTCGTAGACGTACTCTGGGCAGTTGGAGTCTTTTTCTGTGGTGCTTGCTTCCCCTTCCCAGACATACAAGCCTGAGGCTGTAGGTACTTCAATACCTACTAAGTCTTCTAGTCCATCGAAGTCTAGGTTTTGACCTCGATCCCAATGACCTTTGTACTGACCGTTTTCCTCCCAGATATCAGTACCTCCAGCCCAAGACACCAAGATGGAAGCTGTTTGATCAAATCCTACAGCGCATAGAAGCTTCAAACTCATGGCTAGCTCTCCTCGATTTCGATGTGTACTTTCATCCGACAGATGCCTCCTAGCTTCTGTCGGATCGTAATGCCTTTGCGGCAGTGAGTGATCTCAACCGGGCCTAACATGTCTTCTACTTCTTGCCTGAACTGCTCGTACCTATGGAAGATGTCTCCTTCCCGAATGGTGTTTCTCCGTTGCAGCTTGAGCAGGGCGCAGATCGCTCCCCGGATCTCCTTGGGGGCGTCGTAGTAGCGAACTTCGGGAACGTTCTCCAGCAAAGCTACGACTTCATCCACCCGCACTTTGAGCTTGGTGATACACTCCGCACACAGATCATAGCCCTTGGTGCCGTCAGTCCAGGTAGCGTAGTGATCGGTCTCGTTTCTACACTGCTCGCAGGATACTTTGTCTCCGTCCATAGGGAATTACACCATTTCCCAAGCGTCGATCGTGATGTACCCGGCCAAGGTAGCCATGTGAGTTACCTTATTTGCAACCATGGCTGTGCAGTGCGAAAACTCAAGCACCTTGATGGTTTGCCCAGGGCTCAGAAACGTAGTATCTTCAGCTTTCGAACTGAATCGACACAAGATGTCGTTCTTGGATATCCAAGCCCCTACAGCTGCACCTGGATAGGTATCAGGTCGGTACTCGTTAGAAGAGGCATCCCACAGATCTTCTAGTTCGGGTAACTTGGAAGGATCTTTGAACAACACAAGCTGTGAATCGGAGGTCTTGGTTAGTGTGATCTTCATATGCTCCCTTTACCGAATCACGCAGCGTCGCGGTAGTCAAAGGGGAATTCAGCACCCATCCGGTACACTTTCTTGCGAAGCCACTTAATCCACTTATCGCTGAGGTCGTAGGGGTCTTGGCCGTCAGGAAGGTCTAGCACGTGAACGTCAAACAGCTCGTCCAAGTCAGCAACAATGTCATCTCGAGCTGATCGACCAGCAGGGTCGCCATCGAAGGCCACCACTACTTTCTTGCAGCCTTTACCAAGAAGTAAGGTTTTCTTAGTACTACTCCAATTACGAATACCTAAGATCGCCATGGCGGGTATGCCTACGTCCAGCATTCGAATGCAACTCGTAGGCCCTTCGACCAGCAGCACGACAGGCAGCAGGTCTTCGTAGCTGTCATAGGGAAAGAGAACCCGCTTGGCCTTGTTGCCCGACAGGTTACGGTACTTGGGGTTGTCTCGATAGAAGTCTTTGAGCCTTCGCTTGAAGGTCTCAGGTGACTCGGTCTTGCGTCGCTTAGGTTCGTCTTCGGGGATGATTCTCCCTGTGCCTCCCAGCAGCTGGTTCTTTTGCCAAAAAGGCCAGAAGATCCTACGGACCAACGTACCATCCTTCCGGTAGTCGGCCCAAGCCTGAGTGTCTAGGGCATGCAGGATTTCAGGGCTGAACTTTTTGAAACCACCTTGCCACTTTTTGAGCATTCGAGGAACAATCAGTTTCTTGTCTTTCGACGTCTGGCTTGCTTCGAACGCTGCGATGGCAGACTGCAGCGCCTTGACCTCGTCGATCTTTCCGCCTTCACCGAACAGCTTTTGCAGGCCTAGCTTTTCAGCTACCTGATCATAGCTTTGCTTCCACCCGCAGGCAAAGCAGTACCCCATCTTTCCAGATTTGTCAATTCCAAAGGAGGGGTTGCTATCGTCATGCTGCGGGTTGGGGCACAAGATCATGACATCATCGCCCTTGGGCACTGCAGGTTGCCCAACCGACGTGAACTGCCGGATCATGAATTCTGAGTTGTCTTGGACTTGTCCCCTGCCCACGCTACTCGCTCCACGCGCCCTTGTACATATCGTGCACCATCAGACCAATTTTGCAGTATTGGACAACTCTGCAATTACCAACGTCGAGATTAGCCAATTCAACCAACTCTTCGAAATGTGCTTCTGAATCGATCGCGCTCTCATGACGAAGAGTCGTCCATTGAAGGCTAGCACCCAAACCCTCAGTTACGGGGTACAGTTGATCGATGTGGGTAGCTGTAGGTACATTGCCCAAAGACGCTACCCATTGCTTCTGCAGTTCTTGGACCTTGTCTTCAATCGTGATTTGGCCTTCAAGGTGAGGTGACAAGTTCACCAAAGACCAAGCCGACCGGAAGACTTCCCCATCCCAATGAATGAGCGCTACGGTGGTTCGATCCCCCGTTACAACGGATCCTACTACCTGCAAGAACCTAAACTGGACCAGTTTGGGCTTGCCCATCAGACTTCTCTCCAACCGCACCCGATGCATGCGTCCTTGTTCTCGAACATCACGGTGTGGGTCCAGCAGTTAGGGCAGAGCTTTTCTGTCCTGGCGTAATACCCCTTGGAAGTCTCTTCTCGTAAACGCTGACGAAACTGGTCTGCGTAAGGTGCGTACAGCGAAGGGCTGACAGCTTCAACACACTCTACCCATTCACGCATCCTGGCAGCGTACAGCTTGCGCTCGTCGGTGAGGATGACTGTGCTATCTGGCAAATCCAAGTCGTACTGGTTACCAGTGCCGTCGTCTTCGACCACGATTCTGTTGGGGAACAGGTGAACCGTGAACGGGATTCCTTCGATCACGAGTTTACCGTTGATGGTGATTTTCTCTGACATGGTAAGGCTCCTTTATCGAATCTGATTGAGTCAACCGAGAGACAAGGTTAGGGACTTGCTGCCGTCGACGAAACACGCTGCGTCCGGGCGTACATGCAGGGTGTCCAAAGCGAAGTTCAGAGGGTTACCTGCAACGGCCAACACTCGAAATGTATCCGCGTGCTTTACCACCCAATCTCGAACCCGTGCTCGTCGAGAGTATTCTTCGATCTCTTCGGTCAAATTGTATGCGAAGTACGCGGCAGGATTCTGGAAAAATGTATGGCCGTCTGAGTCAGCCATGTTTTGGACTTGGACTTGTTTCTCCCAAGCAAGCAACCGTCGAACCAACACGGTCATCATCGCCATAGCTTCATAGTCGGTAGGGCTCGAACCCAGGACCAAGACCGAAGGTTGTCGCCACAAGGTCTTGTCTTTCTTGAGGGAGTTGAACCATACCTTCTGCTGCTCCACGTCAGCCAGGACTTCGACCTTGGATTTGCCATCCTTAGCATCGTTACGGTATGACAACTTTTGGAAGTTTACGTTTTTCGTGTCCGACCCCCAGTATCGGTAGGGGATCCCTGCCAAGTACAGGCCTTTCTGTTCCGGAGTCTTGGCTCGCGACGCGTCTTTGGAGTACTTTGTTCGCATGTTTCACGCTTCAACAAGCTGCAAACAGGTTTCCCTGATCCGGTAAAAAGCATTGGCAGGCAAACCAACGTACCTCGCAGCCGCTGCTCTCAATGGACGTTGTGCCAAGTCGAAAGGATCTTTACCGTGGCTGCATTGGCACCACTGTATGAAGCCTTGATCTGGAGCTACTAGCAGTTGAAGCATTTTTCGCTCCTTGGGAGACAGGATATCCTTGAGCCGTTGCAGGACTTCATTCTTCTCAGTCCGTACGTGCTGGGAAGGAAGAACCATGAACTTGTCTTCCTCCAGAGACATGTTGGCAGCAAACACGTTGCCCAGACTCGAGCTGCCTTCGGTCGCGTCAATCGTCCTACCCCACTCGCAACGCAAGTCTGCGGATCTCTGAGCTGCGTTACCTCTACGGAAAGCAAAAGCAGAAGTAGGACCGGAACCACTGTCTATCGAGACGATTCTGCTGATGTATTCACGATCTCTTGTATCTGAAGACATGACACGACTGCGAACCTTGCACGTGTAATGCAAGACTATATTTACGGCTTTTGAGGTAATACTGGCTTTCGCGTAATTCACAATCTTGGCCTTGTCTCGCTTCCCCTGAACAGCGAAGTGATCGTATTGCCGGATCACGTTGATGCCATGCATCACCAACTCTGCTTCTAGGTCTTCCACATCGATCGCGGAATCGAATTTGGCAATGAACCGACAGCGGTACATTGCGGTACGTCTGGCATGTGTTTGCAGAACCTTCAAGATTTCGTCAAACTCTCGACGAGGCAACGGCTCCAAGAACACATTGGGCAGATGATCCAAGATGCGTTCCAAATCGGCATCTGTCATCTGTTGCCACAACCATCGGATATCTCGGTCCGCAACCGAGTACTTATCTGCAGCTAACTCCCACGGACAACCAGTGCTGATCTGGTAGTACAACGATTTCCACAAGTTTTGGAATGTTTGGTCAATCCTGAGCTTGTTCTGTAGGTCGTGACACACATACCTGTAGGCGTAGCTGTTCGACTCTTTGAGGTAGGCCAGATCTCTTTTCAAAGCCTTGACCTCACGAAAGACCCCAAATCGAGCCAAAGCACCTCGCACCGTTTCCACGTCCGAAGGGGTAAGTTTCTGCGTTGCTTCCTCTACGAGTTCAACTAACATGTGTAACCTCCGGTTATTTCTTGAATTCTGGGTACGAGGCCAAGATCAGCTCTGCGTAGTTGGGGATGTAGTAGGCCCCTTGGTCTTTGCCTGTAGGCGCTTGCCGCTTGACGGGGTTGTGTTTACTCGGCACTTTAGTGCGAAACACGATGTCTGACAGAACGCCCAGGTCAGCCAAGATCTTCAGGTTTGGTCGTATCAGTATTGTAGGGATTGTCTTCTTGTGCACGTATCTGAAAACCGCTTTGAATCCCTGCAAGGTGTATTCCTTCGATAGAGCTAGGCCATCGCTTGCGTGAACAAGAAGACAGTCCTCACACGTTTCCAGGATCAGCTTGCTGTCGTCTCTCTGGAAGATGACGACCATCTTGTGCTTGGGTATGTTGCTGCCTGCTTCGGATGGCAGTGCAAAAGGCAAACCTGGAACGATGACGGGTGCCGAATCTTCGGACGCAAGCACGACTCGTCTATCTTGGCACTCCTTGACCAGCTTGTTCCAAGGACCCTTGCTGGGTCGAATTACCCTGCTCGTCATGCCAGTAAGCCTTCCAGTCGTGATCTATAGGGTGCCACGCTACCGTTAAACCTTATGCATTACACAAATAAGGCCTGCTCAGAGCTATGTCAAGACCGACCGAGCACTTGATGAGTCAATTGATGCACGGCCACCCGATCATTGGTGAGCCACAACTTGTCCAGGTTCGGCATCTCGAGATTACTCATCGCCACCATCAAGTGATCTACCACTGTATTGAATAACGAAGCATCCTTGTCTGGATCCATTGCTGTAAGTACAAAAAGTCCAGCTTCTTTTAGTTTTCCAAGGTCCTTCTCCTCGTCGATCGCGTTGACCAACGCTGCGGCAAAGGCTCCTCGGTCCGACTTGTCGGGATCCTTAAGTAGTGCAACGACATCCTTGTGAAGCATGCAAGCGCTCGATCCATCAGAGCTGGAAACTGCTGCAATGATCTGCGAGACCGTCGTGGAGATCTGATTGGTATTGGTGGACAGCTTCGTTCTTGTGATACCGTGCATCTGTGGTATGCACGAGCATACAAGTGCTGTCTGCTTATTTGAAGATATGCTATACTTGGAACCCTTTGCCTTATGCGAACTGATCTTGTGAGCCGCTTCCAAAAGGCGAATCATCGACTTGCCTTGTCGAATGCTGACGATGAGGTCTGTCGACAACGATTTGAGAATTGTACCTACCATGTCCCGGATCGCTTGATTGGTGGTCTTGGGTAGCTCGATCCTGCTCGCAGCTGCTATGTCTTGGATCATTCGACTCACTACACTTGAATCAGTCACAAGCCCATCTTCATCATCTTCGGTTCCAAGCGCCTTGATAACGTTGTCTTGTGAGAGTTTTCCCGTATCGGGTACCTCTACCACCACCCAACGGCTCGCGTTGGCAAGGTCCAGGTACTGGGCATCATACTTGGCGGGTGGGTTGATCGCAGCAAACACTTGCTGAATTTCGGTCTTCATCCCCATGGCTTGCCGCTTTCGAATCACCTCGAGAAGCTTACTAGCCGTCAGCGGATTGGCACGGTTCAACTCGTCGAAGATCACCACCTCGGCATCCCACAGACAGCTAGGAGTGTGGATATAGTCCACCTGGCCGTCTGCAAGACTTCGCATGTCAGGCCATCCCAACAGGTCGTCATTCTGTACGAAGGGGGTATCGTACTTCTTGACCTTGACTGAACAACCGTAGAATAGCTTGGATAGCAGCACAGCTGCGTCGGTCTTGCACGCCCCATGGCTTCCGACCAACAGTATTGGCAAGTGCTGCATAAGAGCAGACATCAACGTCAGCTCGATCTTCTCCCAACCAATCAACCCTAAGTCTTCTAGTGACATTCTGTAAAACTCCCGCTCTGTATTAGAGCTTGGGTAGATCAACCACCGAAGTGGCGTACGTGCTGAAGGATTTGGCTTTTGTTTGACCAGTGTTGATTCGAAGCGGTGCTTTGATCAAGTGCAGTTCGTACAGCTGATCGAACACATTGGTTTGAGTCATACGCCCATGGTCGTCAGTGAGTACGATCACATGGGTCCTTCCATGCTCCTCTATGTCCTGCAGCACACAGTCGAAGTCTGTACCCCCTGAGGTGTAAGCGTACTGCTCATCAGGTAATACCTTGTGAACAAACGTAGAGAATTGTACTACATCATCCACAATATCTTGAAGGACTTTGCAGATGTAACGCACGAGAGGGTAGTGCTCCTGCATGCTGCCCGACACGTCTACGTACAAGGTATAGCTGATCTTGGCAGGAGACATTTCCTGGTAGTACACCACAGGAACGTGTCCGCAAGATAGAGAGATCTTTGTCCTTCGATCGAATGCAGGATAAGGTGTACTATTTGTATACACTGTATCTGCTGACGATGCAGATAGAAGGTCTCCTAGCAAGTCATTGGACAGCAAGTCCATGTGCTGGTGAAGGGAGGCTTGTTTGGACAACAAGTCATTTGGGTTGGTCATGGTGGACCGTAACCGGATCGCGAAGTCTATGTCCTCCATAATATCCGGTAGTGGGGTTTTGACAACCTTGTGCCCTACCCCTATGTCTACAGCGGATGATCCAGGATCCTTGCCTTGACTAGAATCTTGTCTATTCGGTTTTCCGTCAGGCTCCTGCCAACCGTCAGGTAGTTGCTGTCCTGGGTTCCCTTGTGCCTGCTCGGCCGAGGAATGTTCAGACAGCACTTCTGTGTCCTGGAACTGAGGCACGTTTCCATCAGCGTTCGCTACCAAGAACGTGTCCTCCCAGACTTGGAGAAACTCCGACAAGTCATAAACTGCGTTCAGAAAAAACATCTCCAGCTTGCTACCGTCCACAACCACCCAACCAGGCCACCTTCGCCACTTGCTGGTCAGCAGCATAGACCTATCTTCGGATAATTCCTTTTCGGACTTGCCTTCCAAATAGAAATTGTCGATGAAAGGTGTAGGGATCACGCTCCGGAGCATACAATTGGCATGGGCATCCAAAGCAAAGGCTGTCTCTTTCGAAGACCACAAGTTAGGATTGGGTGGATCTGCCTTACCAGAGACAAGTTCTATGACTCGATGCTCTCGCTCGTGCAACAAGACTTCCACCAGATCGCTGTACTTGTTGATGTGGATCAGGAAGAACCTAGGATTGATCCACACATCTCCGGTTCGAAGGTCGACGCACGCTGTGTTGATCTTGGACAGAGAGAACGTGAGGTTCCTGATCAGCCCCAGCAAGTTGCCGATTTTGACGTTGGGCCATCTTCCCCACTGAGAAGGATCCGCGAACAGGGCAACGTACAACTGTTCCTGCGCGCCTTCACGATCGCTGGCTAGGATTCGTTCTTTGATAGATCTGAGGATAGGATCTGTTTTGGACAGATCAACGTCAGGCCACGCCTGATGAGTAAGCCTAAGTGAAGTCACCTGAGTAAGGTAACCAATCAGAAAGGACTGTCAAGCGACTTTTTCGAACAGTACCCGTTCTTCGACACTCGGTGCTTTGCGCTTGCTTGCAGAACGCCGAAGAGCACAAAACGCCAAATGGAAGTCGAAGCCTATGGCGCACCTACGCTTTTTTCTGCCTTCCCAGCACACCCAAGTTTTACCTTCTTCAGTGCGGTGACAGATCAGCTGACCTTCACCCCAAGCACTGATCAGAGGATCGCAATTGGGAGGTAGGTACCCACACGAAAAGCACAAGTGAGTGTGGTAGCCGTCAGGTTTTAAATGTTTTTTACAGTAAGGACAGACAGTGGAGGGATTCAGCGTGAGGCGTTGCTGCAAAATGTCGTGTTCCTTCGTTCAGATGTTCCTCAGCGAAGACCGTGCAGACCCAGATGCTTGGTGATGGTGGCAATCTCGTTCTTGGACAGAGGCTGTCCGTCGGGACGCTTGATGTGCAGCGCATAGTTGGTGATTTCACCAGATGGATCTTGGTCACCTTCGGAGATAATCCACGAATGACCGTCGGGCGGGCTCGAAGACCATTCAACCCAATTCGCGATACCTTCCACGTCACTGAGCAGTTCTTCCAGATCTTCAACTTCAGCGTCTTCGATCTCGAAGCCCTTATCGTCAGTGTCTCCTGCTTCCAAGGCCTCTTCGTCCCACCTACTGTAGGTCACAGAGTAGGTCCAAGGGGGAGAATCTTGCAGGTCTTCAGCAAGTTTGACTAGCTGAGCTACGATCTTTTTGCCATCCATCATAGGTATCCTTGCTTCTAGGGGCCACGCTACCATCGTGGTCAGGCCGTTAGGTTCAAAAGAAACTAGTCGTGATCTTACAGGGTGTCACGCTACCATTGTACTCTCACTCTTGAGGATCTTTCTTTCATCAGCAAATATTTAGCATCAGCTTGCGGGTAGATGCGTCAGTGCCCATATATTGGGCCACCAACTCTTGCTGGTCGGGATCGGTCGTAACCTGGATCAACCTTCGAGTTTTAGGATCCATAGACAGGCGCAGCTCATTAGCGTCCGCTTCTCCTAGTCCTTTGAGACGAGAGATCTGGATTTTGCTTCGATGCAGCTTCGATGCTTTTTCTAGATCTTCGATAGAATCACCGAACCAATACTTATCTCCCGAGGCATTCCTGCCACGAAACAAGGGGCTTCGAACCAAGTACACGCGACCTTGCTCGATCAAGGAGTACATGTAGGTGCTGATGAAAGTCACTACCAGAGCAGCGATGTGATGGCCGTCCTGATCCGCATCCGTCAAGATCAGTACCTTACCTACTCGCAAGCTATCCATCAAGCTGTAGGTTCCGGTTGTAGGATCTACACCTACCCCGGTAGCGGTTAGGATAGACTTCATTTCTTCATTTTTGAGGACTTGTGTGGGGGTAGCTCGAGCGGCGTTGAGTACCTTGCCCCGGAGGGGAAGAATCTCTTGGTAGTTGGCGTCTCGAGCTGCCACGGCTGATCCCGCAGCTGAGTTACCCTCGCAAATGAACAGTTCCCGATCCTCCCAATGGCAGTTGGGGGCCTCGACCAGCTTTCCCGGAAGCAATCCCTTAGCAGATCGAGAGACCACCTTGACTCCAGAGGCTGCCTTCTTGAGCTTCTTGTATTGTTCCCTGGCTTTCTTGAGGCGAGTTGCACGTTCAATTATCTGTTTTGCAACATGTTTGTTCTTCTTGAAGAACTTTTGCAATGCAGGATACACCACATCGAACACTTGCTGCTCAACACCTGGAGACATGAGCTTGGATTTGACCTGGCTCCGGAACACAGGCTCTGAAACCTTGACGTGAATCACGCCTACCATACCAGAGCGTACGTCTGCAGGGTTGACTTGGGCCGACGTAGAGGTCTCAGTGACGGCCTTGCCAATGGCTCGTTTGAGCCCAGTCAGATGGGTTCCATGATCTGGTGTACTCGACAGGTTGCAATAGGATCTCCAAACCTCCGCTTCTGGATCATCGGTCCAGCACAAGGAGGCGTCAATGAGCCCCACATCATCCTTGACAACGATGGGCTCATGCAATGCTAGAATATCCCTACGTTCAAGATCCTTTTCCACCAACGCCTTAAGTGATCTGTTGGAAGGCATGATGTTATTACGACCATCTCGTTCATAGGTCAGGTTTAGCCCAGGACACAGGTAAGTAACAGACGTCAGGTACTCCTTGACCTCGTCTACAGGAATCTTGGAATCCCCGAAGATCTCTGGGTCAGGAGTAAACCGAATTTCGGTACCCCGATGCTGGTGTTGATGGAGATCTCGATTAAGCTTAGGCATCTCCGTGTATTGACCCTTGGCAAATTCCTGAGAGTACGCTTTGCCGCGTCGCCACACTGTAGCTCGTAGGTTGCTAGACAGGGCATTGATGGCCTTGAGGCCAATCCCATGCAATCCAGAACTTACGGCGTATGCCTGCTTTCCGAACTTCCCACCTGCTTGTAGATTCGTCAGAACTGTGGTAAGTGTCGAAATCCCAGTCTGCTTATGATCTTCGAGGGGAATGCCACGACCGTTATCGCAGACTGTGATCGTCTGTGTTTCCGTATCAATCGATA